>ENA-ORRQ01001709-ORRQ01001709.1-human-gut-metagenome-genome-assembly--contig:-NODE-1709-length-15853-cov-3.582795_pt1 | contig 15853 bp, 28 predicted proteins | sample MGYA00242177_ERZ509138 | MGnify/ENA primary metagenome ERZ509138 (study PRJEB26280, sample SAMEA2338628) | human gut metagenome | biome: human gut; feature: human-associated habitat; material: faeces... | reverse complement strand
TCCTGACCAAGGATCCTGGTTACTTCACCTGGGTATTGGGAAGCGATTTCACCAATAATACCAAGCAGGTACTCACCCGTATCCGTCTGCGCGAGTTCAACAAGAGAATGGGAAAATAATATGTTAAAAGGAAAGAAAATCGTATTGGGCATTACGGGGTCCATTGCAGCCTACAAGTCATGTCTTATCATCCGTGGACTCATCAAGAAGGGAGCTGAGGTACAGGTGGTCATTACGCCTGCCGGTAAAGAGTTCATTACCCCTATCACCCTCTCGGCGCTGACCCACAAGCCTGTGGTAAGCGAGTTCTTCTCACAGCGTGATGGTACCTGGAATTCGCACGTGGATCTCGGTCTCTGGGCGGATGCGATGGTCATTGCACCATGTACGGCATCTACCATGGGCAAGATGGCGCATGGTATTGCAGACAACATGCTCATCACCACCTATCTCTCCATGAAGGCACCAGTCTTCATTGCTCCTGCCATGGACCTTGATATGTACAAGCATCCTTCTACCCAGGCTAACATGAAAACCCTTCTCGGCTATGGTAACCATATCATCGAACCGGAAGTGGGTTTCCTTGCTTCTGGATTAGAGGGAAAGGGACGCATGGAGGAACCGGATGTTATCGTGGATTACCTGGATAGATACTTCAACATGATGGAGAGTGCCGATGAGGTTGCTGATGTAGAATCAGAGAACCAGAAGACTGCAGGGAAAGATCTCTGCGGTAAGAAGGTGATGATTACAGCGGGACCAACCTATGAGAAGATTGACCCTGTGCGCTTCATCGGCAATTATTCTTCAGGAAAGATGGGATTCGCACTTGCCGAAGAATGTCTTCGCCGTGGTGCGGATGTTACTTTGGTAGCAGGTCCTGTTTCATTAGACTGTAGTCCTGCTATCCACCGCATCAATGTGGAGAGCTGTGAGGAGATGTATCAGGCAGCCACAGCAGCCTTTGCTTCATCTGATGCAGCCATTCTCTGTGCAGCCGTAGCAGACTTCCGTCCTGCCAATGTAGCGGATAAGAAAATCAAGCGCGAAAAGGATGACCTGGAGTTGAAACTGGTGCCTACCCATGACATCGCAGCAGCTTTGGGACAGATGAAACAAAAGAATCAGCAAATCGTAGCTTTCGCCTTGGAAACCAACGATGAAGAGAGTAATGCACAGAAGAAGAGAGAGAAGAAAAACGCCGACTTCATCGTGCTCAACTCTACCCGTAATCCGGGCACTACTTTCGGCACTGATGACAATCAGATTACCATCATCTCTGAAAAGGGAAAGAAAGAATATGAAAAGAAACCGAAGACTGAGGTGGCTCACGACATCATTGACGAGCTGGCTCTCCTGTTTTAGTCCGGTATCTTTAGCTGGTGGCCTCCTGTGCTGCAGTCCTTTTACGATTTCAGCACAGGAGCTGCAAGCTAAGATTACCATCAACCATGCCCAGATCTCGGGTACGGAAAAAGGCGTATTCGACAATCTGCAACAGACCTTGCAGCAATTCGTCAACAATCGCCAATGGACTCATCTTCAGTTTCAGAAGAACGAACGCATCATCTGCAACTTCAATATCACCGTCACCAAGTATGACAGAGACCAGAATCTCTTTACCTGCAAGGCGCTGATACAGGCCAATCGCCCCGTCTTCAATTCGGCATACACCTCCACCTTATATAATAATGTGGACGATAACTTCACGTTTCGTTTTGCTGAATACGACCAGTTGGAGTTCAATGAGCAGCAGATAGACAATCAGCTTACAGCTCTCTTTGCCTATTATGCATATCTTATCATCGGCATCGATCTGGATAGTTTTGCACCCAAAGGTGGTGAAGACATCCTGCAGCGCTGCATGAATCTGACAAACAATGCCCAGAACCTGGATTATCCCGGATGGAAGGCTTTCTCTGATGACCGCAACCGATATGCCATCATCTCAGACTATCTGGATGGAGCGTTGGAACCCTTCAGACAGTTGCAGTATGACTACTATCGGAAAGGACTCGACGAGATGGCAAATAATGCGGAAAGAGGTCGTACAGAGATAACCGCAGCCCTGGAAACAGGACTGAAGAAGGCGAAGGAAAACCGCCCGCTCAGTTTGTTGCCACAGATATGGACCGATTTCAAGAAGGATGAACTTGCCAACATCTATCGCGGCAAGGGAACCCAAAAGGAAAAGGAGAGCATCTATGAACTCCTCTTCTCCATCAATCCTTCACAGAATAAATATTGGGATCAGATCAAGGAATAATCTTTCAGGAAGAAGTCATCATTCATAAAATCATCTTCCGGAACGGAAGCTTCTGAAAATCAGAATCAGCTTTCCCTTTATATCTTTAATTAAAAAGTAGAATAAATATGCTCAAGCAATTATATATCAAGAACTTCACGCTCATCGACGAGCTGAACATCTCTCTCTATCCTGGCTTCTCCGTCATCACGGGTGAGACAGGAGCAGGAAAGAGTATCATCCTCGGTGCCATCGGTCTGCTTCTGGGTAACCGTGCCGACAGCAAGGCGATCAAGGCAGGAAGAGACCGATGTGTGATAGAGGCTCACTTCGATCTCTCTAGATATGGTATGCAGAAATTCTTCGATGATCACGATATCGACTATGATGCCGATGATACGATCATCCGAAGAGAGTTGACTGCAGCCGGCAAGAGCCGTGCCTTCATCAATGACACCCCGGTGCCTCTCACCTGTATGAGAGAATTGGGAGAGCAACTCGTGGATATCCATTCGCAGCATCAGAACCTTCTTCTGCAGAAAGAAGACTTCCAGTTGAATGTGGTGGATATCATCGCTCAGGATGCCGACCAGCTCAAGGTTTACCAAAAGGAGTATTATGCCTATCGCAAAGCCAAGGAACTTCTGGAAGAACTGAAAGCCGAGATTGCCAAGAACCGTGAGAACGAGGAGTTTATGCGCTTCCAGCATAAAGAGCTGGATGATGCAAATCTGCAGGAAGGCGAATTGGAACAGCTGGAGCAGGAAGCAGAGACCCTGAGCCATTCGGAGGATATCAAGACCGCTCTCTACGAGGCAGACAGTGCGCTTTCAGGAGAAAACGACAGCATACTTGACAAACTGAAGAACGCCACTCATCAACTGGAAAATATATGTGATGTCTATCCAAGTATGGCTGATGTGGCTGGCAGAATGCAGAGCAGCTATATCGAACTGAAGGACATCGCGCAGGAAATCAGCAGTAGTGTAGATCACGTGGAATTCGATCCTAACCGATTGGATGCCATCAATACCCGTCTGGACAAGCTCTACACCCTGCAGCAGAAGTTCCATGTGGAAACGGTAACAGAACTTATCGCTACCCGTGACCGCATAGCAGAACAGCTTTCGCATATCGATAATGGCGATGAAGACATCGAAGAGAAGGAAAAAGAAGTTGCAGCTCTCCTTGTCAAGGCTGAAAAGCAAGCTGCCCTACTCACTTCCATCCGTCAGAAATCAGCAAAGGCCATCGAAAAAGAGATGAAGGGCAGACTCATCCCGCTGGGCATTCCGAATGTGAGATTCGAGATTGCCTTCGCAGAAAAGCCACTGTCAGGAAATGGTGCCGATAAGGTCAGCTTCCTCTTCAGTGCCAACAAGAGTACCCAGCTACAGCCTGTCAGTCAGGTTGCTTCGGGTGGTGAGATTGCCCGTGTGATGCTCTCGCTGAAGGCAATGATCAGTGGAGCCGTGAAGTTGCCAACCATCATCTTTGATGAAATTGATACCGGTGTAAGCGGAAAGATAGCAGAAAAGATGGCAGATATCATGGAAGAGATGGGACTCCAGAACCGACAGGTACTTTCCATCACTCATCTGCCACAGATTGCTGCCAAGGGTAGCCATCATTACAAGGTATTGAAGGAGGAAACTGAGAACGGAACCATCTCGCACATGAAAGAGCTCAACAGCCAGGAACGCATTGAGGAAATTGCCCAGATGCTCAGTGGCAGTGACATCACGCAGGCAGCTCTTGCCAATGCCAAAGAATTATTGAGAATATGAAAAGAATAAATATGATACTGATGGGACTGATGCTGGGTGCATCATCCCTCTTCGCTCAGCCAGGCTCTGTACAGAAAGCCGCCAAGAGCGTATTTACACTCACCACCTTCAACAAGGATGGTAACATCATCTCTTCTACACAAGGTGTATTTATTGATAACAAGGGAACGGCTATCGGTACCTTCAAACCGTTTATCGGTGCTGTAAAGGCTACCATCGTGGATGTCAGCGGAAAGTCGATGGACGTGGATGCCATCCTCGGAGCCGATGAACTTTACGATGTGGCCAAGTTCAGAGTATTGGGTAATACCACGGCTGCCAACATTGCTACGGCAGAATCACCTGCAGGCAGCAAGGTTTGGCTCGTTCCTTATTCTATCAAGAAGTCACCTTTCCAGCAGGAGGATATCGCAAGCGTTGAGAAGTTTAAGGAAACTTACAATTACTACATCTTCTCCAACACCGTACCGGACAATGCAGTGGGTTGCCCATTCGTCAACAAAAGCGGACAGGTGATTGGTATCATGCATAGCAACGGTCAGGTAACTGCCATTGATGCCAACTATGCCAAGGAGTTGAAGGTGACGGGTCTTTCTACACTGGATGCAGCCCTTCGCCAAACAGGCATCCGTACTGCTCTTCCTGATACCGAACAGGAGGCGATTACGATGATGACGCTCAATAAGTCTCAAGTGTCCCGCGACATCTATGACAAGTATGCAGATGAGTTTATGGCAAAGTTCCCTACTTCAGCATTCGGCTATAAGGAAAAAGCAACTATTCTTGTAGATAAGAACGAGTTTGCCGAGGCAGCCAAATGTATGGAAGATGGAATCAAAAAATCTTCAGCCAAGGATGAAGCCCACTCCAATTATTCTGATGTCATCTATCAGAAACTGATGTATAAGGGTGATTCTGCCTATACAGCCTGGACTTACGACAAGGCGATAGAAGAGGCACAGAAGGCATACGCCATCAATGCCAATCCTGTATATCAGCATCAGGAAGCACGCATCATCTTTACCAAGGGTAATTATCAGAAGGCATACGATATGTTCATCGCCCTGACCAAGACTTCAGTCAAGAATCCGGAAATCTTCCTGGAGGCAGCTCAGGCTAAGATTCAGCTCAAGGCTCCAGCTACAGAGATCAAGGTCTTGCTGGACAGTGCAGTCAATGAGGCTAAGAACTCGGGCACCATGGCTGGTCCTTACTATCTGGCTCGTGGTGATTTCCAGGCGGAACATGGAGAGTATCGCAGTGCTATAGCCGACTACAATATGTATGATTCGATTGTCCGCCCTGTTAATCCTGCATTTTTCTATGCAAGATACAAGGCTGAGACCAAGTTGCGCATGTGGCAGCCAGCGCTGATTGATATTGCCCGTACCTGCTATCTCGCTCCTAACGAGCCTACTTATTTTGCAGAATGGGCTAGTCTTGACTTACGTGTGAAGCGATATGCAGAAGGCATCAGTGCAGCCAAGCATTGCATAGAGATTGCTCCAGAATATGCCGATGGCTATCTCCTCCTCGGTTTGCTCCAGATGGAGAACAAGCAGAAGGAAGAGGCTCGCAAGAACCTGGAAAAAGCAAAGGAACTGGGAGATACCCGTGCAGAGGGTTATCTCAAGAAACTGAAATAATCAGATTAATTGAAATAACCGGATTAATTGAAATAACAAAATTGAAGGTAGTAATAATTGCACTTTCAAACGCCCTGAAAGGGCAAAAGCTCATAGCCCAGGGTAACACCCTGGGTTTTTTGTTGTTTTAGCTCTGCGCCCTGTAAGGGCAAAAGCTTTCAAGTACCAATCAATACACAAAGCTTTTGCCCTTACAGGGCGCAGAGCTGACTGCTACTATACCCAGGACGTTGCCCTGGGCTATGAGCTTTTGGGCCTTCAGCCCGTTCTTAGGCCACAAGCGTATTTGGCTGTTATATAAAACAAAAAGTGGATTAACCTTTCGATTAATCCACTTTTGTGATTCCGTTGGGGTCACAACAAAGATTATCTTACAGACTGACCATCAGCCACTTATTTCACTACTGCAAATATACTGATAACTTTTTTATATCACAAACTTTTAGGTAGTTTTCTTTGATATTTATACGCTTTAAAAATAAGGAAAAAGCTATAAGTTGCTAAAAATCAGTAAGATATAAGCTTTTTGCATTCCTTCTCAGTTAAAGAGTGTATAAAAGCTTGGATGTTTGCCTATGATTGTGTACTTTTGCACTCGTCAATGTAAAGCTCTAACCTTTTATTGGTACAAACTTTAATGAAACTTCAATACTTTCAATAGGTATCAAAAATATAGGGGATTGATTAAATCGGTTAGAGCGGTTTTTTCTTTCCCCACTTTTTTTACTATGCAGTACATCAATGTTAACATAGAACTTATGAAGAGATTCTCTTCAACCAAGAGAATGAAGGAGCTTCTTGCGCTCGCCATTTGGTTCAAGATGCAGCATAGCAATTCCGTGATTTGGAATGTTACGACCTTCAAATTACGCAAGGGATTACATATTGGAAATGTAAAAGCTGAAAGACTTATTCAAGATATGAAAGATAGCGACTTGTTTTCCGTAGAGGGTGATAAAGTCGTTGTCTCCTCTTTCCGTGACCATACTACAAAGTTTACTAAGAAGGGTAGAGAGTATCATGGATCCATGGTCTGCAAGTTTGAAGTAAGAGAGTACACTATGAAGGAACTCTACAACCTCATAAACGAAAAGCTTTTTGTATTCCCGATTTGTGCTGCTGAACACAAGGACTGTTGCATGAAAGCATCTGATGATGGAAAAATCGGTGCCAAAGGTAAAGTAATCACAATAGGGCAATTCCAGAAGGCAATCAATATGAGTGCTGGTGCTACTTCTGCTTTAAAGAAGAGATTGCAGGCTGAGGGTAAGATAAGTTCCTCCCTGGCTGAGAAATATTCCTTTGATTGTAGAAACGAGGAGGAAACAAAGAGAACGTTGATGAGGACTGGCAAGAAGAAAGCTGATTTTATTATCGGTACGCTTGGCTTTGTTGTTCTTGCATGCTCTTACTCTATTACCGATAGAATGGTATCTGATGGATTCAGACATCTTATCTATGGTAAGCAGACGGAAAAGGTTATTCAAAAGGATATGAGTGTAGGAGGAATCCCTGACGGATTCTTCTGTTAAACTCTATAGTGCTCATTTGTGAAACCTACATTGAAAGAAAGAAAAGTTTTATAATATTGAAGATTATGAAGAATGAAACGAAACTAAAGAAAGTAAAGAAGTTCCTTGATGATAACAACATCAAGTACTCTGTGTCTAAGAATGCAGGAAAGGAAGGTCATAGTGATTTGGTTCTGCCTGCTTTTAGAATTTACATCAAGCTTCAAGGAGAAGATGATGCGCTATTTTATGAAACCCATCATGTTGGTGTGCATCCTATCTTCATCCGTAACGATGAGACCCCAAAATTTGTGCTCGAAAAAGTGCAGAACACTATCATCAAGGTGATGCAGAAGAAGCAGGAAGCATTTGAAAAGCGTAAAAAGAAGTAGAGTTATGTTCAAGTTATTCATATAACCCTTTTTTAATGAACAATATTAATTATAATTCATTAAATATTGAGAATATGATTACAAACCAAGTAATGAAGAGACCGATGGGTAAATTTTTGGTCGAGCAAAGAACAAAAGATAGTATGTTCAATGCTACAAACTTGCTCAAACAATGGAACAAGTTCGTTGAGGACAACAAAGAAGATGCCCAGAAATTTGGGTATGTTAAGAAAGAGCTGAAAGATTATCTTGACAACAAGACAACACAAGAGTTCGTTAAAGCCCTTGCAAATGAGGAAAATCTAAATAGGGAGAAAAGTCCCTATTTAGCTTCAAGGGGTAAAAATGGTGGAACATGGATGCACCCACTTATGTTTGTAGATTTTGCCATGTGGCTAAATCCTGTATTCAAGGTTAAGGTACTAAAGTTCGTATACGACCAGATGCTGAAATACAGAAATGAGGCTGGTGATGCGTACAAAGAGCTTGGTAAAGCTATCGGTAAGATTGTCAGCAAGAAGTTCATGCCAGTAGCTATGTGTAAAGTAGCCAAAGCAATTAACTATGTTGTTTTTAACGAACACGAACATGAGATGCGTAACAAACATGGAGAAGAGTCTAAACAATACGAGCTATTCAATATGGAACGCCAAGTTGCCATGCTTATCAATGATGGGTTTCTTCACTCGTATGACCAAGTAATAGAGTATCTGAGAAAGAAGTATTCTGAGAAATACCTTCCGTCTGTATTACGGACTGCTCACTCCGTCTAAACATCTTTAGGTTATGTTCAAGTTATTCGTTATAATCGCTCTTTGCGTAATCATATCGAAGCTGAGCGAGATAAAAGATAAATTATAGGCTTATGGGAAAGAGAAGTGAAATTCGCAAGAAAGGTGCTTGCTATGAATCCTGCTACGTGTATATCTGTATGTATGGCAAGAAGCGTGAGAAGCTATGCGATTTCGGTTGTGTCAAGACTGGAAAGCCATGCCGGCAATACATCAACGTGTATTGGAAAATTCCTCGATACAGACATTATCACAAGACAAAGCCGAAATTTCCGACCACGCTTGATGCCTGGAAAAAAAAGAGAAAAGTTGAACTTTTAAACAAATAACAAACAAGATTATGGAAAGGGTATTTAAACAGATAGACAAGATTGCCATCATCATGAAAGTCTTGTGCTTGGATGGTAAAATCAAAAAGCTGGTTTATGACGATATTATATCATCCATTGAGGATATGAAGGACGAGCTAAACAAGTTCACCATCACGGACCCAACTTCTAGCAAATCCTTCAGCAACATCGAGAAGTTTGTGAACGATCATATCAACTATGCCGACTCTGAAACTCTGTTTGAGGAGTTGCATAGAAGAGGTTTTAATGTTGACAATGTTAAGAAGGAGGGCTAGTGTATGACAGAAATGGATGAGATAAAGCTTGCGGCTTACAATAGCTACAAGCGACACATGAGAGTGTTTGGCAAGGGAAAGGATACTTTATCCTTTGCCGAGTGGGAAAAGAAAGCGTGTGAACAATTAAAATAATAGTGTTATGGACAGACTAACAAAGGCAATGGATAAGTATTTGACCGAAGCCAAGAAGAAGGTTCTGAAGCTCGTTGTTTCCAAGCAATGGTTCGATATGATTGCATCGGGCGAAAAGACAGAAGAATATCGGACGATTAAAGATTACTGGACAGTTCGACTTTATGATGTTTTTGCAAAAAATCCTACGAAGTATTTGATGGATAAAAAGATAAGCGGAGATATTGATTATCTAAAACTGTTGATACGTTGTAACTATTTTATCGCAAAACAATATACCAACGTTCTCTTCATCAACGGCTACCGCAAGGATAGTTCACGTATCGAAAAGGAGATTGAGAGTATCACCATCGGCAAGCCGAAGAAAGGCTTATGCCCCGACAAGTGGCTAGATACCGAGTTTTTCATAATAAAATTCAAATAGCGTATGAAAATTAGAAGTGCCAAGAAGATTCTGAATATTATGAAGAGAGGAACGGATGAACGTTACTTCGATTCAGAAGATGGAATCAAAGAAGATAGTAGGTTCTTACCTAGATTTGTATATCTGTACAAAAAAGCTGTAGTCAGATGGAATAAGGCAAATGTCCCTAGTGATAACGTCGATTTGTTTCGTGCAATTTTGAGAAATTCAAAGAAATGTAGTCGTTGCAAGCATTATAAAGGTAATGAGTTTGTCGGAAGATGTGTCAAGTTGAATACTAATGCAGAAAGCAACGATTGGTGTGCAGGAGCGTTTTTTGTCAAAAAGTGAGTTTGAAATGACCTAGCATTAGTAAAACGAAAAAGCAGAGCCTAATGCCCTGCTTTTTTTTCGTTTCCCTCTCGCTCTCGCTTCTCTCTGATGGCTTGCCTTATCCATTCAGCCTTATTCCTGCCTAGAGACTCGCAAAAGTCGAAGGTTTCCTCATTCACGTGCAGTACTACCCGATTAACTAGGGCTTCTGCGCCCTTGCTCGGTGCTCCTGCCCGGTCTCTCCGTCCTCCCCACCCTGGATGCAGGTTCTTGGATGGTACAATCTTGTGCTTGCGGTTGTACTCGAACTTCATCACAAGTCTGCCGCCTGCCCATACTTCCACCATTTCTGCATCGGGGGTTTGGCTTAGGTTCTGCTTGGCGATTCCTGCAAGCTGCTCCTTATCTTCGAAAAGGGTATCGCTCTCGTCAAGTATTCCCACATCGTCATACACGATGATTCTTGCCTTCTTTTCCATATCTCCTTCCTCTTATCCTAGTATTGCCATCAATATCGTAAATAAGAAGATGAAGAGCACAAACCATTCCTGCTTTGTCATTTGTTACCTCCTTTCTTCTGATAGGCTCGAACCCTTCGGATAGCCTTTGCTATTCTGTGGTTTTTGCTAATACCATAAGCGTAAGCCAAAATTCGTGGCATCCAAAAATAGTTTTTCTTTCTGCAAAGTATCTTCTTTGCCTGCCGTAATTTCATCGCTCACCTCCTTCCTCGATTACGCCTATCGGCTTGATGTCGTTAACTGTCTCATCCTCGGTGAAGAAAGAAACCTTCATGCTATCGCTTACATAGCCCATAGCAATCACGTTCTCACGGCTATCCTTGATGATGCAAATATCACCTCTCACCTCGTTCTGAGTCTTCAAATACTTCACTGCGGCATCCTTCACCGCCAAAGGATTCATTTCCTTTGTAATCGTCTCCCCTGACTGAGGGAAGACGAAATAAAATAACTGCTTGTTCATACTGCTATCTGTTTCTGTTTTGTTTGAAATCTGATTAATATGCTGCGTGTGTCTAAATCGAAGTAGGCATCTTTCTGCTCATTAAAGCTGACCCAACCTTCTTTTCTGTACTTCACACCATCGGTCTGCATAAGTGCGTTGCAAATGGTGTCGCTCCACTTGTAAGTTAGTGCAAACTGCTCTTTGCGCTTTATCACGATGCAGGTTCCTAAGAAGACAACTTCTGTTACTTCTCCAACAACATAACCGCAATAACTTTGCTTATCATTGCCAATTTTGCTAGCGCAATTCTTGCCGAAGATACGTGAGAGGACTACTTCCTTCGTCACCTCATCAATCATTTCCAATTTTATCTTTGCCATTACTCCACTTCTTTTTCTGTTAATACTAACTCATCGAACATTGTGCTATCCTTGCAGGAGCAGCACCACGATGCTTCTTCCTCGTCTTCCGTCACCTCATAGTTATCGGGATATTCCTCCTTGTAGAAGCCTAGGATCTCATCCTTTTTCTCCTGCATTCTCTCTTTTGCTGCGGTCTTGGTGTGGAAGACTCCGGCAACATCAACGCTAGAATAGTCTTGGTTGTCGTTGCCGTGCTGAACCAATACGAATACTTTCTGCTTCTTCATATTACTCGCCCTCCTTCTTTTCTACTACATCAAATGAAACACTTTCCAACTCGCCATTCTCCAAAGCGCCCAAATCGTACAAACGTCTTGCGGCATTCTCTGCGTCTTCGGATGATGCTGCGTCTAGCGAAACCTTGTAGGTGATTTTCTCTACAATCTCTACTACATACTTTTTTATATAAAATCCTTTCTTTTAAAATTAATACTATTGGGGGCGGATGGCACTTGCAACCATCTGTAGCGGCTTGAATACCGCATTCGCCCTATATAAACAACTAGCAACAACTTCACTTGATGCGCTCTAGGCAGGTGCTCTTGTTTGTCTGCTTCCCATTCGTGAGATAATAGCTCTCACGGAATGGGGTCTTTCTCATTACAAATGTTGTCTTGGCTCTGTACATATTGTTGAACCTATCAACATACGTGGCTCCCTTGAAGCATTTGATTACTATTACCATATCCTTAGTCCTGCATTAAGTTAGCTACAAGTTCATCCGTGGTGGCGAAAATCTCTTCGAGGTCTCTATTCAGATAGCCACCTTTCTTCGTCTTCAGCACTACGTGAGCGTGCATCTTCAAAGAATTGATTTTTTTGATAATCTGTTCTCTTTGAAATCCTATCTTTGGTGTTCTGCCGTTTGTGAAGTAGTACCCAATGTTGTAGTACAACTGCTCTGCCATATCACCATAGAGAGCGCATGCCGCATCGTCTCCCAAACTTCCGTGTGCTAGGGAAAGATAGACGATTTCGCCTTCCACTATCTTGTTTTCGTGCATAGTGTAAACGTGCTGATGGAGATAGAAATCGCATAGCAAGTTCGTCTTGGCATTTCTCTGCACACACCAGTCGTTTGCGAGGGTCATACAAGCGTAAACCTCTTTGCCATCTGCTAGGTCTTTGGCGATGCGGTCGAACATTTCCTGTTCGGTTGGGTTTCGCTCTTCTCCGCTCTCATCATCAACGATGGTATAATCATCATATCCCCATCCTTCCTTGTCAACAAGTTCAAGCCCTGCGGCTTGTGCCTTCACTACGTCTTGGATAGTGTTAATCTCAACTCCTACCAAATTGCTTCCCATTTTAACTGCCTTATTTGTCTTCATAATCTTATCTCCTATATTTTTTGTTTGTAACAATGAATTGAATTAATACTATCAATATCTATAAATTTTTTGCCATCACTAAAATTTATGATGAGGGCATTTAAAAAATGTTCATAGCTGAAAGTTTGGCAGAGGTATGGTCTTACCTCAGTTATTTCGTTTTGTCCGTTGATAAGAACAACAATACGTCCGTTATTCTGTTCGCTAAACTCAGATGCGTAAGCAACTGCTTGTTTTAATATTTTTGGATTCATATCCTAGTCTCCTATAATTTAAATTGTTACTTAATAATCTTGTCTATCTCTGCCTGCTGCGGATAGTCGGTGCAGTCGGCAAAATCCTCCTGCTCCTCATAGAAACGTGCTGCGCTCTTCAATTCGTGAAGGCTGGCTTTGGTGTAGTCCTTTGCCGGATTCACTTGGCGAAGATTCTCGCAAGTTCTGCAATACTCGATGAAGTTTATCAACTCCTTGCGCTCTGTATCTTGTGTTCCTGCTCCTTCTATTGCCAAAGGTAGGATGGCTGCTGCCATCACTACCAATGCTAACTTAATGCTCTTCTTCATTGTATTATGAATTAATATTTTTGTTTATCTCTTGCAATGTCTTGTATGTCTCCGGAAACAACTCCAAATGTGCTGCCATGAAGACTGCGCAACCAACTGCCTTTGCATAGGCTGATGTTGTTGTTTGATAGAGTAACGCTCTTAAAGCGTCATACTCCTTGTCTGTAAGTTCTAGCTTATTCTTCTTCATTACTCGTCCTCCATATCTTTAGCGTCTCTGATTCTGTAACCTGCCAATGCGCCAAACAAAGCGCATAAAACATAAATTGTAATGTCCATAACTAAATCCTTTCTTTTAAATTGTTAATATTGTGCGGTCTCTAGGCTTGAACTAGATGTGCTCCTCTATTCGCTGACCGCTACCAATTTTACTTCTTGCCAAAGTTGAAGATTTTGATGAACTGATAGAAGGTCTTGTGTCCTACAAGGTGAAACAAGTCTTCAATGATATACTCCTTGCATTCCTTTGTGCCTTCTCTGTACACTTCCTGGATCTTCTCTGCTGTCATGTTTCCACATGTAAGCCAGTCGAAGAACAATGCTCCTAGGCTCTCGTAATTGTTTGAGCCATCGTAAAACTTCTTCTGCTGTTCGTATGTCTTGTTTCTTCTCATAATCGTATCTGTTTAAATGTTCATATACTCTTTGTTGGTGTGATAGGCGTTGAAGTAAACTTCACGCTTTTTCTTGATGTCTCTATTATTTCTTAAATCTAAGCCATGTAACTTATAGATGCGATTTCTGTACGTATAGAAAATACATTCTATTTTATCAACTCTGTCGATAATTTTTTCGTAATCAGCTCTATTAATGGTGCTTTTGCCAAAGTCACGCATTAAATACTCTGTCATACGAATTTGCTGCTTATTTAAAATCTCTAATGATTTATTTCTCATAATCGTATCTTTTAATCGTTCAACTTTGCCAAAATACCCTTGAATTCCTTCAATCGCTTGTGCGCTTTATGAGAGTCGGCGTGGTTTGAAATAAAATCCTCTAGAAGGGTTATTCTGTCGCTAATGGCTGATGAGATATTGTATATCTCGTCATCCGTAAGTAATACTATCTTGCTCATTGTCTTATATTAATCTCATTATTGTTACTTTGAAGATAACCTCACAACTATCTGTTGACTGCTCAATACTTTTGCGCTCGTAAGTTGTGTAATAGTTATCGTATCTATCCTTACTGCGTCCAATATACTTGTAACCAACCTTGTTAAGGTTTCGTTTCAGCAACTCAGTTTCCTTTTCGTCAAGATGCTTTGTGTATATTGGCTGCATTGTTACTCTGTCCGCATATCTTTCGATTCTGCGGAAATCTATGATATTATCTGCCATAGTCTTGAATTGTTTGGCGTGGGGAGGGGCGTCAGCCCCGTGGGGGCGCTGCCCCCTTATCTCCCCTTGTTATTACTTTGTTCTCTCACTCATTTCGAATACCCAGTACAACAATCCGTGCTGGTCACTCTTCTTGCAGAGTTTAGCAAATGTATCTGCATCTTCCCAGCTGTCGAAACGTCCGACAACATCGGGGGTGAAATTATTGCGATAATCCTTGATAACTAAAAATCTTTTCATTGTGTTGTTGCTATTAAATTGTTAAACATTAAAGTGCAGGTGTACGTTTGCTCCCAACGTTCACAAGCTATATGTGACCTAGCTCCCTCACTTAACGTTCGTGGGTCAACGTGTTTCGATATTTATTCACTCTAACACGAGTGTGGTTTTACTTCAACCTAGAAGAGTGTTATAGACTTCTTTGTCTTTGTCCTTTTAGAGTGTGACAACTCGGTGTACGTTGTCCTCGGTGTGTTACAGAGTTCTACCTCTCCGTATTGCTGACTAACACTATTTATATAGCGGTTGTTTCTCATCAATTCACTAATGTGCCATCGCTCCGCTTTGGAAACCAAACCAACTTGATTTCGAGTGCAAAGATAAGCATTTATGCTATATTCTCCAAATATTATTATGTTTCTTAACGATATTTTGCATAAAAGTATAGCATTTAAACATAACTTTGCACTTCAAGATGGTTTTTGCGCTATATTCGTGTGTTAAAATCGGTAATAGTTATTGTCGTATGCTATATTTTTATTATCTTTGCAGGAAAATTATAGAATTATGGTACAATTGAGAATAAAAGAGTGCTTGAAAGCACATGGGATGCAGCAGAAGGATTTAGCTAAGGGTATGGGTATCGAGCCTATCTCTCTTAGCCAAATGTTGGCTCGCAAAAAGTTTGGTATTGATAGACTAGAACAGATGGCAGAGATTATAGGCTGCAAGGTGTCTGAACTCTTCGAGGAGAGTGATAAGAGTGACTTTGCATCCTTTATACGTTATAATGGCATCCACTATACTGCCGACACGTTGGATGAGTTCTTTAAACAAGTTGACGAAATAAAAGCAATAGCAAGATGAAGAAGTTTTTTAGTAAGATTGGCACATTCTTAGCAGGTGTGCTAGGATTCTGCTTTATTGCAGTTGTCTTGGTGTACTCATTCAAAAGCACCTTCCTTCATAACGTAAACGAGGACGTTGAGCGCAACCAGGAAGAGCAGAAAGAAGAGTATCATAGAGAATATGAGGAAATGGACGTATTTGCAGACTATGATACGTATTATTATCACTATGATTATGATTGCAAAGGTGTCCACGATGATATGACCGAAAGGATGCCCCTTCATAAAGCTGAG
>ENA-ORRQ01001707-ORRQ01001707.1-human-gut-metagenome-genome-assembly--contig:-NODE-1707-length-15882-cov-17.973969_pt1 | contig 15882 bp, 12 predicted proteins | sample MGYA00242177_ERZ509138 | MGnify/ENA primary metagenome ERZ509138 (study PRJEB26280, sample SAMEA2338628) | human gut metagenome | biome: human gut; feature: human-associated habitat; material: faeces... | reverse complement strand
GGACAGAACCCTTGGCGCCCAGGGCCAAAGGCCCGGCGGCGCCATCAACCCTCGCGGCGAAGCCGCGTCAACCTTCGGGAATACTGGAAAGCACCGCCCCGCCGACTGGTATTTACCGACATTTGAATCACTTGCGATTTTTACTGCGCGCATTCTATGCAGAATTGCCACCTAAGGAAGGAGCCTGACGTTACGTGCTTTCCATTGCGCAGACTACAGCCCGCTCACCAACAAAAAAGTACCCTCCAAAAGGAAGGTACTTTACAGGAATCAGAAATCAGCGGCCGCCCAGGTGTGCATCGAACATGAAGAGCAGTCCTTCGCAGTCCTTTGCTTTTTCAAAGCCTGTCACGTTGTCGCGGGCATTGACTTCTTCTTCAATCTGTTCAGTAATGAACCACTGGAGGAAGACTTCGGTTTCAATGTCCCCTTCTTCTCTGGCCAGTTTGAAGAGGTCTCTGATGGAAGCGGATACTTTTTCTTCATGAGCCAGGGAATCTTTGGCAGCGTCCAGCGGCTTGTCGTAATGTTTCTTAACGCCTTCTACGGAGTCAAAGTCTACTACACCATCTCTGTCTTCTACATAGGAAATGATTTTGAAAGCGTGTTCTCTTTCTTCTTCATACTGCTTGTCCAACCATTTGGCATAGCCGTTCAGAGCCAGGTTCTTCATGTCATGGGACATGGAACGGTATAAATAACCGGAAGCCAGTTCCATATTGATCTGTTTGTTCAGGGCTTTTAAAAGTTTTGCGGATAATTTCATGGGTGTTTCTCCTTTGCTTCGTTCACACTGTGGAGGCTCGTTATCGAACCCCTTCGATGTTTATATTATAGCATAGACATTTATCGAAGTAAAGGAAATTAAATATATTTTTTTGTATATTTAAGGAAGCACTGACTAATTCATAGAGTTTTCTTTTATAAGAATTTTTATGCACTGTTTCGTCATGGGCTTCCTTAAATAGCTCGCTATTCGCGTCAGCCCATTCCTCGCATTGCATAAAAATTCAAGAATAAAAGCAAACAATGATTTAATCAGCGCTTCCTTAATTTCCTCCAGGGGCCGGACCTTTCTCTGCTCACGAGGCAGCCAGAGGACATAAGGAAAAACTTTCCCGCAGACAGGCAAAAAAAATCACGGCCCCGCAGGGAGACCGTGATTTTTACTTATTTATTTAACTTTCGCTGCTTCTTCCATGGCTTTGTCTGCTGCCTTGATGGTCTTTTCAATGTCTTCGTCGCTGTGGGCGTAAGACATGAAGAGGGTTTCAAAAGGAGAGGGAGCCAGGTAGATGTGCTGGTTCAGCATGGAGAGGAACCAGGCTTTGAACTGCGCCGCATTAGCGCTGCAGGCGTCGTGATAATTGAGCACATCTTTTTCGGAGAAGAAAATACCGAACATGGAGCCGGACTGGTGGCATACAAGGGGTACCCCTGCTTTGTCTGCAGCCTGTTTCCAGCCTGTCAGGAGGTCCTTTGTTTTCTTTTCCAGAATTTTATCAAAGTCCGGAATGGCCATCATCTGTTTCAGTGTTTCGATGCCGGCAGTGACTGCCAGGGGATTGCCGGACAGGGTGCCGGCCTGGTAGACGGAACCGTCGGGAGCGATGCAGTTCATGATTTCTCTTCTGCCGCCGTAGGCTGCTGCAGGGAGGCCGCCGCCGATGATTTTGCCAAGGCATGTCATATCGGGGTGGATATGATAGCGGGCCTGGGCACCGTGGAAGGTGGTACGGAAGCCGCACATGACTTCGTCAAAAATGAGGACGGTGCCGTGTTTTTCCGTTTCTTTCCTGAGGGCTTCAAGGAATCCCTCCACCGGAGGTACGCAGCACATGTTGCCTGCCACCGGTTCTACGATGACAGCGGCGATTTCATCGCCCTTTTCGTCCATCATTTTTGTGAAGGCGGGGATATCGTTGTAAGGAACCACCAGGGTATCTTTGGCAGTGCCTTTGGTGACACCGGCGCTGTCGGGGCTGCCAAAGGTGGCGGCGCCGGAACCGGCCTTCACCAGAAGGCTGTCGCCGTGTCCATGATAGCAGCCTTCAAATTTCAGGATCTTGTCCCTGCCGGTATAGCCTCTGGCAGCGCGGAGAGCGCTCATGGTGGCTTCGGTGCCGGAGTTAACCATGCGCATTTTTTCAATGGATGGATAAACCTCGTGGATGAGTTCGGCGATTTCCGTTTCCATCACTGTAGGAGCACCGTAGCTGGTGCTTCTTTCAGCGGCTTTCTGGATGGCTTTGATTACAGCCGGATGGGCGTGGCCCAGGACCATGGGACCCCAGGAGCCTACATAGTCAATGTAAGTGTTGCCGTCGATATCGGTGATATGGGATCCATGGGCTTCCTGGATGAAAGGAGGCGGACAGCCCATATGGGGATAGGATCGCACGGGGCTGTTGACGCCGCCAGGCATATATTTTTTAGCTTCTTCAAAAGCGGCTTTGGACTTGGTGAGGTCGATCATTTCCCTGCTTCCTCCTTCATCCATTTAGCCACATCGGGAGCATGGTAGGAAATGATGATATCAGCGCCGGCTCTCTTCATGCAGAGAAGGGATTCCATGACGATTCTCTTTTCGTCAATCCAGCCTTTAGCGGCAGCAGCTTTTACCATGGCGTATTCACCGGATACATTATAGGTTGCTACGGGACGGTTGATATGATCTCTCACCTGGCGAACGATATCCAGATAAGCCAGGGCCGGTTTCACCATGATAATGTCGGCGCCTTCAGCCATATCCAGATCCACTTCCTTCATGGCTTCCCTGCTGTTAGCCGGGTCCATCTGGTAGCCTCTGCGGTCTCCGAACTGAGGCGCAGAGTCAGCGGCGTCACGGAAGGGACCGTAGTAGCCGGAAGCGTATTTCACGGCGTAGGACATGATGGAAACGTTCGAAAGGTCGTTGGCATCCAGGGTTTCACGAATTTTAGCCACACGGCCATCCATCATATCGGAAGGTGCCACGATGTCGGCGCCGCATTCGGCCTGAGAAAGTGCGACTTTGGCAATAAGTTCCAAAGTGGGGTCGTTATCCACTTCATGACCTTTGAGCACGCCGCAGTGGCCGCTCTTTGTGTACTGACAGAGGCATACGTCACCTACGATGACAAGGTCCGGCACCGCTTCCTTGATGGCCCGGATAGCCCGCTGCACGGGGCTCTTCATATCCCAGGCAGAGGAGCCAATGTCGTCCTTGTATTCCGGAAGGCCGAAGACTTCCACTGCCGGAATGCCCATTTTGTAAATTTCTTCCGCCACTTTCACCGCATTATCCACAGAAAGGTGGTACTGTCCAGGCATGCTGGGGATTTCTTCCTTCACGTTAGTGCCGGGCACTACGAAAATCGGATAGACGAAATCATTGAGTTCCAGGGAGTTTTCCCTGACCATGGAGCGGATGGCTTCCGTTCTTCTCAGTCTTCTTGGACGAAGTGTGTTTAATTTCATTTCTTTTCGACTCCTTTTTCAATTGCATTGACAAGGCCATCAATCGTATAGATATCAGAAATGATAGATGGTTCCAGGTTATATTTACGGCATGTAGCGGCGGTAATGGGTCCGATGCATGCCAGGGTAACGCCTTTCAGAAGATCCGTCCTCCCGTCGATCTGGTTCATGAGATTATACACGGTGGAGGAGCTGGTAAAGGTGATGATATCAGCTCCGTGATGCTCCAGCACGTCCAGCAGCTCTTCCTTGTGGGCGGTGTCCGCTTCCGTGCGGTAAGCTTCCACCACATCCACCCGGCATCCCAGGTCCCGAAGGCCTTCGGGAAGGACGCTTCTGGCCACTTTGGCCCGGGGGATAAGCACCTTTTCATAGCCTTTCAGGAGAGGCTTCATCTCAGCCAGCAGGTTTTCCGCCTTGTACTTTGCCGGCACGCAGTCGGCATGAAGGCCGTGACGGGTGAGCTGGCGAGCGGTGGCCGGTCCGATGGCCCCGATTTTCATGTGGCCCAGGGCCCGGGTGTCCCGACCGGACTGGTAGAGACGCCGGAAGAAGGAATCTACCCCGTTCTGGCTGGTAAAAATAAGCCAGTCATACATTTCCAGACGGTCCAGCGCTTCATCCATTCCTTTGAAATCATCAGAGGGATCCCTGATGGCAATGGTAGGGATTTCCAAGGTTTCAGCGCCCTTCTGGTCCAGTACGGTCACCAGCCGGGAAGCCTGGCTCCGGGAACGGGTGATAATGATTCGTTTCCCAAAGAGCGGACGGTTGTCAAACCACCGCATTTCTTCTCTCAGCTTCACCACATTGCCTACCACAAAGACAGCCGGCGGCTTGATTCCCATTTTGACCACATCTTCCGCTGCCTTTCCCAGGGTGGTGGTATAGGTTTCCTGGTAGGGACGGGTGCCCCAGCGAACAAAAGCAGCCGGCGTATCGGCGCTTCTTCCATACTTCATAAGCTGGGAAGCAATGAGAGCAGTATGGCCTACGCCCATAAGGAAAATAAGGGTATCCACGCCGCCGGCCAGTTTGTCCCAGTGAATGGAAGACCTGTCCTTATTGGGATCCTCATGACCGGTAATCACCGCAAAGGAAGCAGCCACGCCGCGATGGGTCACCGGAATGCCTGCATAAGCCGGCGCTGCAATGGCGCTGGTCACGCCGGGCACTTCTTCAAAGGGGACGCCCGCCTCACGAAGCACCTCGATTTCCTCTCCTCCTCTGCCGAAAACGAAGGGATCCCCGCCTTTGAGGCGGGCCACAATCTTCCCTTCCTTTCCCTTTTCCGCCAGAAGAAGGCTGATTTCATGCTGCTTCATGGTGTGGCATCCGGCCTTCTTGCCCACGTACACATACTCCGCATCGGGCCGGGCATACCGAAGGAGCCGCTTGTCCGCCAGGTAGTCACCTACGATGACATCCGCTTCCTCCAGGCACCGCTTACCTTTCAGTGTCAAAAGCTCCGGATCTCCTGGGCCTGCGCCGATTAAATAGACTTTCCCTTGTTTCATGTATATTCTCCTCAATTCATTTGTCAGATTTTCTGCAGTTTTTCCAGCACTGCCCGGCCGCCTTCGTCAAGAAGCCTGCCGGCCATGGCACTGCCAAGGTCTTCCGCCCGGGAAATGGGACCTTCCGTGCTGTCCCGGTACAGTTTCTTTCCGTCAGGGGAAGCAATAAAAGCCTTCACAGATATATTTCCCTTTTCCGGCACCGCATAAATGCCGGCCGGCACCTTGCAGTCGCCCCCTACCCTGGCCAGGAAGGACCGTTCGGCACGGATACAGGAAGCGACTTTCTCGTCATGGAGGAAAGAAAGAAGATCCAGGGTTTCCCGGTCATCACTTCTGGCTTCCACCGCCATGACACCCTGGCCGGCAGCAGGAATACTGTCTTCCGTAGAAATATAGGAAGTGATCCTGTCTCCAAGTCCCAGCCGCTTGAGGCCCGCCGCTGCCAGAATGACAGCGTCAAAATCCCCCTCATCCAGATGGCGCAGCCTTGTCTGCACATTGCCGCGCAGAGAGCGGATGGTAAGGTCCGGCCGCCAATGGAGAAGCTGGGCCTGGCGGCGCAGGCTGGATGTGCCCACTCTGGCGCCGCGAGGCAGCTCATCCAGAGATTTAAAGGTATTGGAAACGAAGGCGTCCCGTGGGTCCTCCCTTTTGGTGACTGCCGCAATGGTGAGCCCATCAGGGCATTTAGCGGTCATATCTTTCAGGGAGTGGACTGCAATATCCGCCTTTTTCTCCAGAAGAATCACTTCCAGTTCCTTAATGAAAAGGCCCTTGCCTCCGATTTCCACCAGCGGCCTGTCCAGAATCTGGTCTCCCTTCGTGGTGACAGGAAGGAGCTCCACCGAAAGACCGGGGTACCGTTCTTTCAGACGGTTTTCCACATAATGGGCCTGCCAGAGAGCCAGAAGGCTTTCCCTGGTGGCAATGATAATTTTATTTTTCAAGTTCCTGCCCCTTTCTTACATCCAGCTTGAACAGGCGGGCAACGGCGGACTTATCCTCCGACTCCCATTCCGTGCCGGCGTATTCATTCAGATGAATCATGGGTTCCCGAAGGATTTTCCGCACAATCATATGGGTCATATGGGACAGCACCTTCTTATCCTCATCAGTGAGTCCTTCGATTTTAGAGAGGCCGTGGCGGAGCTCCCGCTGACGGATTTCCTCTGCCTTATCAGACAGGGATACCATAACGGGACGGGTGCTTAAATATTTGAAGCGATCCTCAATGGATTCGATTTCCTCCTGTACGATGACTTCCGCCCGCTGTGCTTCCTCTTCGCGGAAACGGATGTTATTGGCCACGATTTCCTGGAGGTCATCGATATTGTAAAGGGTCACATTCCGGATATTTCCCACTTCCGGCTCAATATCGCAGGGCACGGCGATGTCGATGGCCACCAGAGGGCGGCTGCCCCGGCGCATCATGAGATTCCTTACATCCCAGGCTTTCACAATGTACTGGGAAGCGCCGGTGGCGGTGACGATAATATCTACATCGTCGGCATGGGACAGGGCGCTGTGGAAAGGTACCGCTTCCCCATGGATTTTCGAAGCCAGGTCTTCCGCCTTATCCATGTGGCGGTTGGTGACGATCACCTTCTTCAGGCCCTTGCCCATGAGGTTCTTCACCAGAAGCTCCGCTGCTTCCCCGGCGCCGAAAACCATGGCCGTCCGGTCGTCCAGACCGCCCAGAATCTTTTCAGCCAGCTTGACAGCAGCGTAGCTCACGGACACGGCGCTGTAAGAAATACGGGTCTCCGTGCGCACCCGTTTCCCCGTGGTAATGGCCCGATGGAAAAGGGTATTCAGAATAGTTTTCGTGGCCTTTTCAGAAAGAGCCATGGTATAGGCCGTTTTAATCTGGTTCAAGATCTGGCTTTCACCGATCACCATGGAATCCAGCCCTGATGCTACTTCGAAGAGATGGCGGATGCAGGCTTCTCCTTCAAAATAGAAGAAATATTCCTTCTTCGCCTCGCTGTTACCCGAAAGGGCCAGGAAGAACTGATAGAGCGTCTTTCTGGCAGCGCCGTTTTTCAGCACCGCATAGATTTCTGTCCGGTTGCAGGTGGAAAGAACCACCGCTTCCTCGATTCCCTCCTGTTCATCCAGATGGCGAAGACCGCTCCTGGCGCTTTCCTCGGAAATAGCAAACTGCTCCCGTATGTCTACGGAAACGGTCTTATGATTCAGACCTAAAACAACCAACTGCATTACGCACACGCTCCTCTGCTTCGTCTAATTTCCCTGTAATAACAAGATTCATAATCTCATCGTCAAATACCATATGCCAGAAACGTTCCCGATCCCGGCTGTCAGCGATTTCATTCCTGAGCTCCTCCCGGAGAAGGGCCGCCTTGTCCAGCCACACACCAAAAGCAGGAGGAATCCTGCCTTTCAGCCAGTTCTTCACATATTTCGCCATGGCCGGCGACCTTCCGTCGGTAGAAATGGCAAAGTGAATGCCTCCCGTTTCAAAAGCAGCCGGAAGAGAACAATTCCCCAGAGGCGGAAAATCCGCCGCATTATACAAAAAGGATTGAAGAAGGGACTCTTCATGCACCCACTCCGCCACCTGGCGGATACCGCAGGCAGTAACCACAAAGCGATACCCCTTCGCGTCCCCTTTCCGGTAGGAAGCCTGCTGCCAGGAAATCCGCTTTCCCCTGAAGTACTGCATCAGTTCCGGGGAAATCTCCGGAGCCAGCACAGTCACCTCTGCGTCTTCCAGAAGCAGCTTCTTCACCTTACGGACAGCAATATGCCCTCCGCCAATCACAAGACAGGGAAGTCCCTTCATTTTTAAATTCACAGGATACAAAAAAGCCTCCCTATATAACAAGCGGCACACTAAAACTTATACCGCACTTAGAATTGTAACACCACAGAAGTCCAGTGACAACAAAAGCGGATATGTAAAATATAGTTCTAATGCAACCTAATATAAATGCAACCTAATATATATAATTTTTATTCATTTTTCACTATTTATTGATACGATTTTGCATAAGAGCTTCTTAGGGAATTGCTGATTTACGGGCTTCCTGCTTTGATCTCTGAAATGCTCCTACTGCGATTTCGCTTCCTGAAGAGCGGAAAAGTTTAAATAATATTAGAGAACCGCTCCACCGCTTTCGCAAATTTCGCTATGGTTTCTTCTGCATCTCCCTGCTCGATGCCATCCCTCACGCAGTGCTGCAGGTGGCCCTCCAGAATGATCTGCCCCACCTTGTGAAGCGCCGATTTCGCTGCGTTTACCTGGGTAATGATGTCTTCACAGGGTACATCTTCATCCACCATGCGGTCGATGGCCTGCACCTGGCCGATAATTTTCTTCAGCCTTCGGTGAAGATTGTCTGCGTCCATACATTGTTTCATACATTTCCTCCTCTATTACCAGCCCTCAAAAATCATAGACTTTACGGGCTCAAAACTTTTCCTGTGGATAGGCGTAATCCCCAACCGGCGGAGCGCTTCGATATGCTCGGCCGTGCCGTAGCCCTTATTCCTGGCAAAGCCGTATCCCGGGTATTTCTCATCATACTCATCCATCAGGTGATCCCGGTACACCTTGGCTGCAATGGACGCCGCCGCTACGGAAGCACTTCTGGCGTCGCCGTGAATCATGGAAATGGTGGGACAGGGGAAATGGAGAGGCATGGCGTCTACAATGACAGCGTCAGGTTTCACATGAAGATTCTTCACCGCCTGGTACATGGCCTCCATGGTGGCTTGGTAAATATTCACCGCATCGATTTCCGAAGGCGGCATGCTCACAATAGACAGGTCCACCGCTTCCTCATGAATCCTTGCAGAAAGCGCCTCTCGGTGCTTTGGCGTTACTTTTTTGGAATCGTTCAGTCCCGGTGCAAACCAATGGGGTTTCAGAATTACCGCCGCCACCGTCACCGGCCCGGCCAGGGGGCCTCTTCCCACCTCATCAATACCAACGATATGGGTCATGCCTCTTTTGTAAAATTCGCTCTCCACCTCATAGAGAGCCTCTACCCGCATGCGTTCCCTGCTTTCCCGCTCCAGCCGGCGCATATAGGAAGCAGCCAGATCCCTGACCCCCTTACGCTCATCGGAAAGGATTTCCTTTAATACCTCCTCCGGCACATCATCCTTTTTCAGGATCTCCCGGATTTCAGAAATCATCATGGCTCCTCCTCCGGCACCGGATCCAGGGTAATCTTCCCCAGCTTGCCGCTGCGGAAATCGTGAAGCACCGCTGTTTCCGCCCGGTCATAATCGATGGCCCCTCCGGGAAGAAGGCATCCCCTCCTTCGCCCCGCTGCCTCCAGAAGCAGCTGGGGATCCTGGTTTACATCATCGATGCGGTAAACCTCCTTCAGCACCTGCGGTTCCGTTTCCGCCAGAGACGACAGAAGCACCGGCACCACCTCGTCGGGGTTGAACACATCCCCTGCAATGGCCCCGGTGGCCGCCAGGCGAAGGGCCGCAGTCTGATCATCAAACTTGGGCCACAGCACCCCCGGCGTATCCAGAAGATCCAGTCCCTCCGACAGACGGACCCACTGCTTTCCCCGGGTATGGCCCGGCGTATTCGCCGTTCTGGCCGCAGCCGTGCCTGCCAGAAAATTGATAAGCGACGACTTTCCTACATTGGGAATACCCAGAATCATGAGCCGCACCGACCGGTTCTTCAGCCCTTTCCTGTACCACTTGTCCAGAATCGGTTTCGCCGTCTCCCGAATAAGAGACAAAAGCTTCTTTTTATTCTTCCCGTTGCCCACACTCATGGGCACCACAGGGATATTTCTCTTCCTGTAGAAAGAAACCCACCGATCCGTCTGCCGCGGATCCGCCAGATCCGCCTTGTTCAGTATGACAATCCGGGGTTTCCCCTTCACCAGCTCTTCCACCATAGGATTGGCGCTGGAAGCAGGAATCCTTGCATCCAGCAGCTCAGCCACCACATCTACCGCCTTCAGATGATCCTCGATCATCCGCTTCGTCTTCGTCATGTGGCCTGGGAACCATTGAATTAACATATACACCTCCCGGTATACCCATCCCGGGTTACCTATGCATCCTATTTTAACATAAACCAAAGAAATAGGATATCTTCGAGAATCATTCACTAATAAAGGGTATGAAGGGAAACACCTTATCGGGCGTGAAGCATTTTAGGATTGACTGGCCTTTGGCCGGAAGGTTCGTAAGGTTCAAAGGGGAGGCGGGAAGAAATCGAGGCAGCATCAGTCGTTGGATGGCCCCTTGACTCTGTCATTCTGAACGCAGTGAAGAATCTCGGTGCGTGGCGAGGATGACGTCATTGGAATTCATGCAGGGGCCTGGTACTTCGCCCTTCCCGCCGACTGGTATTTACTATCGATTAGCTCATAAGTGCCTTGTACCGAGATTCTTCGCCTACGGCTCAGAATGACGATGAGGGCGGGAAGGAATTCCCGTAACGCTGACTTTATAAGCATTGCCGCAGAGCGGCAATCCGCAACCCTCGGCCCGAAGGGCCGTTGCCCCCTGAGCGCTAGCGAACACAACCTGCCACCATCAGGCGGCCATAACCCTCGGGCCAAAGGCCCGTCAACCCTCATACCGCAGGCATGCCCAAGGGCAAGAAGCAAAAATGACACAGGCCGCCGATTGGCGGTCAGGACAGCGATGGAGTGCCACTTCGATGCTCTGCCTTGTACACCCTTTTGCCTCTTCGAGGCATTTCCCCTCAAGGGGAAACGAGAGCGTTACGGGATTCACTTTCAGTGTCATATGGCATGACAAGCATTCTGGTGATTGGCTCGCTGCGCTCGCCTCCCCCTATCCAGGGGGCAGAATAAACCTCTCTATCTTCCCTGTCTTTGATCCTGCCAGCCATCAAAAAGGCGCCCTCTTTACCAAAGGGCGCCTTTTTTGACCATCTGCTATTTTCCCTAGCTCCCTGGTTTCCCAGCTCACCAGTTCCCTACTTTCTCGGATGTTTCTTATCCTTATACATTTTCCTGTCCATTTCCATGATCAGTTCGTCGATATCGGTGATGGGAGCGGTGCGGTGAGCGATGCCCAGGGCCATGCTGAGGTTCTGCAGGTGCAGCTTGCCCTTCAGTTCCGCCGCCAGCTGCTGTGCCCTGGCTTCATCGGCTCCCTGTGCCGCCAGGATGAATTCGTCGCCGCCCATGCGGAAGGCGTGATCCCGGCCCACCAGTTCTCCGGCAATGGCTGCCAGCGTTTGAAGGGCTCTGTCGCCGGCTTTGTGGCCCTCTTTGTCGTTGATTTGTTTGAGGCCGTTCATATCGCCGAAGAGGAAGGCTGTCTTTGTGCCTGCCGGAAGGCCCTCCACGTATTCCATGAAGGCCAGACGGTTCTTGAGGCCTGTGAGCTGGTCTTCATGACTCAGGGCCTGAAGCCGGTCCAACCCATTCCGGTTGCGGATGAGGATCGCCGCAAAGCGGGTGAGGGTATCCAGGAGGGGACTGGCTTCTTTCATGATTTTATCCGAAGGGTTCACCACTTCCGTGTAGCCCAGGGACAGGCCGCTGATGACCAGATGGCCGGAGATGAGACGCTTCAGTCCCGGCCGGTAGTCCCCACTGCAAATCCCGTACTCTTTCTGCACTTCTTCCACATCATCAATGATGGCAATCTGGTCGGGCCCGAAGTGGTCGTAAATGGGCCTTGCCAGTTCCATGGGCACATGCTGCATGGAGGCCTGGGAAGGCGGTATACCGGGAGCGCACCATTCGTAGGTGTTCTTCACGGTGCCATCGCCCTGTTCTTCAAAAATACATACCTTCTCGGCCTCCAGGATTTTTCCCACCCGGGCCAGGAGACGGCAGATGCCTTCATGAGGTGTGGGGGCGGTAATTCCTGCTGCCAGGGCATCATTCACCGCCATTTCCTGGAAGAGCATGTATTTCTTCCGATAGTTCCCTTCCGCATAGCTGCCCAGGTTTGTGGCTAATTCAAAATGGCCATTCTTTCCATGCCAGGTAATGAGGGTATGCTGGATAAGATAATCGCTGCCGGTATTCATGTTATGGAAGGTCTGGGTATAGCAACGGTCCCGCCGGAGGAAGGGCTGGGGACAGACATCGCAGGGCGAAGACCGGCCGCAGATGAGTTCATAGCACTTCCTTCCGGCATAGGGGTAGTCTTCCGGCAGACCCAGGTCCCGAAGACCCGCCTTGTTCATATAAAGAAGACTGTAGGTATCGGGGTCGGAAATCATGATCTGGTCGCTGCTGTTGTCGAAGACGGCCCTGTCAAAGGCGATGCGGTCCCCATAATACAGGGATTCCCCGTATTTCTCCCGTTCCGCCTCCGTCAGGCGGCGGGCCAGCAGATGGAAGAGACCATCCACCGTGCGCGCCTCCGATATCATGGCCAGGGCATACTGGAGGAAAAGGGTGACCTGCCGTCCCGCCTCTTCCCGGATGCCATGGATTTCATTGGACAGATCCAGCATACGGCGCCGGATGTCTGCCGTGTTCTCCGCCTTCATCAGGACGCAGAACCGTCCGCCTCCCAGATGAGCGATGGAAGCGCCCTGACGGAAGAAATGGGAAATCAGTTTCGCCAGCCGGGAAAGCAGTTTCTTTCGCACGGCCATGCCATAGAGACGGCCCACATCGTCCAGGGCGGGAATATCCATGAAGAGGGCAGCGCAGTTTTCACCATAGGATTTGTAATTATCAAAGTAATGGATAGCCGTGATAAACATGCCCCGATAGTTCAAAAGACCCGTTTCCGCATCCTTGATATCCAGCTCCTGGTTATCCCGCCGGATTTTCCCGATGCTGTCCCGATCGATGAAATATCCCACCAGGCCGGCGATTTCATTGCCCCGGTATATGGGAAACTTCGTAGCCTGTACATAGTGGATCCGGCCCTTGATGACACACTGGCCGATCACATCCCTAGCCACCGCCCCCTGGCGAAGCACCTTCTCCTCTTCATCCCGGAAGCGGCGCCCGTTGACGTGCCAGCCGATTTCATCATCCGTCTTTCCCAGAATGTCGGGCAGGGTGAAACCGTATTTTTCAAGGAATGCCCGGCTGGCCCCCAGGAAGCGGCCGTTCCGGTCCTTCCAGAAGAAACAGATAGTTCCATTGTCTTCCAACGCCTGCAGCACCGAAGAGCGCTGCTTTTCTTCCTTCTCCATTTCCGGCAGAGACCCCAGAGTGGACAGATAGGAAGGAAGCACCGCCGTCCCCCTGGCGGCAGCCGAGGCGGTATCCTTGATGCCCAGAAGAATATCTCCATCCCAGGAGGAACCCAAAAGGGCAAAATTAAATTCCTTCCACCGATAGCTGCCGTCATCCATTTTCATGCGGAAAAGATCGGTCACCGCACTGCGCTTGGCTCCCCGGGCCTCCTTTTCCAGCACCCCCGGCTTCATAATCCGGAGGAACCGCTCCTTATCTTCGGGATGCATGAAATCGCCAAGCTTCAGGAAGCGGCCCAGAGGCACAGTCTCCCCGGTACGGGCCACGCGGTTCATGGACTCCGCCACCTCCACCAGGCCTTCCTTCTTCCGGATCACATAGAGCCCGTCATAAACGATGAAAAGATGGCGCAGCAGCTTATCCATGCGATGGGTTTCCTTCTTGTCCCCACCGGCTGAAATCAGGTAGTATTCCATTTTCCCGGCATAGCCATGATCATCCTTTGCCAGCACCTGCAGGGTGCAGCGCACATACTGTCCATGGAAGAGGTAATTCATGGACTCCTTCCTGCCGCCCTTGGCAGATGTGTCCAGCAGTTCATGAAACTGCTGCATCACCGGCAGGTCCAGTTTCACCAGCCTCATGCCTCCCTTATCTTCGTAGGTGGCCTTCAGGGCCGCCGCTTCCCGGCGGCTGGCTTCATTTTCCAGAAGGATGGCTATATTCTCTCCGTCATAGAGGAAAAGAGCCATAGGCGTGTCGCCAATCACATTGGCCAGTCCCACCTTTTCATAGAAAGCATTTTCCATCGGTGTTTCCACAGCCAGATGACGCTGGAGGCAGTACTGGTAACTCTCCTCATAGGGCAGCGCCTTCCCGTAGTACCAGCCCTGGATCTTCTCGCAGCCCATGCTCTTCAGAAGCTCCGCCTAGGCCCTGGTTTCCACCCCTTCCGCCAGGGTATGGATGCCCAGCTTCTTGGCCATGAAAATGATGGAACTCATGATTTTCCGGCCCTGGTCATTCTGGTTACGCTGGAACGCCATATCCAGCTTCAGCGTATCGAACCGGTACGTTTTCAGTACATTCAAAGACGAATAGCCGCTGCCGAAATCATCCAGCCAGCACTCATAGCCTGCCTTCCGGAACTTCTCGATTTCCTGCTTCAGCCGCCCCTCATTCTTCTTCAATGCAGACTCCGTGATTTCTATATGGAAGAAATTCCGGGGCACCTGGTACCTCTCTATCAGCTCCTCCATAAAAGAGAAAGGATCCATCACCTCAAAATCCACGGCCGACAGATTCACCGACACCGGCACAAAAGGACGGTGATTATCCATAATAAACCGGTACAGTTTCGCCACCGCCTCCATGACATAGCAGTCCAGCCGATGAATCAGCCCGGCCTCCTCCAGCACCGGCACAAAAACAGAAGGCATAATCACGCCCCGCACCGGATCCTCCCACCGGGCCAGAGCCTCCGTGCCGCAGACCTTACCATTGAGCGTACGGATGACCGGCTGATAGTACACCTTGATATATCCTTCCTTCAAGGCCCTGTCGAAACTGCCCAGCACATAGGCCCGATCCGTCAGATACTGCCCCATGGACTTGTCATAAACCGCCCAGATCCTGCCGGCGTCCCCCTTGATCCAGTCCGCCGCAATCTTGGCCCGGTCATAGAGAAGATGAATACCGCTTTCACTGACCTCCACAGTATCGGGGTCGAATATATTCACCCCTGCCTTCAGCTGCACTGCCGGATCCCCGGTGTAGTCCCTCACATCCCGGGACACCGCCTCGATCCGCTCCGCCACATCATGATGCAGAGCCAGCACCGCAAAAGTATCACCATTGAGATGGGCAATGAAGGAATGGGGAAAATGAGTAGAAAGACTCTCTGCCAGGAAATGGATGAGCTCATCCCCCGCCCCCGTACCGTGGCGGGAATTATAAACCTTGAAATTGGTGAGGTTGAAATACACCGGCGCCCGGCTGCCGAAGATACCCTTCTTCACATCCTCCCGGGCCAGCCTGGTAACGGCAGAATAAAAAGCCTTCCGGTCCATGACCTCCAGCCCCCGCGCCTTTCCCTCCCGGTCACGGATGCAGGATAGACACCAGGCCTTCCCCTGCTTATCGTCCTCGTAAACCCCCGCCGCCCCCTTCACAGGGACACTGCCGGAAGACGTGCGCAGCTGGAAATAAAAAGAACCGCTCCTTTCCTCTGCTCCGCAGCGCTGGCCAAGAGGCACATACCCCTCAGCCACAAGCCCCTTAAAAGAGCCGCCCCGCTGTGAAAAAAGCTCCTCCATGGAAGAGAAGCCCATGAGCAGAAGAAAAGAACGGTTTGCATAAAGCACCCTTTCCTCATCATCCATAGACACCAGACAAATCCCGCAGGGAAGCCCATCGAGCCCCGCCTTTCTCATGCCGCTGCCATCTGCCATATCTATCATCTGCCTTATAACACCCAGCCCCGTCAGGGTACATCCCTTTTCCCCGGACCGAAAAGTTTCACAAAATCACCTTCATAAAAAACAGACTGCCATGTAATATAAGCCTTATGTCACATTAGCCTTTTTAAAATATTATATCACATACTATGTGAAGTAATAAATATATAGAAATTAAATTCCATTGTCTACCCCCCCGTAAAAAAATATAAGGCCTTCTGCATTAAATGCAGAAGAGGGCCGCCAATGGACACGCCTTCGGCGTGAGGGTTGACGGGGCTGCGCCCCGAGGGTTGT
>ENA-ORRQ01001693-ORRQ01001693.1-human-gut-metagenome-genome-assembly--contig:-NODE-1693-length-15953-cov-5.789785_pt1 | contig 15953 bp, 10 predicted proteins | sample MGYA00242177_ERZ509138 | MGnify/ENA primary metagenome ERZ509138 (study PRJEB26280, sample SAMEA2338628) | human gut metagenome | biome: human gut; feature: human-associated habitat; material: faeces... | reverse complement strand
TGTCGTTATAGGATGGTAGGATGCTGCATGCCTACACTATTGCTGAATAGTTACCCCTAAATCGTATCTTTTCTCCTGCAAAATGGCCCTTACCTGCCTTTTGTCGGCTTCTGATAGCATGGGTAGGGAGAAGGAGGAATGCAGGAGAGTATCGACGGGAGAAAGATGATAAAAACGTATTTTTGGCTCGATTTTCTGTTGCAACTCGATATAATGGTCCTCTGACATGGTGTCTGGACGAACAGTGGAGGCTTCTGCGCAGACATCGCCGGCCAATAGATGCCACGACAGGTCATAGAAATCGAGCTTGCTTTCTTGTTCAGGACCGCAGAAGGTGGTCACAACCGCCAAAATAGAGTCGCCCTGCGGATTGGCAATGCGTTTCATCTCTATATAGGAGGCCTCTGAGAGCGTTGCCTTAAGGTAGTCGGCTGTCAGCGTGTCGATACGCGACTGGCCTGAAAGTCGGTTGCCTGTGGCTATCTCCTCGCCTACTCCATCAGCCATGATCGTTTTGGCATTGCGGTCGAGATAAGGGAAGAGGCTGTCAGGCATGGCTATCCACAGAGAGCGCATCGTCTGGCCTTGAGCCGTGAAAGTGAGCAGGAAGGCCGTCAAGGCCATCATCAATTTTTTATTCATATTTAATATGGTGTTTATAACGTCATTATCTTCTTGTTCAATGTAGGGGTGAAATAGGCAAATAGCTAATTGCCAAAGGAACCAACATCCATGGGCTTTCCGCATAGCGACTTGAATGGACAACTTCCACATTCCTTTTCGTGATCATTGGGAGCAAAGGGCACGGAAGGGTCGAAAATCTCGCCCAGAAGCCTATGTAGTTCCTTGTCGAACTCCTCCCGCAACGATCCCATGTCCGTGATTCTTGTTTCTCCGATGCGCAGTATGGGCGAATAGTCCTCGTCGGAAGTATACTGGATGAAAAGTAATGCCGGACTGACTGGCCTATGCTGTGGATTCAGTTGTGGCGCATGTCCATCGATTAGCAGGCTATAGAGCATCACTTGCAACTGGTAGTCGATGTGATAGTCGGGAATCTTGGCAGGATTGAAGACATCGGGAAGTGCAGCAACAGACTTTGCCTGAGAGTTGCCTGTTTTGTAATCTACGACCCGTAGTTGTTGGTTACGGGTGCCCAAAAGTACCTCGTCGATGCGGTCTATCCGTCCGCCCACTCGGATGTTGTACTTTGGGCTGTCCTCTGGCGACTGCATTCGTGCATAGGCCGTTGCCTCGTGGGCGATTATTCGTAAGGGAGCTACTTTGAGGTCAGTCTCCAGTAGTCGTACGAGATACTTTTTGATCACCTCCTCGTTGAGAAGTTGCAAACCATTGAGTTTCGGGTGTGTGGTCGCCCCTTTTCCAAGGTGGAAAAACTCCTCGGCAATTGCCTGACGGACCACAACCTGCAAGGGATTGTTCGCAGTCTTACGACAAGCCTGGATGAGGCGCTGCAGATCCTCAGCCTCGATTCGCTCCCTGGGAAGCAGTTGCTCATAGACCAGTTCGGCCGCACGGTGGAAGATGTTTCCGAAATGGATAGCACTGAACGCCTCTGCATCATTGTCGTCGGGTGCGCTAAGTCCTACGACATAGGCGTAGAAGAAACGCAGCTGGCAACGCAGGTAGGTGGACAGGGCCGAGGGCGAGATGGATCCGAACCCATGCAGAACGCTCATCACATGGTTGTCTTTGGTCACAGGGACGAGGCAGACGTCCTGTGGTTCTTGTCCTGCCTGAAGGGTGATTTTCTCGATGTTGTGCGGCCACTCCACCATCAGTTGCAACATGAAGCGCGACATCTCGCCTGCCCTTAGTCCGTCGGCGCAACTATTGTAGGCAATGGTCACGTCCGAGGCCCGCTGGAGCAACGTATGGAAATAGTAGCTATATATGGACACCTTGTTATCGATCGTTGTCAGTCCGTAGGCTGCACGCAGCGCGTGGGGTATGAACGATGCATCATCAACTCCCTTGGGCATATTCCCTTCGTTGCACGAAAGGATGAGCACATGGTCGAAGTCGAGGTTGCGCGTCTCCAGTACACCCATCACCTGGACACCTCGTGCAGGTTCGCCATGAAAGGGTACGGAGGTGGCGCCCACCAACTGGGTGATGAGTCGGCGGAGGATGGTCAGGTCGGCATCAAGGTCACCGTCTGCAATGAGTTTGGCAAGTTGTTGCAGCGTAGTGAACATGCGGAAAACAGACTCCTGGAAGAGTGGGGCCTTGCCGTTGGGACCACCCATTGCCACACTGCGCGTCACCTCTGCAAGCCACTCTGTCAACTGTAACGCATCCACCTCGCCAAGAGGTCCGTTTGGCAGTTCTCGGAAGATCAGGTGGAGCCCTTCGTCCTCTGACAAATCCTCGCGTGAGATGTAGAATCGTTTGGCGGCGATAAGGCGTGCGAGCAAGTCGGTGGCCAATGGAGATACAAACTTGGCATAGGGATGGCGTAGCACGCGCTCTATGAAAGCGAGTTTATAACGGCTTTCTTTGAGGGAGAAACCATCCGTCTGGAGCGCTATTAGCTGAGTGAGAAACGAGGCAATTGGAGTCTGCTGTAGTGGGTAGCCTGTCGTCACGTTTACCATCTCCACCTCGGAGGGGATACTATGGATGACAGTGGGAAGCAGGTGTTCGTCGCAGAGTACCACCGCCGTTCGCTTTCCGTCCTTGTAGCGTTCGTTCTCCCGTAGCCATGTAGAAATATAGCGAGCTTGCAGGTTCTCCGTTGGTGCTGACAAGAAGCGTATGCGTTTCTCTCTGCCGAGTTGTCCGTAGAGGTCTTCGTCCGCATCGTCGAGGGCGTTGGGGTAGCTGCTGGGCCACTGGCGGACATAGGTGCCCGCCTCATGGTCAGCAAGGTGGGTGTAATAATAGTCGTAGTCCCAGTAGAAGGCTGCCCTCCCCTCCTCTCGCAGTTGGTCGAAGAGACGTTGCTCCACCTTTTGTAGCACGTTGAAGCCGACGAAGAGGTAGTGGTCGCCAGGCAATTCGCCTTTATCGTGCTCCACCACGTCACGGTATAACATACCCTCATAGGCCAGCCCGCGTTCCCGCAGCCGCTGACGGTAGTCGGCATAAACATTGTAGAGGTTTGACCACAGACTGATAAACTTTTTTCGCAGTTGGGTTTCGTCGCCAGTGAAATTGCCGAAGAAGCGCATGATGAGTTGTTTCTGTTCCTCGTCGAGATACTCGATGCTGTCCAGTTCGTGGAGATCGCGCACGTTGTGGAACAATTGCTGTGCATCGGCCATATTCTTGTCGATGTCGTCAAAGTCGGCCAAAAGCAATTGCCCCCATCCGAAGAAGTGGTCGAGTGCCTCGTCAATGCCTGTGATGGAGGTATAGCTCTTATGCAGCAGGCAGACAGACTGGATGGGGTTGGCTATAGAGAGCTGGGAACGGCTCCGAAACAACTCACTGATGGTGACGTAGGCCGGAGCCCAAATGGGTTTCTCGGCCATGCGCGCCAGTTCCTGGTTGAGAAAAAGAGCCGCACGCTTGTTGGGGAAAACAACCGTCAGCCGACTAAGGTCCGCCCCGTAGCGTTTGTATATGTCCTCAGCGACGTAAGTTAAAAATGACTTGATCATAAATGTAAAGAGTTGGTTGCGACGGATACAGACGGGACATGCCCTTCCTGCTCTCGTCCTGCCTCGTTCGTACGAGTGTCACCACCGCTACAGACGGTGTATTATATTGGTCAGCAAAATTACGAAAATCATTTCATAATCCGCGTGTTCTATCATTATATTTTGTGACCAGCACATTCCATTGTGTTATTTAGCGAGGCTGAATGCGCATGGTGTGCTGTGGTCTGAAATCATCTATCTTGTCCTTACGAGAGGACGAAGTTCGTCAGCCTCCATCTTTTTGCCCAATTTCTCATAGACAGTGCAGAGTGGTGTGACCCAATCGACTTTATTGCGGCGTGGGTCCATTTCCCTTACGCGTTCCAGATAGCGAGAAGCCTCTTGCCAAAGAAAATGGATGGTGAGGCCGTCATCCTCCACTTGCTGGTTGTTGAAAGGTTGCTTTGGATCATTGGGGTGAGAGGGGTGGTCGGATGGTGACTCCTGGTTATCTGCTGATGATCGCTTCTTGGAAAGATAGCGGGCCAGGGCGTTACGGTCCTCTCGCGCATGCGCCTCGTAGGTCAGGCAAAGTCCTATATTATAGATGACGGGGATGGAGGTGTCGTCAATAGCGTCGGCCTCACGGTAGGCTTCCACGGCTTCCATCCAGTGGCGGTTGTGCATGGCTACTTCGCCTTTGAGGATCCATGGCGTGACGGAGTGAGGATTTTGCTCCAGTTCGCTGTCGATAAACTGATCGATGTTGTGTTGGGGCGTAGGATGTTCGTAGAACTGCATGATCCAAGCAAAGTATGTAGGGTTGGAGGGATCGGAGGTGTAGAACTCATGAAGAACGGCGAGATAGCGTATCGAGTCGGCCTCGGTGGTCATAGTGGCATGCATGCAGCGCGCCTTCATCTCAGCGGCCGGGAGTGCAAGCTCGGCGTATTCCATCGCCATATCGGCATACTGATCTGCTTGGCGGTAGCCATGAGACTGGAAATAGATGGTGGAAAGGTAGTAGTAGGCCACGCCCTGCTCGTCGGTTGTATTCATCAGAGAGGGGTGTTGGCGGGAGGTAAGGTAGAGTTTCAGCGCGTCCACTCCCATCATGGGGTATTGGTGGCGAGAGAAATAGACGCCAGCGTTGATAAGCAAGGGGTGAAGGACTACTATTCGCTTGGTGTTTTCTTCCTGCCAGCGCGGCTTGATGCGTCCCTTCTTGTCAGGGAGACGGTCGAGGGAGTCGCTGCGTAGGGAGAGGCGCATTGTCTCAACCACATGCTGGTAGAACGCGATGGAGTCGGTCTTTTGGTAGTGTTGCAGCAGATGGAAGGTTGTTGCTGCCCGACGGGATAAGGTTGCTGCCTCACGTGCTGTCTCCTGTGCAAGTGACGGCAAGGGTAGGACGAAGAGCAACCAAAAAAGGAAGAAGCCAAAACGCCCCCACTCCTTTGCCTTGTGGAAAGGAGTGAGGGCACAATGTTTTTGATAGTTAGGAAGCATCGATTACTCGCCAGAGATGCCTGCGTCAGCTGCAGCAGCCTCGGTCTCGGGAGCCTTCTCACCCTTGACGAAGTAGTAGCAGCCATAGAGCGGGTAAGCCCAGAGGCGCTTGCTCTCGTGGTTGACATCGAGGTTCTTGGCAACGAGGAGATACTCAATGGCCTTGTTGTAAACCTTGTCGAACTGCTCCTTCGTAGGACCTGCGATCACACCCTTGACACGGGCGACAGCCTCCTGTGCGTGGTAGAAGTAGCACTGGCCAATAGAAGCGTTGATGGCGATGCGCTGAGCGTCGTCGGCAGCGAGGGGCAATGCCTTGACGAGGGCGTCGGCAGCAGCCTCATAGTTCTTCTTCTGGCTCTCAAACTGGCCCTTCATGACCAATGCGCCATAGTTGTTAGGATTCTTGCTCAGAGCAGCCTCGACAATCTGGTCGGCCTTGGCCTGCTGGCCGATGTTACTCAGCGTGGTGACGAGCAGGGTGAAGACGCTGACGTTCTCGGGATCCTCAGCGAGCTTCTGCTCCAGCTTGTTGGCGTAGCCCACGGAGTCCTCATGGGTCTTGAGCTGTGCGCCGAGGATAGCCAGCTCAAGTTGCTGTGCGTCCTTGCTGCGCTCAGGGCTCTTGATGGCGTACTTCACATAACGCTCGGCCTTGGCCCAATCCTGGTTCTGGTAGGCATAGTAGGTGGCGTAGTAGGCGATGTCGCTGAGGTTCTCGTCCTTGCTGATGTCGAACTTGGCGAACATCGGCCACTCTGCGGTCTCCACATACTCGGCAAGATACTTGTAGGCGTTGGCATCATCGTTGGCATTCTGGAAGAACACACCACCGTTGATGAGTAAGCCGCGCATCATGTAGAGCTGGTCGGCAAGACCGGCATACTTGTTCTTCACCTTGCCCTTGGCATCGGGAAGAGCATCATACTTCACACACTCCTGTGCATTGGTGAAGGCATTGCCGACTGCCTCATAGGCCTCTGCGCTCTCCTTGCCTGCTGCCTGGTCAGCCTGCACGGTCTTCAGGGCGAGCTGAGTCAGGTGGTTGTAGGCGGATGCCTTCTCGGCGTTGTCGGCCAGCTGATTGAGACCCTGGCTCAGCAGCTGGGCTGCCTCGGTGTAGGTCTTGGCCTTCAAGATAGCCTTGAGCACGTCGCTGTTGCCAGCGAAGGATGCCGATGACGCGAGAAGCATCATCGCTGCAATCATCATTTTTTTCATGTCGTTCTTATTAAAATAAAATTGTTAGTTATTAATTATTGATTATTCTTTCTCTTCAGAAACAGACTCCGAAGTCTCATCGCTTTGACTGTCAGCCTCATCAGAAAGCGTGGCTGTGGCAGCGAGGTTGGTCGGTGTGTTGTCGCTCTTGAGGTCGTCGCTGGTCTTCTGCCACTGAGAGTGGCTTTCCTCCTCTACCCTCGCCTCCAAATCCGAACTCATCACCTTGCAAACGGAAGCAATGACGTCATTCTTCTTGGTGAGGTTGATAAGGCGTACGCCCTGCGTATTACGGCCCATGACGCGGACCTCGGCCACGGCCATGCGGATTACTATGCCGCTCTGGTTGATGATCATGAGGTCATTGTCGTCCGTGACGTTCTTGATAGCCACGAGCTTGCCCGTCTTCTCCGTGATATTAAGGGTCTTCACTCCCTTGGCACCACGGCGGGTCATGCGGTAGTCCTCCACCTCGGAACGCTTGCCGTAGCCTTCCTGCGAAACCACCATCACCGATTCGGTCTTCGGGTCATTGACGACGATCATGCCAACTACTTCGTCCTGTCCGTCGTCATCGGGTTTCATGCCACAGACACCCGTAGCCGTGCGACCCATCGCACGGACATCAGTCTCGTCGAAGCGGACGGCACGACCGTTGCGGTTGGCCAGAATGAGCTGGTTGCGACCGTTGGTGAGACGTACATCGACCACTTCGTCGCCCTCGTTGATCGTGATGGCGCGCACGCCGACATTGCGCGGATGGGAGAATGCCTCCAGGCTGGTCTTCTTTACGATGCCTCGCTTGGTGGCGAAGACGACATAGTGGCTCTTGACAAACTCCTCACTCAGTCCGCGCAGACGCAGGAAGGCATTGACGCTGTCGCCCGGATCGAGGGCGAGCATATTCTGTATGGCCCGTCCCTTGGAGTTTTTGTCGCCTTCAGGAATCTCATAACACTTCATCCAGTAGCAGCGGCCCTTCTTGGTGAAGAAGAGCATCGTCTGGTGCATCGTGGCGGGATAGATAAATTCGGTGAAGTCCTTGTCCCTTGTCTTCGCACCCTTGGAACCTACGCCACCGCGTGCCTGCTCGCGGAAGTCGGAGAGCGGCGTGCGCTTGATGTAGCCAAGGTGGCTGATGGTAATGACGACGGGGTCGTTGGGATAGAAATCCTCTGCATTGAACTCATGCTCGTCGGCGATGATCTGTGTGCGACGAGGATCGCCATATTTCTCTTTCACCTCCTGGAGTTCTTCTTTCATCACCTCCTTGCAACGCTCGGGATTGTCAAGGATCTCCTGCAGGTCTTTGATGGTCTGCATGAGTTCGTCATACTCGGCGTGCAACTGGTCCATGCGCAGGCCCGTAAGCTGGGAGAGGCGCATGTCCACAATGGCCTTCGACTGAAGGGCGTCGAGGTCGAAGCGCTTCTCGAGGTTTGCTTGGGCGTCGGCAGGCGTCTTGCTGCCACGAATGATGTGTACTACCTCGTCGATGTTGTCGCAGGCAATGATGAGGCCTTCGAGGATATGGGCGCGTTCCTGAGCTTTCTTCAAGTCAAACTGTGTGCGACGTATCGTCACCTCATGACGGTGCTCCACGAAGTTTTTCACACAGTCCTTGAGAGTAAGCAGACAAGGACGTCCCTTGACGAGCGCAATGCAATTGACTGCAAATGAACTCTGCAAGGCCGTCATCTTGAAGAGCTTGTTGAGTATGACGTTGGCATTGGAGTCGCGCTTCACGTCTACGACGATGCGCATGCCTTGTCGGCCCGTCTCGTCGTTGACATTGGCGATGCCATCGATCTTGCCTTCCTTCACCAGTTCGGCGATATACTCAATGAGCTGCTGCTTATTGACACCGTAGGGAATCTCCGTGACCACAATCTTGTCGTGGCTGTCGTCGCTCTCTATCTCGGCCTTGGCACGCATGAGAATGCGTCCCTTTCCCGTCTCGTAGGCATCTTTTACACCTTGCAAGCCGTAGATGTAGGCACCTGTGGGGAAGTCGGGGGCGGGGATGTATTGCATCAGTCCGTCGGTGCTGATCTCAGGGTCATCGATGTAGGCGCAGCATCCGTCGATCACTTCTCCAAGATTGTGTGTCGGGATATTGGTCGCCATACCAACGGCAATACCGTTGCCACCGTTGACGAGCAGGTTGGGAATCTTCGTCGGCATGACGGCCGGTTCCTTCAGCGTGTCGTCAAAGTTGTTCACCATATCGACCGTGTCCTTGTCGATGTCGTCCATGATGTGCTCACCCATCTTGGAGAGACGGCACTCGGTGTAACGCATGGCTGCCGGTGAGTCGCCATCGACACTACCAAAGTTGCCCTGTCCATCGACCAAGGTATAGCGCATGTTCCAGCTTTGTCCCATGCGGACCAGCGCTCCATAGACGGATCTGTCGCCGTGGGGATGGTACTTACCAAGTACTTCACCTACCACACGGGCACATTTCTTGTACGCTTGGTTGCTGAAATTGCCAATACCGCGCATTCCGAAGAGGATACGGCGGTGTACGGGCTTGAATCCATCGCGTACATCGGGGAGGGCACGGGCTACGATGACTGACATACTGTAGTCGATGTAGCTCTTCTTCATCTCCTCCTCGATGTTGATTTTCATGATCCTGTCTTGATCAATCGTCTGTGAATCGTCCATTGAGTATTATTATTTTTTTGTTATTTCATCATTGTGTCGGTCATTCCCTGTCACGATGCTACTGCAACGGGTGTTTCTGTGCCCATTCAGAGGATGGTCACTACCACCCCGTCTTCGGCAGAAAATGGCCCAGAAGGCCCTTTATTTCGCTTCTAAGCGATTTGGCCTTAGTTTTCAAGGTGTAAAAGTACGACATTTTTCTCACATACAAAAATATAAAAGCGTTAATTTAACTTTTACCCTGTGTTTTTCATGCTGGGGGATGATAATGCGGGGTTGCGATGGGGCTTAGACCTTTGTTTTTGCGAAGAAAACTTCTCTTCTCTTACTCTGTTTTTTAGTTAAAGCCAAAGTGCTCCAAAACACAACAACCCATACCAAGTCAGAGGGCAGCGGTGGGTGTTCTACCATCTGGGTTGGTATGGGCTGGAGCGGTAAGCAGGAGCAGTGTCTGTCGACTATTTGCGATATTCTGGACGCAACTCCACCTTGGGTACCAAGATCGTGTCGCCTGGCGATCGGCGTTTCTGACCGTTGATAGCCTCAAAATAGCCAATCATATCTTTGCCAAGAGTACGTCGGCAAACTTTTTCCATAGTCTCTCCTGGGCGCAATACCACCTTCTTCTCTACACCAATGATGCGGTAAGCGCCATAGCGGAGCTTTCGGTAATTGTTGGCTGCTGCCAAGTCGATACCCTCGGGGGTGACCTGTTTGGTTTCCTTACTCTCGGCAACCACTTCCTTCTTCTGTGCTTGGTCCGTTTGAACCTCTGTCTTATTTTCAGTCTTGGTTGAATTCTCGACCTTGGCCTGTGCGGAGTCATTGGCCTTCGCTGGTTGCGGGGCAGAAGATTGTGGCTTTTCCACCTCGGGAGTGGTAGGTCTTTGTGGGATCTCCTGCTGCGACTTACCGTAGTAATATGCTCCTGTGGCAATGGCAATCACAGACAACAGAGCTACGATAGGAAGGACAACATTGCGGACCAAATGGCCCTGCGGGGTTTCCATCTTGTCATCCTCGTTCTCGGGATCTGCCCAAAGGGAAGTTTCCTCTGTAGCAGAATCAGTAGAGTTCTCCTCGACCTCGGAATCTTCCTCAACCGTAGAATTCTCCTCTTCTGTAGCTTTTATGGTTTCATTCTCTTCTGTTGATTCCACATCACCTTTGGTTCTCACTTCATCTTTGGTTTCCTCTGCATCCAAAGTTTCCTCTATATTCTCTTCAGAGCATGTTTCATCTGCTTGTGATTCCTCTGCGTTGTCTGAGTCAGCGCGGTCTGAAAGAGGAGTTTTTCTCTCGGGCTCTGTCTTTGCTTTTTCAGGAGAATTGTACTCTTTCTCGGTAGCTTCATGTGTAGAAGTAAAACTTGGTGATTCCTGCTCAACCTCTTCTGAGACAAGTGATTGCACCTCGCTCTCTAAAGCGCTTTCTTGTTTCTCGTCAGAATCGTCAACAATGGCTTTGTCATCGTTGCTATGCACCTGTTCTTCTTCGTCCTCATCATCTCCCATTAGTTGCGAGAAGCGCTCCATGGGTGTGGGTTTGCGGGGACGAGGAACAACCCTTTGAGGTGGTGTTGGCACCGTGGCCTCTGATGGTGATTCTTCTTTGGTCTGCGTCTCTATGACCTGCTGGTCATTCACGACCGTAGGTTGTTCATCCTTTCCTTCGTTCTGTTCTTTATCAGACGACGACTTCTCCTCGTCGGACCGAGCCTTGATCTCTTCATCATGAGGCAGATCCTCTTCTGTAGCGCGAGTGTTCTTATCTGCTGAAGGTTGATGATCCTCTTCGGCCAGGAGTGTTTCCTCTTCGGCGGGAAGTACTTCTTTTACAACCGGTTGCGGTTCGTTCCTGTTGGTGTGTCCTTCATCGACGACAGGAGGTTTTTCCTCTGTTGCGGGCTGGTGGCCTTCTCCTGACGATTCACTCTCTGTCTCGGTAGGCGTAGTTTCGGTGGTACATTCGTTACCATCCTCATCAGTGGCTGATTCTGCAGGTGTGGGAATGGCATCGATATTGACTCCATCCTTGATCATCACGGTCTCAAAATCTGCAAAAGGACGGTTGACGAGCTCTTTCATCGCATTGTCGGGCGTGAATGCCATCTTGTCGTGACCGTTGATGACGAGGCGTTCCCCAGTATTGACATTGACACTCTCTCTCGCTTTGACCGGTTGAAGCTTGAACGTACCAAGGCCGCGCACTTTTACCTGCTTGTCCTGTGCCAGTCCCTCTCGTATTTGGTCAAAGAACGCGGCAACAAAGGCCGTGGCATCGCTGCTTTTCAGCTCGTAGCGATCAGCGATGACGGCTGCGATGGCTTGCAATGTGGATTTGGCCATAACTACTCTACTCCTCCCTTCTTATATTGATCCTTGATGATGGAAGACGGTTTGAATCCCAGTACGAGTTTGGGAGGAACCAGCATGCGCTGTCCAGAAGCAGGATTGATGATGACCCGTTCCAACCGCTTGCGCACCTCAAACGTGCCAAAGCCGTTGACCACGACCGATTCGCCATTCTCAAAATGATGGCCCATAGCCTCTATGAGTGTCTTTGCCATCTTCTGGGTCTGCTCCTGCGGGTAGCCGAGCTTGCCCGCAAGTGCTGCAATGTATTCCTTGTTGTTCATACGAGATTGCTATCTTTCCGTTATTGTGTGGCTCGCTTGCTTTTTTTGACTCGTTTGCCGTAGAGGTCAAACTCGCTGGAGTCCGTGATTTCCACTTGGTAGAAAGTGCCCACGCGCAACATTCCGTCGCTGACCGGGATGAGCACTTCAGGATCGACCTCGGGCGAACTGTACTCCGTTCGTCCCACATAGTAGTCGCCCTCCTTGCGGTCGATCACCACTTCCAAAACACGCCCCACCTGGGCAGCTTCTATCTCCGCACTCACCTCCTGTTGCACGGCCATCAGTTGGTCGAGGCGGCGCTGCTTCGTTTCGGCGGGAATGTTGTCCTCGTAGTGATTCGCTGCGAATGTGCCCTCCTCTTCAGAATAGGCAAAGGCACCCATTCGCTCAAATTTAGCCCAGCGCACAAAGTCCATCAGTTCGATGAAGTCGGCCTCGGTCTCGCCCGGGAAGCCCACCATCAGCGTGGTACGGAGGGCAATGCCTGGGACGCGGCGTCGGATTTCCGTTATTAGGTCGATGGTTTCCTGCTTGGTGACATGACGGTGCATAGCTTTCAGAACGGGATTGCTGATGTGCTGTAGCGCAATGTCGAGGTATTTGCAGACGTTGGGGCGCTCCCTGATCACGTCAAGGAGCTCCATCGGGAAGTCGTTGGGATAGGCGTAGTGGAGACGGATCCAGCGCACACCCGTCACATCGGCCATTCGCGAGATGAGTTCCGCGATGTGGCGTTTGCCGTCAATATCCACACCGTAGTAGGTCAGTTCCTGTGCGATGACCTGTATCTCCGTTACTCCTTGAGCCACTAGTTCCCTCACCTCCTGCAGGACTTCGTCCATCGGCCGACTCTTGTGCGAACCTGTGATGATGGGAATAGCGCAATAGGCGCAATGGCGGTCGCAGCCCTCGGCTATCTTCAGATAGGCATAGTGGCGTGGTGTGGTGAGATGGCGCACACCGTTGCACGCTGCCACCTCAGCCTTGCCAAGGTCTGTGAGGAGTTGCTTGTAGTTGAACTTACCGTAGAACTTATCCACCTCGGGAATTTCCTTCTCCAGCTCGCTCTTGTATCTCTGTGATAAGCAGCCCATTACGAAGAGCTTGTTCAAGTGACCATATTTCTTCCTCGCCACAAATTCGAGGATGGTATTGATGCTCTCCTCCTTGGCTGACTCGATGAAGCCACAGGTGTTGATGACGGCTATCTCGCCCTGTGGCCGCTTGGAATCGTGGACACAGTGGTAGCCGTTGGCCTCGAACTGCTTCATGAGCAACTCCGAGTCGACGAGGTTTTTAGAGCACCCCATCGTGATGATATCTATCTGATTTTTCTTCATTCCTTGGTGAGCGTTTATCCGTTCTTGCCGTCAAAGAGTGAGTTGACAAACTCGCGCTTGTTGAAAAGCTGCAAGTCCTCCATACCCTCGCCCAGTCCGATATAGCGCACGGGCACCTGGAGCTGGTCGCTGATGCCAATGACCACACCACCCTTGGCGGTGCCGTCGAGCTTCGTGATGGCCAGCGAACTGATCTGTGTGACTGCGGCAAACTGCTTTGCCTGTTCAAAGGCGTTCTGTCCGGTACTGCCGTCAAGGACGAGCATCACATCGTCCGGAGCCTCGGGGAGAACTTTCTTCATCACCTCCTTGATCTTCTTCAACTCGTTCATCAGGCCCACCTTGTTGTGGAGTCGGCCTGCCGTGTCTATCAGTACCACGTCAGCGCCATTGGCCTTGGCGCTCTGCAGGGTGTCGAAGGCCACGCTTGCAGGGTCGGCGCCCATCTGCTGCTTGATGACAGGCACGCCGACACGCTCGCCCCAGATGGAGATTTGCTCCACGGCAGCGGCACGGAAGGTGTCTGCCGCACCGAGATATACTTTCTTGCCGGCTTTCTTAAACTGGTAGGCCAGTTTGCCGATGGTGGTTGTCTTGCCCACACCATTGACACCAACGACGAGGATGACATAGGGCTTGTGGTCCGTGGGGAGATCCCAGCTATCCGTGTCGGAAGCTCCCGTCTCGGTGAGGAGCTGGGCTATCTCGTCGCGCAGGATGCCATTGAGTTCCGAGGTGGAGACATATTTGTCACGCGCCACGCGCTCTTCGATTCGCTTGATAACCTTCAAGGTCGTATCTACGCCCACATCCGAGGTGATGAGCACTTCCTCCAGGTCGTCGAGGACTTCATCATCGACCTTCGATTTGCCGGCTACTGCGCGCGCCAACTTAGAGAAAACACTCTGCTTGGTCTTTTCCAAACCCTTGTCGAGCGTCTCCTTTTTCTTCTTGTTAAACAGTCCGAATAATCCCATAATTAGCTAATTTGATGCAAAAGCAATGCAAGCGAGGGCAATGAGAATTGGTTCCCAGGTTGCCGTGTGCAGCTTATTTTTCTGCAAAGATACGAAAAAACGGACACAAACGGAAGAAATTTTGCCTTTTCTTATCAGTAAGCAACAGATGCGACGGGTTTTGAGGCCATAGACCGAGGCTTTTCGGCTGAATGGCGAGCTCTTGGCGCTGCAAATCACATGGCCTGGAGGCGGTATGGATGAAAAGGACCCAGCTAACAATGTCTGTCACATTGCCCGCTGGCGAACCTTGTCCGTTACGATACCGACAGGCAGAACAAGCGGCGGTAGAGGAACGACTGGACCACACCCCTTGCTGTGAGGAAGAGAATGTAGGCCAACCATAGGATATGATTGTGGTCGAGCGAGGCGGGCCACACCTCGGTCTCTGCCAGCAGTATCAACCCGATGTTGACACCGAAGAAGACGAGGGCGGCAACGAAGGTGGTGGCAAGCATTGCACGCGTTTTCGTGGTCCCGATGAACACGCCGTCGTAGATGAAAGCCGCCACACCTGCCACGGGTATCAGATAGGCCCAAAAGAGATAGTGGGTGGAAGCCTCCACTACGGACGTGTCGCTCGTCATCAGTAGAAGTATTTCTTTTCCAAAGAGCACATAGACAGTGGTGAACGCCACTACCATGACTGCACCAAAAATCATCAGTCGTCGTGTAGTGAAGCGAAGTTGTGCTATTTCGCCAGCTCCATAGTGTTTGCCGCATAGCGCCTCGCCAGCAAAGGCGAAACCGTCCATGATGTAAGAGAAAAAGGTGAAGAACATGAGCAGCAGTGTATTGGCCGACAACACCAGAGCCCCCTGTCTTCCTCCGAAGGATGTAAACGACGCATTGACGGCCACCATGCAGAGCGTACGTAGGAAGATGTCGCGGTTGACTACGAAGAAGCGGTGGAGGGCGGGACGGCTGAAGACTTCCTTGCGATGAGGAAGGTAGTCGGTCAGGAGACCGACTAAGCTCGTATGGAGAAAAGGCTGATGAAGTCTGCGTGCGAGGGCTGCCAACGCCACCAGTGCCCCACTCCATTGCGCCACGAGCGTGCCTGTGGCCACTCCCTCCATCTTCCATCCGCAAACGACGACAAGTAGCAGGGAGACAACGATATTGACCACGTTTTGGAAGATAGCGACCCACATCGGCGTGCGTGTGTCCTGCATGCCGACAAACCAGCCTGTCAGTCCATAGAGTGCGAGCATGGCGGGTGCGCCAAAGATTACAATGTCAAAATAGGTCTCGACCAGCACCACGGCGTCGGGAGGCGTGCTCATGAGATAGATGAGGAGAGGGCGAAGCAAGGGTGAGAGCATCAGCAGCAAGACGCCTAGGAATAGTCCGACGAAAAGCGTACGTTGCAAGATGCGCAGCACATCCGTTCTGTCTTGTGCGCCGAAGGCCTGCGCCGTCATCCCACTCGTGCCCATGCGTAGAAACAGCGTCAGCCAATAGATGGAGTTGAAGATCATCGTGCCGATGGCTACTGCGCTGATGTAGCGTGCGTCGCCCATGTGGCCTACGATCGTCAGATCGACCAGTCCGAGCAGCGGGACTGTGATATTGCTGACGATAGAGGGAATGGCTAGACGGAGAATATTGCGATTGACAGGATTCATAATGCTAATATGAGAGTATTTCTTATAAATATGCGAGTAATTGGAGTTTGGAACACCATTCTTGCTCATTTTCCGTAAAATTGGTTATTCGTTCCGTAATTTTTATAATCGCTTGGTTGCTGAAAGTACTAACTTTGCAGCGTCATTCAATTTAATGGGTGAAGAAAGACATAAGGTAGAAAGGTTTCAGGAACTGTTAATGGACAGAAGATCGTATTAGTCCTGGGTAACAAAGATTGTACATGGATATTTTGGAATCAAATTGGTTAAGGTAGGTTCTATTAATTCATAAATTCGAGAGGAAGCCGTTCCGTTAGAGTCAA
>ENA-ORRQ01001688-ORRQ01001688.1-human-gut-metagenome-genome-assembly--contig:-NODE-1688-length-15985-cov-12.106215_pt1 | contig 15985 bp, 6 predicted proteins | sample MGYA00242177_ERZ509138 | MGnify/ENA primary metagenome ERZ509138 (study PRJEB26280, sample SAMEA2338628) | human gut metagenome | biome: human gut; feature: human-associated habitat; material: faeces... | reverse complement strand
GGTGATCTCTGTAGAAGTTCAGATTACTCCTTATTTCTGGAAGAGCTGGTGGTTTGTTGCTCTTATTATAATAGGTATCATTGCCTTGCTCCAATATGCTTATGTGCGCCGTCTCAACAAGATGCGCGAAGAGGAAGTTGAGGCTCTGTACCGTCCTATCGAGGCAGCGATGAAGGAAAGTGATGAACCAGAAAAGCTGCAGAGTCGCATCCAGATGATTCTGCAGAACCAGAAGCGTTATCAGGACAGTCAGAAAAAGAGCATTGAGGCTGACAGGAAGATGGTAGAGGAGACTATGCGTCCATTCATGGAAGAAGTGATGGATGTGATGGAGAAGAATTACGATAATTCGGAGTTTGGTGTACAGGAACTGGCAGATGCCTTAGGTATATCCCGCAGTGTACTGAGCAAGAATCTCTCCAAGGAGACAGGCTTACCAACAGCCCAGTTTATCCGCAACTACCGTCTCGACATCTCGCGCAAGATGATGGCTGATAAAACTTCCAACCGAAATATTACGGAGATAGCCTACCGTGTAGGCTTCAACGATCCGAAGTATTTCACCCGTTGCTTCACCAAGCAGTTTGGTATCTCGCCGACTGCATATAAGGATCAGTTGGATTCTCAGGGTTCAGATATGGCATAGTTCTCCTTGGATTCTTCGGAGAAATAATGTTCCTGGATGTGATAATTTGTTAAGTAAACAAAATAAAACCGTGGGGTTGCTTGATGTAAGTCAAGTAACCCTTTGTTTTGTATGTGTGGGTACACAACTGGTGGATAAGCACGTAATATCCTTAAAAATCCACTGTTTATGCGGTTTGTCCACCTATAAAACCCAATTGTCCACCCAATATAATCCGGTTAATTGTACTTTTGCCACTGAAAAAGGATTTAAGAATTTTAAATAACCTATTTGAATAGTAAACAAACAACCTAAAGGCGTTAAGTTATGAAGTTAAGAAAAACTTTACTTTCGTTTGCTTGTGCTATCATGGTGGCATTAAGTTTCACTGCTTGTGGTGATGACTGGGGCCGACAGGACGATCCTGCTGGCGGACAGATTTACCCATCTAAGACAACAGTGGCAACTTATGACTTTGAGTATTCAGAAGAGAAACCTGAGTATTCAGACATGATAAGTCACGATGAGTCATGTGAGGTGACCAATGATGAGACCCTCGCAAGTAATGTATTGCACATCAATGGTAAGGGTGGTGCCAAGATTGCCAATCCTTTCAATGGTGTGAAGTTGCAAAATGGTGCTGCCATCACTTTCGCTGTAAAGATTGATGCAGCCGTAGCTGAGGACGGAACAGTCGCAGATGTTGACTTGACCCGACCTCTTATCTCATTTGGTTCAGATGAGAAGGATGCTGCTGGTAATGATATCAGTGCTCACTTCTATATCACTGCCAATGGTCAGGTGGTTTACAACAAGCCTACCCAGTTGCAGAGTTTGAACCTGAATGAGAATGACCCTTCTTCTGTGAAGACAGGTATTCTCTCTCCTAATGAGTGGCATTTCGTAGCCCTTCAGCTTTCTACTGAAGGTTACCAGCTCTACGTTGATGGTAAGAAGAGCCTTTCTGGTTATCAGACATCATCAAGTGCTACCTCTTTCCAGTACAAGACCTTGGTTGATTCCATCAACTCTTTACCTTATATATATATAGGTGGAGACAGCAAGTTGACAGCCGAAGAGACCAACACCGTATCTATCGACAATGTTACCCTGATCCGTAACATGATGGAAGAGAAGGATTGGAATAAGACCATTGGTGGTAATGGTGGTGGTGATGAAGCTTTCAAGAATGTAGAGTTTGTGAAGGAGGATGGTACTCCTACTACCGAAATCGGTACTTCTGATTGCTCTGCTGCTTGGTGGACAAGCTTCTCTGACTACTATCGTATTCCTGCAAATGGTTCAATTCACTTGAAGTTTACCAACCATACATCAGGTGCTGGCAACTGGAACAACTGGAACCTCTGTTTGAGTACAGATGATGTACGTAATGGTGGCAAATACTTAGAGTACTTCGTTATCCGTAGCGATGCATATGGTTGGGGTAGTTCCTATGCCTCTGGAAAGTGGGATAATGAAGGTTATCCTGCCAATGATGATGAATGGGCTGTGTTCCGTCAGGATATGGAGGGTGCCAAGGTAGATATGACCATTTCCCGTTCTGGTACAGATATCAAGGTAGTTGCAGTGGCAACCTGTACAAATGGCAAGGTTTACACCGAAAGATTCACTGCTCCTTGCAATGATGCCAATGAGGTTCTCCGTGCCTTCCTGATTGTTGATGGTTCTTATCTTGTCATGGATACCAACGAGTGTCAGGCACAGACTGCTGTAGAAGTTACAGCCAGCGAAATCGGAACTTCTGATTGCTCAGCCGCTTGGTGGACACAATTCTCTGATTACTTCCAAATTCCTTCCGGTGCTTCATTGCACCTTGGTTTCACAAACCATACATCAGGTGCTGGCAACTGGAACAACTGGAACCTCTGTGTCAGCACCGATGATGAGCGTGCTGGTGGTAATTATTTAGAGTATTTTGTTATCCGTAGCGATGCATATGGTTGGGGTGGTTCTTATGCCTCAGGAAAGTGGGATAATGAAGGTTATCCAGCCAATGATGATGAGTGGGCTGTGTTCCGCCAGAATATGGAGGGTGCCAAGGTGGATATGACCATTTCCCGTTCTGGTACAGACATCAAGGTGGTAGCTGTAGAGACCTGTACTAACGGCAAGGTTTACATCGAGAGATTTACTGCTCCTTGTAGTGATGCCAATGAGATGCTCCGTGCCTTTCTGATCGTTGATGGTTCTTATCTTGTGATGGATCCTGCAGCTTGCTATATTGGAAAGCCTTTGTATTAAACGGAGGCTGAACTTCAACAATAACATTAATAGAATAAACAATGAACAATAACATATTGCATAAGTTTTTCTTGACCCTGACACTGGTGCTCCTTACTTTAGGAGCATCAGCACAGGTTACCGTATCGGGTAATGTGTCAGATGAATCGGGTGAGCCTATCATCGGTGCTACTGTTATGGAAGCATTGACAACCAATGGTGTTGTTACTGATTTCGACGGTAACTTCAAGATTCAGGTGAAGAACGAGAACGCTACTTTGAAAATCTCTTATATCGGTATGGTTGCTCAGAACATCCGTGTAGGCAATCAGCGTAATATCAAAGTGGTTCTCAAGGACGAAAGTCAGAAAATCAATGAGGTCGTAGTCGTTGGTTACGGTCATCAGAAGAAGGAGAGTGTCGTAGGTGCTATCTCTCAGGTTAGTTCAGACGACCTCTTGAACACCCCTACAGCCAACGTTACACAGGCTATTGCCGGTAAGATTCCTGGTGTCGTTACCACTCAGGTATCTGGTGCTCCTGGTGCCGATGACGCTACCATCAACATCCGTGGTCGTGCAACCTTCGCTGGCGACGGTGCTCCATTGGTCATGGTTGATGGTGTAGAGCGTGCATTCTCTCAGGTGGCTCCTGATGATATCGAGAGCATCTCTGTATTGAAGGATGCTTCTGCTACAGCCGTTTATGGTGTGCGTGGTGCGAATGGTGTCATCCTCGTTACTACCAAGCGTGGTAAGGATATGAAGCCAGAGGTTAGCCTGACCAGCAACTTCATGTGGGGTACTCCAACCCGTAAGCCTCACTATCTGAACTCTTATGACTCTGTTACTCTCCTCGAGGAGGCTTTGAAGAATGATGGTCTTCCATCACAGTATTCAGCTTCTGATATCGAGATGTACCGCAAGAGCTGCGCTGGCGAGTTGACTGGTGCTGATGCGCTTCTCTATCCTAATGTAGACTGGTATGATGAGGTGCTCAACAACTGGGCTCCTTCTCAGCGCTACAATGTAAGTGTACGTGGTGGTACGAAGCGTATGCGCTACTATGTATCTGGTGAAATCTACAATCAGGGCTCTTTAATCAAGAACCTCAGCCAGGATGCATACGGCAACTCTTCAAGCCCAGGCTACAACCGTTACGCTTTCCGTGCCAACATGGACTTCTTCCTCTCTAAGGATCTGACATTCAGCGTAAACTTCGGTACACGTTTCGAGAACCGTCATGGTTCTAACACCAACGAGAGTTCAACCAACTATGATATCTTCGCACGTATCAACCATACTCCAGGTTGGATCTTCCCTGTATCTTACGAGGTACAGAATGGTGAGACTACCAAGACTCTCTATGGTGGTACAGCCGTATATCAGGACAACGTAGTGGCTGCCCTTGCCAAGGGTGGATACTATCGTGGAACCAATACCATCAATGAAACTAACTTCATCGCAGACTACAAGATGGACTGGTTGACTCCTGGTCTTTCTGCCCGTGGTATGGTTTCATTCGACTACGATTCTTATTATAAGAAGACATTCGGTGCAGCTTTTGCAACTTATGAGTTGAACGACCGCAACAATTTTACCAGTGCAGATGCTTATACCAAGTATAACGTAGATGGCGACCTGGCCTACTCTAAGGCTTCTTCTACTACATACAAACTCTATATGGAGGGTCAGATTAACTACGCCCGCAAGTTTGGCAAACACGACGTTACAGGTATGGTACTTTACAACCAGAACGACTACCGTTATAATTCAGACCTGGCTAAGCGCTATCAGGGTCTCGTAGGTCGTGTAACTTACGGTTATGATGACAAGTATCTCGCTGAGTTTAACGTTGGTTACAATGGTTCAGAGAACTTCCTGAAGGGCAAGCGCTTCGGTTTCTTCCCTGCATTCTCACTCGGTTGGCGTGTAACTCAGGAAGAGTTTATGAAGCCAACAGAAAACTGGTTGAACAACTTGAAGATTCGTGCATCTTACGGTGAGGTTGGTAACGACGTTTATACCGTAGGTGGTGTAGCTCAGCGCTTCCTCTATGAGGAGAAGTGGAACCAGATTACTAACGATTACTACTTCGGTAACAAGGGTCAGACTGGTATCTTCGAGAGCCAGTATCCTAACTATGGTGTAACCTGGGAGCGTGCCAAGAAGTTCAACGTAGGTCTTGAGTTCGGCTTGTTCAACGGTATGCTGACCGGTAACTTCGACTACTTCGTTGAGAACCGTAACGATATCCTGACCGAGTACTTGAGCCGTCCACAGTGGGTAGGTGTAACAATGGCAGCCGGAAACCTCGGTAAGACCCAGAACAAGGGTTACGAGTTGGAACTCCATCACTTCAATCACATCGGCAAGGACTTCACCTATAATATCGGTGCAACCTTCTCTCATGCAGCCAACAAGATCAAGAATATGGATGAGCCTGCTTACAAGACCGCTTACCGCAAGCGCGAAGGTCACCCAATCAACCAGTACTTCGGTCTGGTATGCGAGGGCTTCGTAACACAGGCCGACTTGGATAATCCTAACTTCCCTGTATCAACCTACGGAAACGTAAAGGTTGGTGACCTGAAGTACAAGGATATGAATAACGATGGCTTCATCGATGACCGTGATGAGACATTCATCGGCTACAGCGATATTCCAGAGAACACATACGCTCTGACACTCGGTGCCAACTATAAGGGCATCGGTTTCGAAGTAATGTTCCAGGGTGTAGATCATGTATCCCGTTACTACGACAGCGATGCGATGTTCGCCTTCCAGAACAACGGTAAGGTAAAGGATATCCACCTGAACCGCTGGAACCCTGCAAAGAGCGAGGCAGAGAACCTGGCAACAGCAGAATATCCATTGCTCCATTACGGAAGCAACGGTGACCACAACCAGCGCCAGAACTCATTTTTCCTGAAGAACGGTTCATTCGTCCGTCTGAAGAACATCGAGTTGAGCTATACATTCCCTAAGGAGTTGATCAAGCATATCGGTATGAGCAATGCCCGCTTCTACATCAATGCCAACAACCTCTTTACATGGGATCATCTCGACGACTTGGTTGACCCAGAGAGCAACGGTTCAAACCGTTATCCACTCTTGAAGACCGTCAACGTAGGTTTTAATGTCGTATTCTAATTCAAGAACATTCAAAAAGAATCGAAAATGAAGAAATATAGTATATTTGCTTTGGCGCTCGTTATGGGAGCTATGACGCTCACCTCTTGCGAAGACGCCTTCGGCAATTTCCTCGACAAGCAGCCAAGCAATGAGTTGACAAAAGCTGAGGTGTTGGGTAACTTCACTCTGTTGGAACAGAACCACAACGATACTTACAACTTCCTGCTTCACGGTGCCAACCGCGTGAACAACTCATGGATGGATGCTGCTACCGATCTGGCTGAGTCAAGTATCGGTACATCAGGTACACGTACCACATTCAATATCGGTAACTATTATGGTGGTGGCGGTGCAGCAGAGCTGACTTCTCCTTGGGAGAGTCGCTATCGTGCTATCCGCAAGTGCAATATCACCATCAACACATTGGAGCAGGATACAGAGAACAAGCTTCGCCCTGCAGATCTTGACGTAGAACTTTACAATTCACGTAAGGCAAACTATATTGCAGAGGCACGTTTCCTCCGTGCCTATTTCTACTGGGAACTGTTCCTCCGTTACGGTCCGGTGCCATTGGTTAAAACCGAGCTCGACCCTAACGGTGACCTGATGACAGGTTATACAGAGCGCCCTGACCTCAAGACCTTCATGGATTATCTTTTCAAGGAGGTAAAGGAATGCGAGAGTAGTCTGAAGACTTACGCAGAAACAAACGATGCTACCTATGCAGGCGAGGTGAACCAGCCTACAGCACGTGCCCTCTATGTTCGCATGATGCTCTACATGGCAAGTCCACGCTACTCAGCACAGAGCGGTGTTACATGGCAGCAGGCTGCTGACGCAGCTGCGAGCTTCATCGCAGACTATGGTGAGAATTATAGATTGGAAGACCGTACCAACGGTGGTGTAGCAGCCTACAACAATGCCTGGTTGCTCAACACTTATACCGACAAGAACCCTGAGGTTATCTTCTTCCGCAACGATGTAGCCATCGGTTGGATCGGTATTTCTACCGATACTCCAGTAGGTGAAGGTGGACAGGGTGGTCTTTGCCCAAGCCAGAACCTCGTAGATATGTATGATATGGAAGATGGTTCAGCTCCTTTCAAGCAGTATGATGCAACAGGTGCTCCGGTTTATGTAAACGGCAAGCCTACCATCAACGAAGAGAGCGGTTATACAGAGCAGAAGATGTGGAAGAACCGTGATCCACGTCTCGCAGCTACCGTTCTTTACAATGGTTGTGAGTGGGGTCAGGCTACCAGCACCAAGACCAATGTCATTGATGTGGTTTATGGTCATCGCGATAATCCTATCGGCAACCAGAATGCTACTCCAACAGGTTACTATGTACGCAAGTATATTCCTGAGACCATCCTGAGCAGCAACCACAGCGGTACAGCCAAGCGCCTCTGGAAGATCTTTACCTATAGCGAACTGCTTCTGAACTATGCTGAGGCATTGAACGAGGCTGACTATGCAGGCAACAAGACACAGGTTTGCAACCTGCTCGACCAGATTCGTCATCGTGGCGGTATCATCGGCAATGTTGCCGATCGTGCAGACTTGAATTCTCAGTCAGCCATGCGCAACTTCATCCACAAGGAACGTACCATCGAACTCGCTTTCGAGGAGCACCGCTGGTGGGATGTACGTCGCTGGAACGTAGCAGGCGATGCACTCGGCCGTGATATCTACGGTGTAGATGTGGCAGCAGATGGTACTATTACCCGTAAGGTAGCCCAGCAGCGCAAGTGGCAAGACAAGTTCTACCTCTATCCAATCCCAGAGGCTGAGGTTTGGAAGATTGGTCAGAACTTCCAGAACGATGGTTGGAAAGAATAACTCTTTTAATGATAGAATCGTATGAATAATATTCAGAATATATATAATAAGGTATCTTCATCAAGCAAAGTCTTGATGCTGAGTGCACTTCTCTGTGCTTCAAGCTCAGTCTTGGCACAGGAGCAGGTGCTCAAAGGCCGAATCGTCAACAGCCAGGGTGAACCAATCCCTGGAGCTGTTGTCAACGTGGCAGAGGAAAGCCGCATTGCCCTGACCGATAAGGATGGTTACTTTACATTGAAGAAGGTAACTCCTAGCGATGAAATCTGCGTAAGTAGCGTAGGTTACAAGAATGCGCAGGAGAAGGTGACCACTTTTGACGGCACATACGTCATCAAGATGGAAGATGATGCAGACGAGTATGAGCATCTCGCTCCTGTTCCTTTCGGCGAGCAGAAAAAGAAAATCTTGACAGATTCCCGTTCGGTTGTTTCAGGCGAGGAATTGCAGAAGCATCCTGTTACCATTCTTCAGAATGCCTTTACCTCTACACTGAATGGTGTGCAGACCTACGAGTGGTCTTCTGAGCCAGGATGGTCGGAGAGCTTCCTCTTTATCCGTGGTATCCGTACCACCAACCAGAGTGCCCGTTCTCCACTGATTATCGTGGACAACGTAGAGCGTGACCTCTCCTTCCTCGATGCTTATCCTATCGAGAGCATCACCGTACTGAAGGATGCTGCCGCTTCTTCTATCTATGGTATGCGTGGTGCCAATGGTGTGATTATGGTTACTACCAAGCGCGGTAATGCCGGTAAGACTAAGATTGATTTCACTCAGGAAGTCGGTTTCCAGACCCTCGCCAACAAGATGGAGGTTCAGAACTCTTACAACATGGCGATGACCCGTAACCAGGTACGCTATCTGAGCGGTATGGATCCGATGTACACCCAGGAGCAGCTCGACAACTACAAGTATGTATGCGATGGTGGAAAGTTTGCTGACGATGATATCCGCAAGTACCAGTACTTCAATACATCTTGGGCAGACCAGTTGTATCGTGACGCAGCACCACAGTACCGCACCAACCTGCAGATTAGTGGCGGTAACCAGCGTGCCCGCTACTATGTAAGCTTCTCTTATCTGCGCCAGGAGGGTATGTGGAATACCGAGGGTACTGAAATGAATGATGGTTACAGTACTCAGCACGTACTGAACCGCTGGAATCTCCGTTCTAACATTGATATCGATGTATCCAAGTATCTGAATGTATCTCTCGACTTGGGTGGACGTATAGATAACATCTCTCAGCCTACTGAGGGCGTGTTCAACCTCGTTACCTTCGGTGTAATCGAGGCAAACCCTATGGCTCCTACCCATAACCCTGACGGAAGTATCTATTCTTCATCTACAGCCAACAATCCGGTACGTTATCTGGGTGGTTCCGGTTTGGAGAAGAACCGCCGCCGTAACTTGTATTCTACCTTGAATGCCAAGTACGATTTGAGTCCTGTATTGAAGGGCTTAGGCTTGTTCGGTACTGTCAGCTTCGATGCATACGAGACTTTCGAGTCAACACAGACTGCTCAGATGGATTCATGGAACTACGACTACGATAACCTGGCGGTTACCGATGTCAGCCAGTTCAAGTATACCAAATATACAACCAAGGCAGCTTTGAGCAACCCATCAGCTAATCAGCGTGGTTACTACTACAACCTGAATTTGTTTGGTGGTGTAAGTTATAAGAACAGTTTCGGTAAGCACAATGTAGATGCCCGTGCCTTTGCCCGTTACTACCGTAATGAGGAAGCAGGTTCAGATTACTCTACCCAGCAGAGTGCATCTTCAAACCGATATCTGGCATACAACTTCCAGGGAACATACGACTATGCCAACAAGTATATCGCCTCAGTCAACCTCTCTCGTATGGGATGTGACAACTTCTCACCAGACGACCGTTGGGGTACCTTCTGGGGTGCATCAGCAGGATGGGTACTCTCTGAGGAATCCTGGATGAAGAAACTTGGCTTTGTCAATCTTCTCAAGCTCCGTGCTTCTTATGGTGAGGCAGGTCAGTCATCTACTGGTGCAGGCCGTTACCCATATCAGAGTATCTATGGTACAGCTACCGGTTACGGTTTCGGTTATAACGGAACTTTTGTGAATGGCTATGCTGAGAGCAAGACCGGTAATGCCAACAGTAAGTGGGAAATCTCCAAGATGGTAAACCTTGGTATTGACTGGAACCTCTGGAACAGCAAACTCTATGGTAGCTTCGATATCTTCAAGGAGTGGCGTTCTAACATCCTGGTATCCCGTTCAACCATTCCTGAGACCATACTTGGTGTGCCTGTAGCACAGGATTCATACGGTAAGGTTGAAAGCCGCGGTTACGAACTCGTTCTCGGACATCGTGGTAATATCGGTAAGGATTTCAAGTACTTCATCGAGGGTCAGCTTACCTTCAATACCAACAAGATTACCGATATCGATGAAACTGCACCAGATGTAGAGTGGCAGCGCAAGGCAGGTCATAGAATCTATGACAATACTTCGGTAGCCGAACTCTATGAGCAGGCTCAGACAGGTACTAACCGTGTGGGTGGATGGAACATCTATAAGTTCGACCAGTGGGCTTCTGATCCTAACCTGATTGCTACATCAGCAGAGGATGCTAAGGCTCATCCGGAGAAGTATCCATACAACAGCTTCTCTAATGGAGCACAGCAGTTGGGTACAGCGGTGTTCAAGGATATCAATGGTGACCGCGTGATCGACTCAAAGGATATGGTACCAGATTCATACACCATCATTCCTGAGATGATTCCTACCTTCAACTTCGGTTTCGAGTACAAGGGCTTCGATGCCCGCATGATTGTGAATGCATATCTCCGTCGTTCTGTATTCCTTTCACCAGCTATCAGCTACAGTGGATGGAGTAACATGGGTACTCATGAGGTAACAAAGGCTTGGGGTTACTATACTGATGACCCTTCTGATCCTCGCAACGTGAATGCTACTTATCCACGTCCTGTTTATAATGGATTCGATGCAGTTGATTCAGACCGTGCTACAGGTTCTTACCAGAACAACATCTGGGTACGCAATGGTAACTTCTGGTCTATCCGTAATATTGAGGTAGGATACTCTTTGCCTGCTAAGTTGATTTCTAAGTTGTGGATGACTAAGTGCCGCGTTTACTTCAGCGCTTACAATATTGCTACCTTTAGCAGTCTGCCAGATGATGTAGACCCAGAGAAGCCATTGAGCTACTGCTGGTGGTATCCAAAGACAAAGTCATTTACATTTGGTATTAACATTGGTTTCTAATCAATTTTATCAAAAACGAATATGAAAAAGATATTAGTTAATATATCATTGGCGATGCTGGCTGTAGGAGGTATGACCTCCTGCAGCGACATCCTCGATAAGGAAGTCGACTTGACTTATACCGACGAGAACATCTACAGCAACTACGACCGTACCCGTGGTGTCTTGGCAAATGCCTATACCTATTTGCCTGATGCCTTTGCGGGATATTCCGATGGTCAGTTCCGTGCTGCTTCTCGTGACTGTATGACCGATAATGCCCTTTCTTACTGGAATGTGCATTACTATCACAGTGTGTTGAACGATTCATACGATGCAAAGAACCACTGGTTTGCCAATAGTTATTGGAGCAACGATCTGAAGGGAATCCGTGTCTGCAACGACTTTATTTCAAAGGCACGTGAGAGTGTCATCGGAAATGCAGAGAAGAGCGGTGACGACAACAAACTCTGCGACCGTTACAAGGCAGAGGCGCGTTTCATCCGTGCCATCCTTCATTTCGATATGATTGGCTATTTCGGTGCAGTGCCTATCGAGGATCATGTGTTGGATAATGCTGAGGCTGCTTCTATCACCCGTACTCCTGCTCCTGAAGCATTGAAATGGGTAGCTGATGAATGCGATGCCATCATCAAGAGTGGTGCGCTCCCATTCCGTTACAGCAATGAAAATGAGAACTGGGGACGTATTAATGGTGCTGCTGTCTATGCATTGAAGTCAAGAGCATTGCTCTATCGTGCTTCTGCACTGAACAATCCTACAAATGATGTTACCTGGTGGCAGGAAGCTGCCGATGCAGCTCTCGCTTTCATCAATGCCAATAAGAGTTCTGCCAATCCTTACCGTCTTTACACAACAGACGATAACAACCCAAACAAGAACTACTACGAGTGCTTCACAAGTACACCTCACCTGAATCCTGAGTATATCCTCAGCCGCAGTGAGTGGAATACACGAGAAATTGAGATGTTCAACACTCCTTGTGGTTTCTCCGGTAATGTGAACTCTACCGGTCGTGTAAACCCTACACAGAATCTGGTTGATTCTTACGAGACCATCAATGGTCTTCCTATCGACCAGGATCCTTCTTACAACAACCAGGATCCATACAAGAACCGTGACCCACGTCTGGAACAGACCATCTTCCACCAGGGAAGTATCTGGGGTGACAAGAGTCAGGACGAGGAACGTGCCGTGGATGTATCTGTAGGTGGCAAAGACTACCAGGATCTTCATGGTGGTACCACTACCGGTTACTACTCTAAGAAGTTCGTTCACAATATGAGCTTTAAGAACCCTACCACATTCGTTACCGCTTGCCCTATCTTCCGCTATGCGGAGATTCTGCTTAATGCAGCAGAGGCATTGAACGAGGCACAGGGTCCTGAAGCTGCCTACGACTATGTAAACCAGGTTCGTGCCCGTGTGGGTATGCCTGCTTACAAGGGTATGACCAAGGAGCAGCTTCGTGAGCGTATCCGCAACGAGCGCCGCATCGAGTTGGCTTTCGAGGATCATCGTTTCTTCGATGAGCGCCGCTGGAAATTGTTTGATGGCAAGAGTGCTGCTACAGAGAAGAGTGAGCCACGCTACAAGCAGGTTTACAACATCTATAGCGTTGTTGTAACTCCTAATGAGAGCCAGGTATATACTTATCGCAACGATAATACCCATCCTACGCGTGCGTTCTCTTGTCCTAAGAATTATTACTTCCCAGTGCCTGATGACACTTACAAGAAGAATCCTAACTTAGGACAGAATGCAGGTTGGGAACTCTCAGATGCTCCAAAGAAGGACGACACCACTGAGGGTGGAGATAACACAGAAGATGGCGAGACTACTGAGGGTGAAACAACCGGTAAGTAATCTTTGTCAATATACATTATTATATTTTAGGTGAGGTCTATGGCGAAAACACCATAGACCTTCCTTGGTTTTAAAAAATCATATCTTAAACTTGAAATCGTATGAAGAAGTTATTACTTTCTATCATGAGTCTGATGGCGATGAACGGAGCTATGGCTCAGACGCCTGTCGGCGATAATGATCTGGCTAATGCATACGCTACCCAAACGATAGGGCGCATCGCTGTGCACGACCCTTCTATCGTGATGGATGTTACGGGCTCTAATGCCAACAACCCTCTATATTATATCTACGGTTCGCATCTGGGCAGAGCCAAGACTAATGCTACGAGCAACTATCAGATATGGAACACCTTCAAAACGGGTGAGGAGAATACCGGAACCAGCAACAGTCTTTTTGCTGACGTGAATGGTAAATTAGTGAACTTTAAGGACGCTTATTCCACCCAATTGGTGAAGAAGGTGAAGAACTATAAGAGCGAGGAAGTCGATTTTCCTAACTTCGATGCCCACGGCTGGCAGTATAAAGGCTATAATGTGCAGGGCAATCAGTGGGCACCAGACATCGTATACAACAAGACCATGAAGAAATGGTGTATGTATATGAGTCTGAATGGAGACCACTGGTGCTCTTCCATCGTATGCTTTGTTTCAGATAATATCGAAGGACCTTGGACTTATCAGGGACCAGTAGTTTTCTCCGGTTTCCAGGGCACATACGCTCACAATTCATACGATGCTGCGGATGACTGGAAACATACCGACTTTGCCATTGCCACAGGCGAAACCGCTCTTCCTTCCCGTTATAAGGTGGGCGATAAATGGGGAACCTATTGGCCAAACTGTATTGACCCATGTGTGTTCTATGATGATGATGATAATCTCTGGATGAGTTATGGTTCATGGTCGGGTGGTATCTTCATGATCAGACTCGATAATACCAACGGTCTCCGTGACTATACTTTCCCTTATCAGATAAGCGGTACGACCACTACTCCGGGTGCTGCCGATGCCAACTGTACCAGCGACCCTTATTTCGGCAAGAAGATTGCCGGCGGATATTATGTTTCCGGTGAGGCTAGCTATATCCAGAAGGTGGGCAAGTACTATTATCTCTTTATGAGTTATGGTGGTTTGACGGCTGCCGGTGGCTATCAGATTCGTGTTTTCCGTTCAGAGAAACCTGATGGACCTTATAAGGATTGTCTGACCTCTGAGGGCATAGGAGCTGTATATGACAAGGCAAGAGTCAACTTTGGAGTTGACGCCAATCGCGACGAGGGTGTGAAACTCTTCGGTAACTACCAGTGGGAAACCATGCCTAATGCTGAACTGGCTCAGGGACATAATTCAGCCATCGTAGACCATAAGGGACGAGCACTCATCGTTTACCATACCCGCTTCTTGAACAGAGATGAGGAGCATGAGGTTCGTGTACATCAGCTCTTCGTTAACCAGGACGGTTGGCTGGTTGCTGCTCCTTACGAGTTTAGCGGCGAGACTTATACTGATAATGATATTGCCACTCAGCAGCTCTATGATGCAACAAAGGTAGCGGGCGATTATCAGATAATAGCTCATCCTTACCGTCAGAATACGGCAGCAATGGCTTATGAGAAACCTATTACCATCCATCTCAATGCAGATGGTTCTATCTCAGGCGAGTATACCGGAAAATGGGAACTGGTGAGCGGTACAAGCTATATCAATCTTACCTTGAAGGGTGTTGCTACAGCCAATGCAGAGGTGAAGTTCAAGGGTGTGCTTACCGAGCAGACCATCGATTATACCAATATCAAGGCACTCTGCTTTACAGCCCTCAGTTCTTCTGACGGTTTGGCTACATCAGGTGGTGCCAGCTTGCAGACTCGCGGTTTGAGTATCTGGGGAAGCAAGGCTGATGCCAAGGCGGCTATCAAATATACATTGGATAAGACCAGCGTTCCTTTCGCAGATGGTGCAACTTTGAATTCAAAGCCAAAACTCCCAACAGAGGGGCATCTCGGTGCTACCATTTCATGGAAGTCAAGCAATCCTTCTATTCTGACCGATGAGGGCGTAGTAAAAGGCAAGGGTAAGGTCACCATGACCATGACTATCAGCAAGGACGGTTATGAATATACTAAGGATTATACCCTGAACATCGATGCTGAGGCAGAGGAAACTACTCCGGTTTACTATCCTGTTTCTGCACAGAAGAATACAACTTCTGCTTGGTGGACCAATTTCTCGGCAGATTATAAGTTGCAGGCTGGTAAGAAGGTTCAGTTTAAGTTCTATAACTATAGTAATGCTACAAACAACTGGTGCAACTGGGCTTTGTATGGTGCCAACAAGACACATGGTGTGGCTGGCTATATCGAGTATTTCGGCATCCGTTGCGATAATTGGAACAATACTACAAAATCCGGTGTGGGCTGTGTAAGCAATTATGTTTGGGATACCTTCAAGAATGATATGAACGGGTCTTTGGTTGACATGACTGTGGAGTATGCTGCTAATGGTGCCTTCAAGATGACAGCCACAATCACAACTACCAGTAAGAAGGTATATAACTACTCATTCTCAACCACCATCGCCAGCAAGCCTAGCCAGCTTAACCTGTTCTTCGTAAATGAGGGCTCTTACATCGACGGCTCAAGCCTTTCTACAGGCATCTCGAACCCTATCATTATTCAGAAGAAGAATGATGGCAAGTGGTTTAATCTCTCCGGTCAGCAGGTAGACAAGAGCTACAAGGGTGTAGTGATTGTAAACGGAAAGAAATTTGTGAACAAGTAATTCTCTTATATATATAATAAGGTGTAATTATATGAAGATTTCTAAAATACTATTGGGAGCAGCAATGTTCATTGCTGCTCCTGTTGTAAAAGGTGGTTGCCAGATGATGGCACAGAATGCTCCGCAGGAACCGATTGTGGTAGATACTCCTTTTGTCCATGACCCCGTAATGGCGTATGAGAATGGCAAGTACTATCTCTACTGCACAGGTCATGGCATCACGC
>ENA-ORRQ01001667-ORRQ01001667.1-human-gut-metagenome-genome-assembly--contig:-NODE-1667-length-16146-cov-3.842831_pt1 | contig 16146 bp, 10 predicted proteins | sample MGYA00242177_ERZ509138 | MGnify/ENA primary metagenome ERZ509138 (study PRJEB26280, sample SAMEA2338628) | human gut metagenome | biome: human gut; feature: human-associated habitat; material: faeces... | reverse complement strand
AAGCCGTTGTCCTGTCCCTCCACCACCGCCTCGTCACAGTACAATTCCAGATCCCGGCCCGCCTGTCCGGCCATCCGCCACACCAGGGGGTTGAACCAGTGGACCGCGTTTGCCAGCAGCATGACTCCCTTGTACCACAGGTCCCTCCGCCGGATATGGCAGAGCTCATGGCGCAGGATCAGGGGCAGGTCCGCCTCCGGCACCTCCGGCGGCAGCACGATCACCGGGCGCAGCAGGCCCAGGGTCATGGGGGTGTCCACCCCGGCTCGCAGCACCGGCACCGTCCCACCCAGGGCCTCCAGCGCCGCCTGGTCTCCCGCCCGCGCCTGGCTGCCCTCTAGGATCTTTCTTCGGGCCCGCAGGTAGCCCCCGCCCTCCACGCCGAGGAAGAGGACCGCCCCCGCCGCCCAGAGCCAGGAGAGCGCCTCGGTCAGTTCGGCGGCGCCTCCCGCTCCGCCTGCCTGCGGTCCCCGGACGGACGCGGGACCCGAGATCCCCGGAAGGGAAACGAGTGTTTCCTCCGCCGCTGGCGCAGGGACCACCTGGGACAAAGCGGTCCCCACCGGGACCGGGACGGGCAGGGGGATCAGCAGGCGCAGGGCCAGCACCAGCCACAGCAGGTAACAGCTCCCTGCCCGGTAGCGCCTGCGGATGGCGCCGCTCAGCCCCAGCAGCGGGAGCAGGAGCAGGGAGGTGGCGAGGGAGACCCAGACCACCCGCTCCACCAGCGCCGTCATGTCTCCTCTCCCCCGCTCAGGCGGTCCAGCAGTGCCTGGAGCTCCTCCAGCTCCGCCGGTTCCACCCTCTTTCCGTCGTAGAGCGCCGCCGCGAACCGGGAGATGGAACTGCCGTAGAGCTTTTTCAGAAAGCTCTCTCCCTCGCTGCGTTGATAGTCCTCCCGGGCCACCATTGCTGTATAGGTGTTTACCTTACCAGTTTTTTTGCAGGATAGAAAGCCCTTCTCCTCCAGCCGCTTCAGATAACTGTGCAGGGCACTGGCCGTGAGCGGGCGCTCCAGCCCCTCCAGAATGGCTGGGGCGGACACTGGGCCCCCCGCCCCCCATACCACCAGCATAATGTCCAGCTCCGACTCCGGCAGATGACGGTTCTCCCCCATCTGGTTCCCTCCTTTTTTGCAAATGCAGAATATCCTGTGTCTATATTCTATATTTGCAGAAAATATTTGTCAAGGCATTTTTGCATTTGCAAACAATTTTATTTTAAAGCACGGCGGCCGGCAGTCAACACATCTCATCCAGAGATGCCTGACGCCGGCCGCCGTGCTGCTATTTCAATAATCCTCTTTGTACTTTAATAGCCTTTCAATTACAATAAGTATGCTATTTTCTGTTATTTTGCGATCTCCTCGCAGAACTGCATCAGCATAACTGCAAACTGAGCCCGTGTGGCACTGCCCTGGGGCACGATCGTGTTGTTGCCCATGCCGGAGATCAATCCGGCGCCGGCAGCCCAGCTCATAGCCTCCTGTGCATAGGTGCTGACACTGGACATGTCGGCAAAGGAAGACAGGCTGGCCTTCTCGGACACATCGTATCCCTTGGACTTGGCAAAGCTGTACAGGATCATCGCCACTTGTTCCCGGGTAACGTTGTCGTTGGGGCCAAAGGTCCCGTCTCCATAGCCGCTGACCACACCGTTGGCAGCGGCCCAGTTGACCGCACTGGCATACCAGGTGCCCGCAGCCACATCGGTAAAGGTGGATGTTCCACCAGCCGGAGCTCCCTCCATGCTGTACAGGACCTGCGCCACCATGGCTCTGGTCAGGGTCTGGTTGGGGCTGAAGGCAGCGGCGCCAGTGCCGGACATCAGTCCGTTCTCATAGGCATAGAGAACCGCATCATAGAACCAGTCTCCGGCCTTGACATCGGAGAAGGTCATGGTATCAGGCTCCTGTGCCGTCTCCCCTGTCTTCACAAAGCTGACCTCCACCTCTACCTTGGAGTCAGGCATGGTAAAGGTATAGCGGGTGTCGCTCTGTTTGGTGACACGTACATCGTCTCCGTCCCGGTCGGTCACGGTGACGTCGTCCACCTCATAGCCGGAGGCGGGAGTCACGGTGATGGTCACTCTGGTGCCCTCGGATGCATTTTGGGGACTGACGGACACGGTCCCCTTTCCGCTGCCGGCGCCGACAGAAACGGTGTATCTGCTGGAGCTGGAGGAACTGCTGTCGTCATCATCGTCATCGTCATCCGGGGTCACTGCGCCGGGGATATAGTCGATCTTCACCGCGTCATTTTTCTCAAAGGCGGAGGGGCTGTAATACCGGGTGAGAGAGCCATCGCTGCCCTTCACAAAGCTGAAGTGCTCCATGAAGTCCCACAGGACGGGCATATCACTGGGATAGCAGTTGTGGGGACGCAGCAGGCACAGAGCCCACTGGACCAACGGTACATCCACACCGTCGATAGTCTTCGTCCAGCTGTACACATCCGGATGACGGCTGTCAGCGCTGAAGTGCTGGTCTGCATCTTCGGCCGTGAACTCCTTATCGATCCCATTGGCCTTCAGCATATACTTAGCCCAGTTCTGCAGAGAGGTGGATTCAAAGCCCTTGGGCATATCCCCCAGGTCCATCTGACCTGCAATGAGCATGGTCGGAATGGTCTCAAAGGCAGAATTTTCTTTTTCTGCAGCTGCCGCTGAGGTAGAGCCAACTGCCGCAAAGAACTCAGGATTGGTCACTGCAAAGCCCTGGGTTGCCGCCGAACCGGCAGACTGGCCGGAACCATAGATCCGGTTGAAGTCCAGGTCGGCATAGCTGCCGTCGATCTTCTCCTCCATCAAGGTGACAAGAGACTGATAGAACTTGTCGGAGTCGGCGTGGGACACGCTGCTGGGACTGGAACTGTATGTCTCGCACACAAAGGCCAGAGCAATGCCCTCTTTCTCCGCGAGCTGCCACCACAGGGTGGAGTCCATAAAGATGGAGTCAGTCTGGCTGTTGCCGGGATAGAGCATCAGGATAGGCAGTTCCTTGCCCTCAAAGCCCTCAGGGATATACAGGATATACTCCCGGGGGTCCCATTTCCCGTCGCCGCTGTTGTCGCTGAACGCGATCACGCCTGCCTGAACGGTGCCGTGACCGGCGATCTTTATATCCTCCTGGCCCCAGATCTGGGTGCCGTCGGACAAAGTGGATTTCACCTGGCCGTCCTTGGCATCCTGCTGGGCAGCTACCCGGGCGGAGGTGTAGTCCAGACGCTGGGCAATGGCGTTGGAATAGGGGAAGGTGTTGTCATAGCGGGTATAGTCGGACAGCCACTCATAGATCGCCTGCGCGTCTGCACCTGTGCCCGCGATCTCCACCTTGGAGATGCCGTGCCCCGCGCCTTCCTCCTTCAGCTGGCCGTTGGCGTATTCGGTGGCATAGGCCTTGGAAGCAATATCCTGCCAGTACACACCGGCACCGGTCCCCGTGGCCGCGCAGTCGTTGGCGGACTGCCAATAGTTCTCGCTCCCTGTGTAACCCGCCAGATAGGTGGGAACGGGCACATCCTTGGGGGCGATCTGTCCGCCGATGCCCACCTGATTCAGAGTCTCATCCAGCACATCGGTAATATCGCCGTTGGAGCTCTTTCCGTCATAAGGAGTGCTGGCCACGGCGGTGAGAGCATCCGCACCGGCACTGGTCCCGTCCACATAGGCCTGGCTGATGACAAAGATGGGGTTGGCGGCCGCCCACAGCTCCAGCGCCGCGGCGCCCTTGCCGTAGCCTGCCAGGTAGAACTCACCGAAGGTGGAGAACACGTTCTGCTTATGGATGTTGTTGCCGCTCTTCAGGAAGGCGATAGCGGCCTCCACATAGGCGCTCTCATCCTGGGCAGAGCCCCAGCCCCCCGCGCCGGGCTCCAGCACGAACAGGCCCTCGCCCTTCGCGTTAGCCAGTTCGAACCAGCCATTGTCCCGCAGGAATTCGTAGGTATCTACATCGTCCGGCACAGCCACCACAGTGAAGTAGGAGCGGATGGAGGCCTCAGGGGCGATGTACACCTTTACGGTGCGGGCGTCATTGGCAATGTCGCCATCGCCGTCCACGTCGATGTTCTTGGTGTACCAGCCGGTCAGGGGCAGCTGAGCCGCCTGGGACCAGTCTTTCTCCAGGTTGGTGATGCTGTCAAAGTCAGAGGCTGCACCTGTACTGGTCTGATCCACCTTAACGGGTGTTCCATGACCAACACCATCCTTATAGTACAGGAGGGTCTGGTCATCTGCGCCTCTCTCCCACTTGCTGAACCAGTTTTCCCACAGCTCGTTCAGGTCACTGGGGACCAGGTTGTGGCCCCGGCCGTAGCACTGGCTCCATACAAAGATGGGCACCTCGCCGCCGCCGAAGTCCCTGGACCAGATGTAGTTTTTATAGCGGTTTGCCGCCTCAGTTGGATTGACGATCAGGCTGATGGGGGCCTGCTGGGAGCCGATCTGTTCCTCTGTGATGCCGCTCTCCACTTTGGGCGTAGCTACCAGCTCGTCCAGGGTCTTGCCCAGCAGCCTCTGTGCCCAATAGGTCTGGGTGTCGGTCGTCCAGGTGCACTGTTTGGCTCCCTGAGAACCGGTCCACTCCCCGGCCTCCAATGCGCCCAGCTTCATGGGCCAGTAGTCGTACTCGCCGTAAATGGCGTAGAAGGGCACCACCAGCTGTGAGCCGTTCTTCTGGGCCGTAGTCCGAACGCCGGAGGTAATGCCGAATGCGGCAAACAGCTCCACAGTTCTGGGGTCCTGGGCCAGAGTGTTGGCGGTGGCTCCGCCGCCGGCGGACTGACCGTAGCCATAGATCCGGTCCTCATCCACCGTCACGCCCGCCTTTTTACAGTCGTCCTTGACCAGCTCCAGCAGGTCCAGCATATAGTCGGCGTTGCCGGTCAGGTCGTAGGTGACCGCGATAAATCCGTACTCGTCGGCGGCCTCCTTGATGTCGGTGGCCTCCAGGAATACCATTGCGGTCTGACCGGCGCCGTGGGTGGTCACCACCAGGGGCGCGGGAGAACCGCTGGACTTCACGCTGTCTGGGATATAGATGATGTAGGTCCGGTTGGTGCCCTCCCACATGTGGTCCCGGTAGAGCACATTGTCGGTGTCCTGGTTGGTGTAGGGCAGGCGCTGGGTGATGAAGTGGCCGTACACCGAGTTGTTGTCATAGCCGCTGTAGTAGGTCAGGAAGGAGTTGATGTTCTCCGTCAGCGCGGGGTCGGCCATGTCGGAGACAGACTCACTCTGCACCGCCACCTGGGTCTTTACATCGCTGAAGGAGGTGGCAATGGCATCAGAGTTTGCCTTGTCCTGCCAGTAGACCTGGCCGTAATCGCTGTCGGGGTCTGCGGTCGGCAGGCAGTCATTGACATCCTTCCAATAGGCGATCAGGGATTCGCTGGTATTGCCTACGAACCAGGTGGGGATGGGGATATCGTTGTAGTGCTGGGCCTCAAAGGTCCGTTTCTGGGTAATTTGACTGCCGTCCTTGTCGGTGTACCCCTCGAAATCCATATGGTTGGGCTGGGGCGTCTTTCCCACCTGGGTCTCACCGGCCGCTTCCAGCAGAGCATCATAAGCCGCATCCACCTGAGCATCCACATAGACCTGGCTGATCATCTTCAGGGGGTTCTGGGCGGCCCACAGCTGCAGGGCGGGGGCGCCGTCTCCGTAGCCCACCAGATAGTGGTAGGTGAAGGCGGAGTAATAGGTCCCGCTGCTGACCAGGGTGCCCATAGCCGCGTCCACATAGGCCAGCTCGTCTTCCGCACTGCCCCAGGTCCCGTTCTCGGGCTTCATGATCAGCAGGCAGGCCAGCGTCTCGTCCGCGATGTCAAACCAGCCGGACTTCTCCAGGAATTCCGTGCTGTCCACGCCGGAGGGAAGCGCCATGCTGATCCAGTACTCCCGCTGACGGGCTCCCTCAGGGATGTAGACCTCGATCTCCCGGCTGTCCGCCCCGCGGGCGCTGTCGTTTACGCTGATCTGGTAGGTAAAGTATCCATTGATCCGCTGATAGGAGCCGATGCTGGCGTCCGCTTTCTCAGTGTCTTCAATGGGGGTGGGGCCATCGGTGGGATCAGCGGGGACCACTGGCTCCAGTGCCCACTCCTGGTACAAGTCGTCGTACACGGTGTACTCATAGCCGTCCTTGCTGCTGCCGGAGGCCTTGCCACGGCAGTCCAGGGTATAGGTGTCGCCGTCGCTCAGCTTCTTGTTGTACTCGATCTCGCCGTCCACAATTTTCAGGTCGGGGCCGTAGAAGGCGTCGTTGTCGAAGTACCAGCCGTTGATACGGGTGGTGGAGTGGTCGCTCTCGCCCCAGTAGGAGTAAATCTCAGAGGGATAGCCAGTGAGGCGGACATTCTCCTTGACCCAGTCGGCCCCTTTAAGCTCGGTCATGATTTTGCTGTAGGTGGCGATGGTCTCCACGTTGTTGGTGTCCTGTTCGCCGTCGAAGGCCCAGACCTTCAGACCAGTGGCGGCCACGGCAGCCCAGTCAGCTTCATCATAGCCGCTGCCGAAGGTTCCGTTGTTGCAGATGTAGGCGTCGATGGTGAAGTCATACTCATCCTTGTCCAGCGTGCCTTCTCCGCGATTGGAATCGCTGTTGATGGGATACTCCGCTCCGGCCAGTGCCTTGATGATTTGAGCGGAGGCGTTGGTGCCCCGGGAGTTGCCCTGGAGGACCACGGGTCCGGTGATGTCATACTTCTCAATGAAGTACTTCATCACGTTGACGTCATCCTTCACGAAGTCATAGACCTCGTCGTATTCGCCCCACTTGGCGGCGGCACTGGAGCGGTCGTGGATATTCACCACGATAGCGCCGTTGCCGGCCCAGGAAGTGGTGGCGGAATCATACATTACGCCTGTTCCGGCGTTATTGCTACCATCTGGAAGCTTCCAGTAGGAGATACCCTGGCCCTGGATGGTGAAGACAATGCCGTCGGCGGGGTCATAGTCCTCAGGGATGTAGTAGTAGCCCCGGACATAGTCCTCCTTGCTGCCGTCGGAGGCACTTGCGGCGGTGCTGTTAATCCTTAGATCGTACAGATCCTGGAATCCGTCCCTGCCGAACTGGCGGTCGATGGTCTTCTCCCATTTGTTTGCAGAAGTGTACTCGCCATTCTCGTCCGCCAAACAAAGGGCAGCTTCTTCTTCCTCATCAGTGTGGCGGAGTTTCAGCTCCAGGGATGCTCGGGCCTGATAGCCCATTCCGGTAGTATTGGCCTTGTACTCTCCGGAGTCCGACTTGCCATAGTAGATGGTGCCGTCCACACCGCGGTACCAAGCACCGGTGCAGTAGACACCGAAAGCGTTGCGCTCCCGGACGCCGGCGTCGTCGCCGGTGTACACCAAATCGTTCTTCTCAGTGGCTTGGGTATCATCGTCGATGGTCAGAGTGACGGTCTGGCCGTTGACACTCACATCGGCGATCTTGATTTCACCGAAGTCTGGATTCAGAGTGCCCCGGTCCTCTAGGATATAGTTCTCGGGGGTCAGATCTTCAGGCACGGTGGCATCTTCTCTGTAGGTAATCTCGACCTCCACCAAACCGGTGCCGTAGACGGTCTCGTCGGTGTAGGCCTGGATGCTCGTAATATCATCCACGGTCAATTCTTCCGAATTCACCAGCGGCTCCAGACCATTGCTTACCGGCGGCTGACTGCCCTCTTGAGTCAGCTTCTCTCCGTCTTGGATAAGTTCTTCCCCGTCTTGAGGCGGTCCAGATGGCTCTTCTTCGTCCTCAGGCTGCTCATCCTCAGAGGCCGGCTGCTCCTTTTTCATCTCCAGCCAGGGTTCCCCCCTGCTCATCGACAGGGCGGAATCCTCTTCCTCCCAAGTATGGCGCAGGCGGAGGTCCATCCCTTCCTCTGTGCCCTCAGAGATATCGTGGTTGGTGGTGAAGCCACCAACCACGAGGAGAGCGCTCTCCTCGTCGACTGTCACTTCCTGGATCTGGATCTCTGTAAATTCCTCGTCCTGAGGACCGCGCCCTTCCAACAGGTAGCTCTCCCCATTCAGTCCGCTGAGATCTGTCCCCTCTTTATAGACGATCTCGATCTGCTTCAGTTCATTTCCGGTCTCGGTCTCCTCTGTGTAAGCCTGGATGCTCACCACGTCGCTCATGACCGGCTGCCCAGATCTTACTTCCTCTTCCGGGCCCCCCTCCGGCTCCACCGCCAGCGCGCTACCACCCAGCAGCGACAACAGCATGGTGCCGGTCAGCACGGAAGAAATGATCCGCTTTGACAATCGCTTCATTTTTTACATTTCTCCTTTCACCGTTTTCCTCTGCTTCAACTGTGCCTCTCTCATCCGCTCCCTTCCACTGCACGTTCAGGCCTCAGCAGGTCTGAAAATTTTGTGCAAAATTTTCCCAAAAGAAAATTTGTTTCTTTTGACCACTTTTTTCTTTTGAAGTTAACTCAAATTGTAATATTAAACAATTTTAACTTCCAATACGACTTTCTCATGTATTCATGTGACATTTTCATGTTTTCTTTTAACCAGACAGCGCCCCGCCGCGGACTCTCTCCACGGCGGGGCGCTGTCTTTCTCTTGCGTCTGTTGTCAAAGGAAGTTTTCCACCGCCTCCAGCATGGGGAGAGGGGCCTCTTCAGGGATAAAATGACCGCAGGGCAGGTTGTGTCCCTGAATGTGGTCTCCAAATTTGGCCCAGCACTCCAGGGGGCGGAAGAACCGCTCCACCAGTCCGTTTGCCCCCCACAGCACCAGGGTCTCGGCCCGGATCTTCCGCCCGGCCCGCAAATCCTCCTCGTCCAGCGCCAGATCCACCGTCTCCCCCGCCCGGTACTCCTCACAGATGGCGTGGATGGTTTCCACGTTGTAGTGCCTCAGATACTCGTCGTAGACGTCCTGGGGAAATGCCTCGGCTGAGGTGTCGTTCTCCGAGTGATACCGGGCAATGTGCAGGGAATAGCGGAAAAACTGCTTCCGGCTGGACAGGATCATGTCCTCCGGCAGCGGGGCCTCCTGGGTAAAGAAATACCACTGGAACAGCGCCTTGGCAAACTCCCGGGTGGAGAGGCTGTACATGTCATAGGTGGACACGATATCCAGCAGCACCAGTTTATTTACCGCCTCCGGATGGTCCAGCGCCATGCGGTAGGCCACCCGGGCCCCCCGATCATGCCCCATGACGTGGAAGCGTTCAAAGCCCAGGGCCCGCATCACCTCGATTTGGTCCTCCGCCATAGTCCGCTTGGAGTAGTTGCTGTGGTCAGGCAGCCCCTCCGGCTTTCCGCTGTCCCCGTAGCCCCGCAGGTCGGTGGCCACCACTGTGAAGCGCTCCGCCAGCTGGGGCGCCACCTTGTGCCACATCAGACAGGTCTCCGGGTGCCCGTGGAGGAGGAGGAGCGGCTCCCCCTGCCCCATCCTGACCCCGTGGATTTCCACACCGTTGGCCTGGATGTTGAATTCCTCTCCCTGCATCCGCATCGGTCTCTTCACCCTTTCCTCTATATTGAGCACTCTGCCCAATTTTAAGTTTCTTCTGCCCCCTATTTTAGCAGATGTCCCCACGTTGGACTATTTTGCTTTTTTCATCGACCTATGGCCTCCATGCATACCGGCCCTTCAAACAAAGCAGCGGGCCCCGAACCAAATGGTCCGGGGCCCGCTCTCTGTTCTTTGATCAGCCCAAAACACTCTTGGTGCGGGCCACCTTGCGGTCCTCCATCTTGGAGACCACCACTGCGCAGGCCGCATCGCCCGTGATGTTGATGGTGGTGCGGCCCATGTCAAAGATCCGGTCGATGCCGGCCACCAGCGCGATGCCCTCCACCGGGATATTTACGCTCTGGAGCACCATGGCCAGCATCACCATGCCGGCGCCGGGGACGCCCGCAGTGCCGATAGAAGCCAAGGTGGCGGTGAGCACGATGGTGGCCATCTGGCCGATGGTCAGGTCGATCCCATAGCAGGATGCGATGAAAACGGCGCACACCCCCTGGTAGATGGCAGTTCCGTCCATGTTGATGGTGGCGCCCAGGGGCAGCACGAAGGAGGCGACCTCCTTCCGGGCCCCCAGCCGCTCGGAGCACTCCAGGGTGAAGGGCAGGGTGCCCACCGAGGATGCGGAGGAGAAGGCCATCATCATGGCAGGGGCCATCCCCTTAAAGAAGGCGATGGGGGATACGCCGCCCAGGGCCTTCACCGTGCTGGAGTACACCACCACGGCGTGGACGATATAGCCCACATAGGCCACCGCCAGCACCGCCACCAGCTGAGCCAGGATCTTGGGCCCGTTTTCCACGATCACCGGGCAGATCAGGCAGGCCACGCCGATGGGCGAGAGCTTGATGATCAGGTCCATGATCTTCATGGACACCTCATTGAAGCTGTCCACCACCTGGGCGGCCACCAGCCCCTTTTCCCCCGCCAGCAGGATGCCGAAGCCCACCAGGAGAGAGATGACGATGACCTGGAGCATGGAGGCATTGGCCAGCGGCGTGATGGGGTTGGAGGGGAAGATGTCGATGATGGTCTGCATCAGCGACTGGCCCGCCGGGGGTTCATAGGCCAGGCCGGAGGTCTCCATGGCCGCAAAGATGTGCATCCCCTTGGCCGCGCTGGCCAGCACCAGGGCCAACACCACGGCAAAAGCGGTGGTGCACATGTAATACACGATGGTCTTGCCTCCCACCGAGCCCACCCGGCCGATGTCCTGCATAGAGATGACACCGGAGGCGATGGAAAACAGCACGATGGGCACCACGATGAATTTCAGCAGGTTCAGGAAGATCGTGCCCCAGGGCAGAATGTAGTTTTTCGCGATGTCCAGTCCGTTGGGCACCATCATCAGGGCCAGGCCCACTGCGATGCCGACCACCAGCCCGATGAAAATCCAAAATGCAAGGGGAAGTTTCTTCTTGTTCATTGACAGCTCTCCTTTCCGTCCATGCAGCCCTTTCCTCACTTTGGGCCGCATCTGTTTACAGCTCCCTCTCTGACTGCTCTCTTTCAGTATATATGATATGGAGGAAACTTACAAGGTCTTTCTTTCCTTTTTCTCCCCCTGCAATTTCCCGGGCCAAGCCCTTCTTTTTTCAACTTTTCCACTGGATTTTCCACAACTGCGACAGAATCCAACTTTCTTTTTATTTTTTTATGGTAAAATATGGATATCAAGACGAGCTGTTTTATAACAGCAGAAGGATCAAAGGGGGTATCCAGAATGCAGCTGCTGCGAAAGAAGGGATTGCTGGACAGTCCCCGGGTGCTGTTCCTCCCTGTAGACGCCATCTCACCCAATCCCAATCAGCCCCGCCGGGTTTTTGGCACCCAGGAACTGGAGGAGCTGGCTGGTTCCATCCAGGCTCTGGGGCTGCTCCAGCCCCTGACTGTGCGCCGTCGGGCAGACGGCTGGGAGCTGGTAGCCGGGGAACGGCGGCTCCGGGCCGCCAAGCTGGCAGGACTGGAAGAGGTCCCCTGCATCTCTCTCCAGATCGACGACCAGCGCTCCTCCCTGCTGGCTCTGGTAGAGAACTTGCAGCGCAAGGACCTGGACTTCTGGGAGGAGGCCCTGGCCCTGGACCGGTTGATCTCTGTCTACCATCTCTCCCAGGAGGAGGCTGCCCGGCGCATCGGCAAGAGCCAGTCCGCCGTGGCCAACAAGCTGCGCCTGCTGAAGCTGCCGGAGGACACTCTCCGGGCCCTGCGGGACGGCGGCTGCACTGAGCGCCATGCCCGGGCCCTGCTTCGGCTGGAGGCACCCAGCCTGCGCCAGAAGGCCCTGGAGCAGATCCTGTCCCGGCAGCTCACCGTGGCCCAGACAGACGCCTTGGTAGATCAGCTTCTCTCCCCTCCTCCCCGCACCAGAACCAAACGCACCTTTGTGGTGAAGGATGTCCGCCTTTTTCTTAACACTCTGACTCGGAGCATGGCCCTAATGCGGTCTGCAGGGGTGGATGCCCGCTGTGACCGCCAGGATAAGGATGGAGAGATCCTGCTCACCATCCGTATTCCCCAGGCCATTCGGTAAAAATGTTTCACGTGAAACATTCTCTTTTCCTATCTCCCCTTTCCTCCCCATCGCCTGCCGAAGCCAGATCGCCTGGAGGCAGACCCGGTCTCGGCTCTCTCCCTCTGTCTGCACCTCTCCCCTTGCGGCGGGCCGCCCCTGTGCGGTCCGCCGCCTTTTCTCGCTACCAGGCCGGAAAAACGGGAAAAAGAGTTGAAATGCGTTCCCTCGGTTGATATAATAAAGCTCTGCGGAAGTCTGCTGTACACCCGTCCGCCATTTCGACTCAGGAGGCGCCCCATGGCCAAGATCATCGCTATCGTCAATCAAAAGGGAGGCGTGGGCAAGACCACTACCACCGTCAACCTCACCGCCGCCCTGGCCGCGCTGGGAAAGCGGGTACTGCTGTGCGACTTCGACCCCCAAGCCAACGCCACCTCCGGTATGGGAGTGGACAAGAACACCGCCTCCCCAAATGTCTACGACGTGCTCATCAATGGGGCCGATCCCCGCCGCGGCGTAGTCACTACCCACTACGGGGACGTGCTTCCCTCCAACAAGGCGCTGGCCGGAGCGGGCGTGGAGATGATCGCCCTGCCGGACCGGGAACATCTGCTCCGAAAGGCCCTGGAGGTCCTCTCTCCCGGCTACGACTTCATCTTTGTGGACTGCCCCCCCTCTCTGGAGCTGCTGACAGTGAACGCCCTGTGCGCCGCCGACTCCCTGCTGGTCCCGGTCCAGTGTGAGTACTACGCCCTGGAGGGACTGAGCGATCTGCTCTCTACCGTCCGCTTGGTCAAACGCTCACTGAATCCCCGGCTGGTGTTAGAGGGCGTGCTGCTCACCATGTTTGACAGCCGCACCAATCTCTCTCTTCAAGTGGCGGAGGAAGTTAAACGTCACTTTCCCGGTCAGGTCTACGCCACGGTCATCCCCCGCAATGTGCGCTTATCCGAGGCCCCCAGCCACGGGAAGCCCGTCACCGCCTACGACCCCTACTCCCGGGGGGCGGAGGCCTACCGGCTGCTGGCGGAGGAGATCGCAGCCAAGCACCCCACGGCGGCCCCTGTCTGAGTTCTCCCCCGCTTTTTCGTCGGGGCCGTAAGTCTGGCCCCGACGGCTGAATTTTGATCTCCACTGTTATTTTTATAAGGAAGGAGCTACTATGGCAAAGCGAACCAAAGAGCTGGGCCTGGGCCGGGGGCTGAACGCCCTGCTGGGCGACCCGGACCTGCAAGCGCAGGGAGAGGGCTCCGTCTCCCTCCCCATTTCCCAGGTACAGCCCGGCCTGAATCAGCCCCGGAAGCGCTTTGACCAGGATGCCCTGGCCGATCTGGCAGAGTCTATCCGGGTCCACGGTATCATCCAGCCGCTGACAGTGCGCCGTCTGTCCTCCGGCTACTACCAGATCATCGCCGGCGAGCGCCGCTGGCGCGCGGCGCGGCTCGCGGGGCTTTCCGACGTGCCGGTCGTCATCATCGAGGCCGACGACAAGAAGGCGATGGAGCTCGCGCTCATCGAAAACCTGCAGCGCGCGGACCTCAACCCGATCGAAGAGGCGCTCGGCTATCAGGAGCTCATGGGCACCTATGAAATGACGCAGGAGCAGGCGGCGGCCCGCGTGGGCAAATCCCGCCCCGCGGTCGCAAACGCGCTGCGCCTGCTGAGCCTTAGCCCGGCCGTTCTGGAGCTGGTGAAGGACGGGGCGCTCTCCGCCGGCCACGCGCGGGCGCTGCTGCCGGGCAAGGACGAAGCGCAGCAGCTGTCACTGGCGCAGAAGGTCATGGCCCTCGGCCTGTCCGTCCGGCAGACGGAGGCGCTGTGCAAAAAGCTCAGCAAGCAGGCCCAGCCCGCCAAGCCCCAGCCGCCGCAGGTGGATTATCTGGCGGAATGTGAAAAGGAACTCACGGCCGGTCTCGGCCGCAAGGTCCGGATCGTCTCCGGCAAGCGCAAGGGCCGGATCGAACTGGAATACTACGGACAGGAGGATCTGCAGCAGCTCTATGACGCCCTGCAGACCATCCGCAAAAAGGAGCATCACTGATGGACGAAAACAAAAACCCGCAGACGCAGCCGGAGGCCGCGCAGGATCCCGGCAAGCCGCTGAGCGAAAAGCGCAAGGCCGCGCTGCTGCGCTATATGACGATCCTGTTTTCCGCCGCCTTTGTGCTGGTGCTGATCTCGCTGATTTTGCAGATGCATTCCTCGGAGGCGAAGATCTCCGAGCTGAACGCCGCCAGCACCAGCGCGCTCTCCAACGCCGAGGCGCTGCAGGCGGAAAACCGCAGCCTGCAGGACGAGAAGATCGCCCTGGAGCAGGAAAACAAGGAGCTGCAGGCGAAGCTCGACGAGCTGAATGAAAAGCTCGACGCCGCCTCGCAGGCCGAGGAGGACGCGGCTGCCGCGGAGAATGAAATGATCAAGTCCCTGCGCACCGAGCGCGACCGGACGAAGGAAGCCTATGAAGCGCTTCTGGAGGCGAAGAGCTGCGACACGCGCGAGGGGAACGTTACCTTCTCCCGCGCCATGCAGACGCTCGAGCGGCTGAAGGATTATCTGGGGCCCACGGCGCTGGAGGAATACCAGACGCTGGGCGGAGAATGACAGGAGGAGAAGAAACCAATGATCGATATCAGATTTTTGCGGGAAAATCCGGATGCAGTTCGCGAAAATATCCGGAAAAAGTTCCAGGATGAAAAGCTGCCGCTCGTCGACGAGGCCATCCGCCTCGACGCGGAGAAGCGCGCGGCCCAGCAGGAATGCGAGCAGCTGAAGGCCGCCCGCAATAAGCTCTCGAAGGCCAACGGGCCGCTCTATGGCCAGCTCAAAAAGGCGGACGAGGCACAGAAGGCCGAGCTCCAGAAGCAGATCGAGGAAAATAATGCCAAGGTCAAGGCCGACGACGACCGCCGCGCCGAGCTCGAAAAGAAGCAGGCCGAGGCCGAGGAGAAGCGAGATCATGTATGTGATCCCGAACATCATCGATCCCTCCGTCCCCATCGGCCCGGACGACAGCCATAACGTCGAGGTCCAGCGCTTCGGCGAGCCCGTCGTGCCCGATTTCGAGATCCCGCACCACGTCGATATCATGCAGTCCTTCGACGGCATCGACAAGGATTCCGCCGGCCGCGTCGCCGGTATGGGCTTTTATTATCTGCTGGGCGACATCGCCCGGCTGCACGAGGCCGTGCTGGCCTACGCACGCGATTTCATGATCGATGAGAAGCACTTCACCTACGTCATCCCGCCGTTCATGATGCACGGGAGCGTGGTCAAGGGCGTCATGTCCTTCCCGGAGATGGAAGCCATGATGTACAAGATCGAAGGCGAGGACCTCTACCTCATCGGCACGAGCGAGCATACCATGATCGGCCGCTTCATCGACCAGATCATCCCCGAGGCAAAGCTCCCGCTGACGCTCACCTCCTACTCCCCCTGCTTCCGCAAGGAAGTCGGCAGCCACGGTCTCGAGGAGCGCGGCGTGTACCGCATCCATCAGTTTGAAAAGCAGGAAATGATCGTCGTCTGCCGTCCGGAGGAATCCATGGACTGGTACAACAAGCTCTGGAGCTACTCGGTCGAGCTGTTCCGCAATCTGGAGATCCCGGTCCGGCAGCTCGAATGCTGCTCCGGCGATCTGGCCGACCTCAAGGTCAAATCCTGCGACATCGAGGCCTGGAGCCCGCGGCAGAAGAAGTATTTCGAGGTCTGCTCCTGCTCGAACCTCGGCGATGCGCAGGCCCGCCGCCTGTCCATCCGCGTCAAGGGTGCCGACGGCAAGATGTATCTGGCCCACACGCTCAACAACACCTGCGTCGCGCCCCCACGCATGCTCATCGCGTTCCTGGAAAACCACCTCCGGAAAGACGGCTCCGTCACCATCCCCAAATGCCTCCAGCCCTACATGGGCGGCAAGGAAGTGCTGATCCCGAAGCACTGATAAGCTCCGAACGATATGTGCTAAAAGCCTTCCCCTCATAGGGAAAACCATTGGAGTGCGTTCCCCAAGGCCTCCCCTCCCAGGGAAGGTGGCTCGGCGAAGCCGAGGCGGAGAGGTCGCCGCAAATATGCAGCAACCTCTCAGTCACCTTCGGTGACAGCATCCCTACCTCTTTTGTCCCTTCGGGACATTTCCCCCTGATAGGGGGAATCGGCCCCTGGAAGGG
>ENA-ORRQ01001641-ORRQ01001641.1-human-gut-metagenome-genome-assembly--contig:-NODE-1641-length-16329-cov-21.384355_pt1 | contig 16329 bp, 15 predicted proteins | sample MGYA00242177_ERZ509138 | MGnify/ENA primary metagenome ERZ509138 (study PRJEB26280, sample SAMEA2338628) | human gut metagenome | biome: human gut; feature: human-associated habitat; material: faeces... | reverse complement strand
AGAACCCTTGGCGCCCAGGGCCAAAGGCCCGGCGGCGCCATCAACCCTCACGCCCATCAGGGCGTGTCAACCTTCGGGAATACAGCCACCTGCCTCAAATGACACTGACAGCCCTTATGTATCTTCCTCCTGGTTGATGACCCGGTTCTTTGTCTTCATGAAATTCGGTGCCACCAGGACCACCAGCACCAGGGCCATGAGGGCGTAAATGCCGAAGGTGCCCAGGAAACGGTAGGCCATGGACAGGGCCATGCCTACCACGTTGAAGTCGAAATCGCCGAAGGTGGTATTTTTGAAGCCCAGTCCTTCAAACACAGGAATGAGAAGGGCGGCGGCAAAGGTGATGAGGAGGCCGTTGGTGAAGGCCCCCAGTGCGGCGCCCCGGCGGCCGCCGGTGGCATTTCCGAAGATGCCGGCTGCAGCGCCGCAGAAGAAGTGGGCAACCAGGCCGGGAACGATGAGAACGCCGCCGGCAAAGCCCAGGATGAGCATGCCCAGTACGCCGCCGATGAAGGAGGACACAAAGCCAAGCACCACCGCCGTGGGAGCATAGTTGAAGAAAGCCACGCAGTCCACTGCAGGCACCGCATTGGGGATGACCTTTTCCGATACCCCTTTGAAAGCGGGGATGAGGTCGCCCAGCATCATATTGATGCCGCTGCTTACCACCGCCACGCCTACGGCAAATTCAAGGCCCGCCATGATGGCGAAGATGACCGGGGACATGCCGTGGGAAATGGTGGATACATAGTCCGGGCCGGCGGCAAAGGCAGCCAGCAGGAAGAACACAATCATGGTGAGGGCGGTGGACACGTTGGTATCCTTCAGGAAGGCCCACTTTTCCGGGATTTCCATGGATTCGATATTATCCTCCGCCTTGCCAACTTTGGAACCTACCCAGGCGGAAATGTAGTAAGCCAGACTGCCGAAGTGGCCCAGGGCGATGTGGTCTCCATGGGTGACGCGGTTCGTATATTTCTGGCCAATGGCTGGTGAAATGGAGCTCCAGGCGCCCAGGAGGAAGCCTCCCGCCAGCACCAGTTCCACGCCGGAAAGGCCGATGGTGCCCAGCACTGCCGACAGAAGGCAGGCCATAAAGAAGCTGTGGTGCACCGTGAGGAACACATACTTGAATTTCGTAAGCCTTGCAATGACCAGGTTCATCATGAGCCCTGCCACCAGGATAAACATGGTTTCCGTGCCAAGGAGGCGGGAGGCGGAAGCTACAATGGCTTCATTGCTGGGCACTACACCGGTGATATGGAAGCCTTCATGAATCATCTGCCCCAGGGGCTCCAGATTGGCCACAATGATATTGGCTCCGGCCATCATCATGATATAGCCCAGAACCGGTCGAAGGGTTCCTGTCAGTACCTTGTGAAAAGGCTTCCGAAGGGCCATGAGGCCGATAAAAGAAAACAGCCCCACAATCAGCGCCGGCTGCTTCACCACATCCATTAAAACATCCAGAATTCCCATGCCTTACCTCTCTGCTTTCCTATAGAGACAATCAAATAAAACAAATTTGATTTTACGCTTTTCCATCATGGCCGTCAAGGAAAAAGAAAACGAAAGTTTCTTGAGATGGAAGGCCCGGGACAAGGCCATTTCCAAAGCCCCTGTCTGCAAAAAGAGCTTTTCCGGATATGTCCTTTCACCGCTTTCCATGCAGCCCCAGGTAGCCCCTGCCCTGCTGCCCTTCCCGAAGAAAATGCCGGATGGTCAATCATTCTAATCATATACTTATCATCCGTATATAAATTCATAAATCTGCAAATCTATAGTTCCCTGATTCCTGTCTTTTTCTATTTACTTATCTATATCTAATGAAGAATTGATGCGAAAATAATTTAATTTGCCCCATAGCCTTTATATGCCGGACCATTTATAATAGGTTTGTACATTATAGACTATCCTATTCATGTGTTATAAAAAATAAATGTATCTCAATCCATAACAATCTTTTATTGCAGATATTTTAACAGATGAATTTTTATTCATGAAGGAGCTTTTATGACCCAGGAGTCATTGACCTATACAGCCATTCTGGAGCACGTCATGGATGGCATGCCCGGCGGTGTTCTTGTGTACCGGGCTGATGAAAAGGAAGAGATTCTCTATGCCAATTCCTGGCTGATTCATATATTCGGCTGCCATGACATGGACGATTTCATGGCTGTCACCGGCGGATCTTTCAGAAGCCTGGTCCATCCCCGGGATGCGGAGAAGGTGGAGAAGGATATAGAGCGCCAGATTTCTTCCGGAACCAATGTATTTGATTACGTCAACTACCGCATCCTCACAAAGGAGGGCACGGAAAAGACGGTGGAGGAGTTCGGCCATCTAGTCCATGTACCCGGTGTGGGACCTGTATTTTACGTATTCTTTCTGGACAGCGACGCCAAGTATGTGCTTCATGACATTGACGGCATTACGGGACTGCCGGGACAGACCCGGTTCCTTAAAGAGGCAGCCCTGCGCCTGGCCTTTTCGCCTTCTTCTGCCGGCAGGCCGGTGATGCTGTACATGAATATCCGCAATTTCCGGATGTTCAATCTTCTCTACAGCAGCCGCCGGGGCAATGAATTTCTGGAAAAGGCAGCGCTCATCCTGAAAACCGCCTTCCCCCAGGCCCTCATTTCCCGTTTTTCCGACGACCATTTTGCCATCCTCACAGAGGAAACTTCGGTGCATGAACGCATTGACCGGGCTTTTCGGGACATTATGAGCCTTCGGGAGGATGTGGACCTGGCCGTAAAATTTGGCCTCTATCCCATCGATGATGTTTACACGAAGCCGGAAACCGCCTGTGACCTGGCCAAGGCCGCCGCCGACAGCATCAGGAACCGTTATGATATCCACTGCCAGACCTATACGGAAGCCATCGGTGAAAAGGCTTTTATCAAGAGCTATGTCATGGACCATCTGCAGGAAGCCCTGGATAAGAAGTACATCAAAATCTATCTGCAGCCGGTGATCCGCACCATTTCCGGCACCCTGTCCAGTGCCGAGGCCCTGTCCCGGTGGGTGGACCCGGTATACGGACTCCTTTCGCCGGCCGATTTCATTCCTGCCCTGGAGGAAAGCCGTCAGATCCAGAAGCTGGACCTCTATGTACTGGAAGAAATCTGCAAAACTTACCGCGCCAGAGTGAGCCAGGGACTGCCGGTGATTCCTATTTCCTTCAACCTGTCCCGCGTCGATTTCTACAGCGGCTCTATTTTTGAAGAAGTGGACGCCATCGTCAGGAAGTACCGGGTGCCCCACCATATGATTCATGTGGAAATCACGGAAAGCGTCTTCATCAAGGACGGCGTCAGCATCAGCACCCAGATCGACAAATTCCGGGACGCCGGCTATGAAATGTGGATGGACGACTTCGGCAGCGGCTATTCTTCCCTGAACGTGCTGAAGGATTACCATTTCGATGAAATCAAGATCGATATGGCCTTTCTCTCCAGCTTTACGGAAAAAGCAAAGGACATTATCAAATCCACGGTACGCATGGCCAAGGACATCGGCATCCACACCCTGGTGGAAGGGGTGGAAACGGAAGAGCAGCTACAGTTTATCCGCTCCATAGGATGCGAGAAAATTCAGGGATGGTACTACGGCAAACCTATGCCCCTTGCAGAACTGGAAGACTGCATGCAGGAAAAAGGATGGATTCCGGAGGACCGGGCCCTTAAGAATTACTACAATCCCCTGGGTTCCATCGATTTTCTCACCGATGAATCCATGGCTCTGGTGGAGCTCAATGAGGGGAAACTGACCTACCTCTTTGCAAACCATAAATTCCGCCGGTCCCTGGCTTCCGGCGGCACCAGCACGCCCCGCCATTCGGAGAAAGAGCTGAACAGTCCTTCCTCCTCTCTGGGCAGGAACATTCACACCTTCTTCCTGAATATCCTCCGCACCGGACAGGACCAGACCATCACCTATCCGAGAAAGAACCGCTACATGCATCTCACGGGGCACCACCTTTCCACTCTGGCCGGCAAAGACCGTCACCTCTTTGAGGTCCACCTGACCCATATTTCCATCAGCCGGGAAACAGAAGAAGCCCACCGGCTGGATGACATACTGCGGAACCTGTACTACCTGTACCAGAGCATTACGGTGCTGAACCGGAAGGATGATACGGCCACCCCCATCATCGCCAATACCCCCTTCCGGCAGTATCTTTCCAAAAAGACAAAGGGCCTTGAAGCCCTGCGCAAAGCGGCGGAATCCCAGATTCATCCCGACGACCTTCCCCGTTACCGGCGCTTCACGGAATTTCATCACCTCTACCAGCTTCTGGAGAACGATCCCTATGGCACCGCCGCCGGCATCTTCCGCACTCTGGACGAAGACGGCACCTACCGCTGGTACGTGCACACCATTATGGCTGTGCCCAATACCGATTTCAAGATCTTCCTCTACGCCTGCAAACTGTCCTTCATGAGCAGCAAAGAATTCCGGGAACCTATGCTGGAACTCTGCCGGCAATGGACGGATAAAAAGGAATAAAATCCCGGAGAAGTCATCGGGAGCCCGCGCAAAGAAGCTGTGAAAAATGTAAACCATTTCTTCACAGCTTTTTTGTATGTCTTCATTGGTCGAAATGACGGTGGGGCGGGGTGGCGTTTTGTCATTGGTGGAGTGAGATTTCTCCACTTCGCTACGCTACGGTCGAAATGACGGTGGGGGTGCCCGCTGCCAACGTCATCTCGAGCGGGGCTGCGCGCCGATATGGATGGTAAAGACCCTGGCACCCATGAAACTCTGAGTCGAGAGATCTCCCGCCGTAATGCCACCCGTACCATCAGAGGGGGGAGATTTCTCCACTCCCCTCCGCTCCGATCGAAATGACGAAGGTGGGGTTCGTCCCCTTCTGAAATGACTGGATGCTGCTCGCCAACACCGTCATCTCGAGCGGAGCTGCATGTCGATATGGGTGGTAAAGGCCCTGGCACTCATGAAACGCTGAGCCGAGAGATCTCCCGCCGTAATGCCGCCCGTACCATCAGAGGAGTGAGATTTCTCCACTCCACTCCCCTCCGCTACGATCGAAATGACGGGGTGCGGAGCGGCGTTTCTGTCATTTAGGAAGTGAGATTTCTCCGCTTTCGTCAAAATGACGAAGGTGGGGCGGCGTTTTGTCATGGGAGGAGTGGAATGGGGCTTCTCTCTTTTAACCATCAAAATGGCGCAGGAGAGTACTGTCTCCTGCGCGGATTATGGATTTCTTTACGTTTTTTTATTTTTCAAAGGGCAGGCGGTTCAGGAGCTTCAGCAGCGGTTTTCTGAAGCTCTTTTCATCCAGCGGGGAATTCCTCACGGTATAGAGAAGATAGGTTTTCCCCTTTCTCTGCACCGGAAGGATGGAATGAACATTCCAGTGGTACTGGTGGTCATTGCCCAGGGTGCGGAAGCAGCCTACCACGGTGCCATAGGAGTCTTCGTGGATGCGCTGCCGGATATTCGACAGGTTAGAGAATTCCAGGAACCGCTGCCGGTCGTCGGGATGCACCATGACGGAAGCATACTGTTTGGCCATTTCCGCCAATCCCGCATGGCGCCGGTGGAAATATGTCTGGTAAGGCGTATTGTTCACCAAAGGAACGGCCAGATTTCCTTCCGGATCCACCAGTCCCACAAGCTGGTAGAGATAGAAAATATTCCGCATCACCCAGTCCAGGGACACTGCCTCGTTTTCTTTTTCATTAATGGTAATGTTCGTAAGGAAGGCCAGTCCCAGATGGGTGTTTCCCTCCTGCGCCAGATGACGCACTTCCAGTTTCATGTACTGCCCGTTTTCCGTATAGGTCATGGTTCTGTCTGCGGCGGACTGCGCCAGGCTTTCCATGAAACTTCTGATATTCTTGCCAATCGGCCCGGCAGAACCATTGATGGAATCCTCCGATTTCTCAAGGCTTTCCACGCCGGCCGAGCGGAGGGATTTCATAAACTCCGGATTGGCGAAAAGGTAATGAAGAGTTGTCCCCGTATATTCCACCACCGCCATGGACTTATCTGTGAGGAAATCTACGCTTTTCAGGGACCCGTAGTACTGGCGAAGGTCCGGTGTCTCCACTGTCCAACCCTTCTTCTTCTGTGTCTCCTTCAGTTCATCCAGGGTCATGGGCTTTCCGTAATAGTAGCCCTGGATGAGCTCGCAGCCGATGGAACGGATAAAGCGCACCTGCTCTTCTGTTTCCACCCCTTCCACCAGGGTATGGATGCCGATTTCCTTGGCCATGCGGATAATGGCCTTGATAATATTCCGGGACTTTTCACTGCTGCTGGAAAGGAAGGCCATGTCGATTTTGATTTCATCGAAGTTGTAATCTTTGAGGGTATTCAGGGAAGAGTAGCCGCTGCCGAAATCATCCATCCACACTTCATAGCCGGCGCTGCGGAACCGCTCGATTTCCTTCCGGATCACTTCCCCTTCACGGACGAAGGCGCTTTCCGTCACTTCCACATAGAGCATATTCCGGGGCACCTGGTACCGTTTCCGTATGTCCTCCACCTCATCAAAAATAGAGCCCTGGAAGAAATCCACCCGGGACAGATTAAAGGAAGTGGGAATGACTACCCTGCCTCCATCCTTCTGGGCGCGGTAGCGGCGGCAGATTTCCTCCAGCACATAGAGATCCAGCTTCTTCGCCTGCCGGCTCTCCTCCAGAAGAGGCACATAAATGCCGGGCGAAATCATGCCCCGCTCGGGGTCCTTCCACCGGGACAGGGCTTCCACGCTGGCCAGGGTGCCGGACACGGTGCGGATGACTGGCTGCAGATAGACCTCTATCCACCGCTTTTCCAAAGCCTCCCTGAAGTGGTCGATCACATAGCTCCGCAGGGCTTTCCGGCGGCTCATATCTGCCGTATAGAAGCAGACGTACTGATCCGGCAGTTCCTTGATGCTGTCGCAGGCCATCTGGGCCATGCCGCAGGCACTTTCCACAGGCACGTGAAAATCATCTACCCGGTAAATGCCAAACTTCACATCCAGGCGGCTGGCATCATAGAGAGCATGAATCTGCTCGGTAATGGAGGGAATCAGGGCCTCCACGGAAGGCAGGGACGCCAGAATGACGAAATGGTCATCGGCAAAGCGGGAAATGAGATTATTGGGGAAATTTTTCTGCAGCACCGCTGCCATTTTAAGGAGGAACTGATTTCCCTTCTCGCTGCCGTTCCGAAGATTGTAGAAACTGAAATTGTGGATATTTATATAAATAAATGCCAGCTTCGGCGACTTTGGATCCAGAGACGCCATGGCCATGGTCATGGACGCATGCTGCAGGAACCGGGTCTTTCCGGGAAGACCGGTGAGGGCGTCAATATCATAAATCTTGTACTTGGTATCATTGTCCAGGAAGAACACATAAAACACAGGTCCCACACCGGGCACAAACACCCGATGGCCGAACTCCTCCATCCGCCTGATAGAACCATCCTTTCGGACAATACGGTAATTGACGAAATCCAGCTTTTCCGGACTGCCGGAAATCTGATCCCGGATATCCTTATCCACCCGGCTCCGGTCCTCCGGATGCACCAGATGCATGAAAGAGCCGCCGGTGGTCTCCATGAAATCCTCATAGGAAGAACAGCCGAAAACACGAATCAGCCAGGGATTGGCATATAAAATTGTCTGCTCCCCATCGTCGCGGTAAATGAGGATCCCGCCAGGCAGGTTTCTGTCCAGCTGCGAAAGCAGCGTACCTGTTACATCTATCCCTGACAAAATCGATCACCGTTCCTTTGGTATAGGATATTCACTTTCCGGAAGAACCCGAAAATATTCGATAGCCCCCAGGGCTTTATCCCCGCTGAAAAGAGGCTCTGTATGCACCAGAACGGGCACCCGCTTCCCTGCCTTATTCTTCAGGAAAACCGGCTGCTCCCGGGACTGGCCGTCAAAAATGGTAGCCATCATGGGGCAGAAATCATGGCATAAATGAAGGCCCGTGCTGTCGATATGATCCAGGCCGCCGTTGAAACAGTGCTTTCCTACCATTTCTTCCCTGCTGTAGCCGGTAATATGTTCCGCTCCCTGACTCCAGAATATGATTTTCCGCTCCCCATCCAGCACGTACATACCAAAGGGCGCTTCATCCACCATCTTCCGCAGCAGATCCACCATTTCTATATCCATGCTTCTTTATCCCCCCGATGTATTCATAAGCGTCGATACGCGCAATATGCTAAGTCTGTTACTAATAGTATAATTCCGCGGAAACAAAAAATCTATCATAATCTATTACAACCGGTAGTCATGCTCCCTATGGACATGTCTTGCCGACATGAGGGTTTGGCACCTTCGGACCGGATGTAATCATTGTCCGCCCCGCCTGTCCCAAGCTCCATCGGCACAGCTGCCCAACGCCGAAATGCCCCAGGGATGCCGGCCGTCTATTCTTTTTTACCTCATCACCAGTTTCAGTTCGGCACCGAATTCCGCAGCCAGCCTGTTCAGGCTGCCGTCGCTGTTGAGGTCCGGATTGGTGGTGGCACCGTTGGTCATGGCCCAGTAGAGGATTTCTGCAAAATCCTTTCTGGTAAGCATATGGCTCTTCAGTTTCCCCGGTTCCGAGAAACCTGCCAGACTGCCGGTGCGGTAGAGTTTGTCCACATAGGCATAGGCCCAGTGATTCTGGGGTACGTCAGGGAAAATGTCACTGCCCGCCGGAGCGGAGACAGCTTTTGCATTTCCTGCCAATTTCTCCAGGATTTCCGTCTGTTTAGCCAGGATATCCATGACGTCCACCTTCTGTCCCGTCCTGGTAGTGACGGTCGTCGGCGTACCATGGCCGGGGCCTACTTTCAGAGTGACGCCGGCATTCACCATGTTTTCTCCGCCGCCGTCCTGGCAGACGTGATGGCATCGCTGGCCGCCGGGGTCTGGCCCGTATAGGCCGCATTGCTGCCCAGATAGACGGAATTGCCCAGTTTGGCAGTCACATTACTGCCCAGAATCTGGGTGTTGGAAAAATCAACGGTGGTGTCCGTATTGGCATCCACCTTGTTATATCCAAGGTTAGAATCTTGCCTTTCCATATTTGGTTTATCTTTTTATTACGTTTTGTTTTCGTAAAACTCTGCATAAAAACTTAACTTTATGCATAGATTGGCGCTATATAACTTTTTTATGAATATTATATTTCTTTATCTATAGCAAATACTTCCGGTCATTTAACCATCAGGAAAAAGAATAGGACTTTCTCTTCTATCCCCCGGCGCTCTTCTGAAAAAGGCCCTTTTGCCGCTGAGCCGGAGGGTTCCATCCTGTCTCTCCTGTCATGGGATTCCCGCCTTCTACGGGCTTTAAATAATTACCTTTCGTAATTTCTTTGTGGTACAATAGGGTATCCAAAGTCATATAATCAGGAAAGGACTTTATCATGAAAAATGCAATAAAACTCTCCCTTCTTCTTTCTCTGGCCTGCCTCAGCGGCCTTCCGGCGATAATCCCCATGCCGGCCATGGCAGCTGATGACAAGGCACCGGCGCCGCGGACTCTCCTTTCTGTTTCCGCCACCGCCCACAATTATGGTTTCGGCGAAGCCATTTCCAGGGTATCCGTCAAATACCCCACGCCTATTGACGGTCGTTCCCTTTCTCCTTCCGATTTCTCGGTGGAAGGAAAAACCATTGCTTCCGCTTCTGTCAGCACTTCGCCGGATAAGGTGAAAGGGGAATCCTCCGGCCCCTATGTGATCCTGTCTCTCTCCAATACCAATCCCCAGTCCGATAAGCCTCTTCCTGCCCCCGGGGAGCAGGGAAAGGAAAGGCCCAGGGACCTGCCGGAAAAAGGGTCCCAAAGCGGTTCCCGAATGGGCCCGCCCATGAGCAGCAGCAAGGCTCTGCCGGACCTTTCTTTTTCCCTGAAGCAGACCGGCCTGGTATGGGATACCAAAGGCATCCCATATCTTCCCTCTGACACCCTCTATACCGCCCGGGCGGCAGAGCCGGAACTTCAGGGATTTCAGGAAGGTTCCTATGAAGATCCCGTCACCGGCGCCGCCATGCCCTATTATCTCTACCTTCCCAAGGGTATGGAGAGGAGGAAGACCTATCCCCTCATCGTTTTCATTCCCGACGCCAGCGCCGACACCAATGATACCAAGCTGTCCCTGGTACAGGGAAACGGCGGCACCATCTGGGCTTCCAGAGAAGAGCAGGCCAAGCACCCCTCCATGGTCCTTGTGCTCCACTATTCCAAAGATCTGGTAGACTCCCTGGGCATGATGACCACCGATGAAAACAAGTGGACCCCCGGTCTCACCCTGGCCTATGACACCATCCGGCATATCGTGAATACCTATCCGGTGGATAAAAACCGCATCTACGGTACCGGCCAGTCCCAGGGCGGCATGGCTAATATCGCCCTCAGCGACAGGTATCCGGATCTCTTCGCCGCCCAGTACCTGGTGGCCTGCCAGTGGAATGTGGAAGAAATGGCGGCGCTGAAGGACAAGAACCTGTGGATCCTTGTGTCTGAAGGAGACGCCAAAGCCTATCCCGGCATGAACAGGGCCGTGAAACTCTGGCAGAGTCTGGGCGCTCCGGTGGCCACTTCCTCTCCCTGGGACAGCCACTCCGACAAGGGAGCCTGGAATCATCTGACCGGTACCATGATGCAGCAGGGAAGCCCCATCCAGTACTCCGTCTTTGCCGGAGGAAACCACATGTACACCTGGACCATTGCCTATAACATCACTCCCATCAGGGACTGGCTCTTTACCCAGACAAAGGATGGCACCCCCGCCTTCGCCTCAACCAGAGGGCTCAGCAAAGAGGAAAAGCGCTCCCTTGCCGGAACCTATCTGGACATGGGCATCGGCTTCTATCAGGGCGCCCGGCAGGATGACGCCAAGGCACTGGCCTTTTTCCGGGAAGCGTACCGGCTGGGCCACATGAAGGCAGGCCGCTGGATCGGACTTCTCTACGCCAATGGAAAAGGGGTGCCCCGGGATTTCAAAAAAGCCGCCAGCTGGTATAAAAAATCGGCAGACAAAGGCGATATCACCGCCACCTGGCTCTTAGGCGAGCTCTATGAAAAAGGAGAAGGCCTTCCCCAAAGCTATGACAAAGCCTTTACCCTCTACCAGCGGGCCGCAGAGCGCACAGACATCATCGGCGCCCCTGCCATGACAAGGCTGGGACGGCTCTATGAAAAGGGCCTGGGCTGCCCGAAGGATACAGCCAAAGCCGAAGAGCTGTACAAAAAAGCAGTGGAAGCAGGCTATGAAGAAGCCAAAGCCGACCTGGCCCGGCTTCATGGATGAAATCAAAGCAGTGAAAAAGCACCGGCTTTTACCGATGCTTCTTTCACTGCTTTCTTTTTTTCAGGAAAACGGAAGGCCCAAACCTCACAGCGCGGCACTGCTTTGCCTTCCTGCGTATGGGTATGAAGCAGCGTAAGACTCCCTTACGCCACCGGCCGGAATGATCCGCCGCCTTCCAAAGGGCAGACCGCCGAAAACCTCCCGGTGTCAGATATATGATTTTCTGCTTTCCTTTGTGCCACGCAAAAAACTCCTGATTCGTCCCATGCTGATGCGCGGTAGGGCTCAGGCGTTCAGCTTCGATGAATCGGCCAGGAGCAGCCGCCTGAGCGGAATATCTGTGTCGTCAAGGAAGAACTGGTATAGCCATTTGCCACCAGGATGTCTGGCAGGTCATCTTCAGGAGTTCTTTGTGAAGTTTTGACGCGTCGGAGAGTTCTGATTCATATGAGGAAGTTCTTCCTACCTCCATCACCTGTCCCTTGATAAGGTGTGTGCACGTAACAGGCAGGGAGGCCGGCGCCCCTTCCGGGCCCTTTCAGTTCTCTCTGTCTATATAATCTTTTTAAAGGAGGAAAGTTCTCATAACGGTGTGGAGAACCCTCAGGGCTCTGCGTGACCGCGATGTCTTCCTTACCTTCCAGCTCCTTTGCAGCGTCTCACTGTCTGATTGTCTCCTTGTCTGACTCCCCCTTCTTTTACCTTTCTTTTACAGGAATGTTATATAATAAGACAGAATATATTTGGATTTCATCAGTGAAAGGAGCCTTTCCATGATTAAACTTCTGTTCCTGTCTCACACCGGAAGCGGCGAGCCGCCGATGGCGGAATTTATTATGAAACATTTGGTGAAAGAAGCAGGCCTGTCGGAGAAAATCTACGTCTCCTCCGCCTGCCTGGAAAAGGAAGGCTCCCCTCTCTGCGAGGAAGGAAAGGATGTACTGGCAGCCCACGGCATCCCTGCCACCAATAAGAAAGCCCTGCCCCTGGAATGGAGCACCTATGACCAGTTCAACTATATTTTCCTCATGGACAATCCCCAGGATCCCCGGCTTTTCAATACCATGGGCGGCGATGTGGACAATAAGATTTCCCTCCTGTCCGCGGCAGCCGGTTATGACGGCGGCATTGCCAATCCCTATCAAGGGGCCTCCTTTGAAGAAGCCTTCCAGGCTTCAGACATTGCCTGTCAGAAACTCTTGGAGAAATATAAGGACTGGATCGAATAGGGCCCCTGCGGAAAGGCTGCGGCCTGCCATGGGACTCCAGACAGGCCCCCGGGAGCGTGTTTACGGAGGAAGCAGATGAATACACGAATCCGCTATATGGCCATGGCCAGAGAAAATGAAAAAATCATAAACCAGGGATTTTATGAAGCAGGGGGAGAGGTCTTTCATTTTGCCTCTCCCCTTTCCAGACTGGAGGAGGCGGAAATCTACGGGCCGAAGGCGCTGGAAGAGATGGTCTCTTCCCTTTCCGCTCCCCTGGGGGAAGGAAGAATTTCGGTGGTCGAAGGAGATACCCTGGCCTACGGGGCAGAGGGGGTATTGAATTTTGCCAATGCCTTTACCCCCGGCGGCGGATATCTTTACGGCGCCTCTTCCCAGGAGGAAGCCCTCTGCCGGGAGAGTACCCTCTATGCATCCCTTTCAGGGAAAAAGGGACTTCCCTATTATGAGGAGAACCGGCGGCACAAGAGTATGTACGGCTCTTGCAGCATGGTCTTTTCTCCTTTCGTAGAAATCTTCCGAAGCGCCGACGGTACTCTTTTCGGGCCGCCCCGCCAAACCGCTGTCATCACGGCGCCGGCCATAGACCTTCGGGGACCGGCAGGAGAAATGGATAAAGAGGAAATCAGCCGCCGGCGGATACAGCGCATACGACGCATCCTGGCCCTGGCAGCGGCAAAGGGTATCCGGACTCTGACCCTGGGCGCCTGGGGCTGCGGCGTATTTCGGAATCCCTCGGACCAGGTGGCCTCTGATTTTTACAGGGTACTGGTGGAGGAAAGGTATCGCTTTTATTTCGACTCCATCCTCTTTGCCATATACTGCCCTGGAGATAAGAGGAATCTCCAGGCCTTTCGGGAAAGGTTTTCCCCATAGGCTTCAGCCTATGGGGGCGGGCTCCCTGTCCCCCTTCGGCGAGAGACCCTCTCTTTCTCATGAACTGCTTAAAGAAAAATTCAATAAGCCCTTTTTGCCGGCAGCAGCGGCATTTTTTACCATTTCCTCCTTTAAAAGATAACAATCGCCTTTAATAAAATCCTAAATGATGTATAATAGAGACAGGTTAAGGTGATAAGTATGGTTTCCATGCTGTACCGCCGGTTCCTTTTTCTTTTTTCCCGCTGGCCCGGCCCTTTGATTTCCGGCAGGTTTCCCGGCAGATGAAACGTACGATCCTTTGGGGAAGGGGAGAAATGAGAACCTTTTGAGGTCTATCCTCCGAAGTATTTCGATTGTGAGATCCGGATTCCTCAGCCACTCTGCCACAGGCAGGCTGGAGGGGCAGCGGCTGGAAGGGTCCGCGAATCTGCCGCTTTTGAAATCGTTTGACTGTTACAGGGTTTCAAAGCGGAATCATTTTTGCTGAAGGTAAGGAAGAGGCATTTTCCTCTTTCCTCTTTTTCGGTCAAGCCTTTCGTAGGGGCTGACAGGAGAAAAGGGCAGGTGGAGATTGGCCATTGCACAGGAATGCATTCATTCCTTCACCCCGCACAGGTCAGTGTTTCTGCAGAAGTGACAAATTCAGCATGCGCCCTGTCTTTCTCCCGTACCCGGCTGACGGTATGACAGCCGCAGGAAATGGAAAGTTTCCTCCTTTCCCCTTTCTGCAGGGATTTTCCCCATACCTCTTCATAGGCTCATTTTCTATGGGTCCATGATTACACCATTCCCAAACTCCAAAAATACAAAGGCCTTCACCGGCTGCCATCCGGTGAAGGCCTTTTACGTGCGGATCCTATGGGGATGCTTTGCGACGTGAGGGTTCAGGCGCCTTCGGCGCCCGGGTTCTATCGTTCGTGTGCTGCGCACCGAACGATGGGTTCGGCCCACAGAGCGGGCTGGTTCAGAGGGGAGTTATAAATGCTGTGTAAGTCCTGCATAGGACTTACAAGTCAGCCAAAGCTGGTTTCTAGGGAAGCACTGCCTATGGCAGCGAAAACCTTCACAACCGGGCTGGCGCCCGATGGAAATGCACCCCTTTTGGTGCTGACGCACCACCTTTCCCCCGGAGGGGGAACTTTTCTTGCCGCTTAGCTCTTGGCCTCATGAGCACCACAAAGTATCATGCTGCTAAAATCTCCCCCTCCGGGGGAGACGTCGCCGCAGGCGACAGAAGGGGTGCATTTCCCATGTGGAGACCCTGCAGAGGGTCTCCAAGTCGGGCGAAGTTGGTCCCTGGCCTGCACATAAAAGGACTTTCCAATAAATCGCCCGACCGATGCCGCAGGCGCGGTTTTACGGTTTTGCCGCCGACAGGCGGCATTATAAACTCATTGCCCCTAAAGGGGAAACGACTCACTACATTTTGTGCGTCGCTGACGCTCCTACATCCTCTGCTGTCACTGACTCACTGGATTTTCAGGTCGCTGACGCTTCCTTACAAATCCAGTTCGCATAGTGCAAAATGTGTTCGCTGTGCACCGCGAAGCGGCAATCCACAACCCTCGGGCCACAAGCCCGTCAAACCTAAGAACCTTCGCCCGCGCAGCGGGTGTCAATCTTAAGAACCTTTTTCCGTGGCCCTTCTACACAACCTGCCGCCGACAGGCGGTCCCAACCTGCGGCGGCAGCCGCCACCACAACCCTCAGCCACGCAGTGGCTGTCAAACCTAAGAACCTTAAGAACCTTCGGCCCATCAGGGCCGTCAACCCTCACGCCAAAGGCGTGTCCAAGGCCTCCTTCGCCCCGGTCACATGCCTACCGTTTCATCCAGCGGTTCCTGGCAGAAGAGCTTCATGGCTCCTTCCGCCATTTTGCCGCCCTCATGGGCGGCGCCTTCCACCACATGCAGCTGCCAGCGGAAGGGGACACCCAATTCCGCTGCTTTGGCCTCGCAGAAATGGAAGTAATTATTGCACCGCTCCATGCGGTTCATGCCCTGGGCGTCAGCCTCCGGCGTATCCCGGAAAGGCTTCTCCCGGGAAATATCATTTCCGCCCATCAGCATAATAACGGGACGGGCAAAGGCCCGGGCCAGGTCCCTGTCCGAAAGAGGCACGTTCTTGATACCGTAGGGATAGCATACACTTTCATCAGGCATGGTGAACCAGCCCGCATTGGCACAGATAATGGCGTCAGCAGCCGGATGGCTGGCAAAGAGGGAATAGCGGTGCATGAGCTGGCCGCCGGCGGAATGACCGAAAAGGATAACCTTGCCTTTGGCATGGGTCCGCCGTCTTACTGCTCCTGTCACATGGTCGATGGCATCAAAGGTCCACTGCTGCCGGGGCTGAATCGTCCCTTTTTCACCTTCTGCATCGGAAATATTTCCTTCCTGATACCACCGGGCGCCGGGATATTTCTTCGTGGAAAACTCTGGGCAGGCGATGAGCATATTGTACCGTACCGCCAGCTCCTCCAGATGCTTCTCAAACCGCTCCGCCTTCCTGGTGTACCCCGGAAAAGCGATAAACACGGGCTGGTCTTCAGTCCAGGTGGCAGGCTTGTAATAGTATACCGGAATAGGCTCTCCGCATGTGCCGCTTCTGTCCTCCAGAAAATAAGAACTTTCGCCCACCGGCAGGGAAGAATCCTTCCTGCGGGGAAACAGATAGGCAGTGACAGCGCCCAGAGCCAGGGCGGCCAGTGCTTTTGTAACTTTACCCAATGGTAAGATCTCCTTAATTGAAATAACAATCCACAGAGGATAAATGCCCTCCAATTGCACTATTATATCATGGAAGGGCAAAAAGGAAATGGCCTCTTTGCTAAAGGGTTCAAAGGGTGGTGGTGGGGCGCCTGAGGCGCGGTCGGGATCGGGACCGGGACCTGGGCGGTGCTTTCCAGTATTCCCGAAGGTTGACACGCCTTATGGACA
>ENA-ORRQ01001634-ORRQ01001634.1-human-gut-metagenome-genome-assembly--contig:-NODE-1634-length-16385-cov-4.811696_pt1 | contig 16385 bp, 17 predicted proteins | sample MGYA00242177_ERZ509138 | MGnify/ENA primary metagenome ERZ509138 (study PRJEB26280, sample SAMEA2338628) | human gut metagenome | biome: human gut; feature: human-associated habitat; material: faeces... | reverse complement strand
CGGCGGCCGCACTTGTCGCAGGTGATTTTCTCGGACCGTCCGGGCAGTTGCTTGACCTCCCGATCCTTCCGGGCGGCGGTTTCCACCGCGCAGGGCTTGCAAAGAACCTTTTTCATTCCTCCTCCGCCTCCCGTTCATCCACCCAGGCCGCGCACATATCCGCCTGGTGGAGGCGCCACACCCACGGGGTGGCCTCCATGGCCGCCGAAAGGGCGCGGCCGTCACCCTTTGCCGCGTTGTCATAGGCCCCCATGTGCCACCGGATGGCCAGGGCCTCCTCCGGCTCCAGGTCCATGTGACGCTGGATCAGGTACAGGCTTTTCTCTCCGTGGCCCAGTGGGAGGGGGTCCCGAAACGCATACGTTTGGTAGTCCTCCCAGTATCCGGTTTCCGGGTTCTTCCGCCGGCGGGTTTCGGTGTGGTAGCAGTTCACCTTGCACACGTCGTGCAGCAGGGCCAGGACGGCCACCGTTTCCTCCACGTCCTCCGCCAGCAGGTCGGAGGTGGTGGCCCCGTAGGTTTCCACGCACACGATGGCCCGCAGGCGGTGGTACACGTTCAGGGAATGTTCCAGCAGGCCGCCAGGGTGCGCCCCGTGGTGCCTGGTGGAGGCGGGGGCCTCGAAAAAGTCCGTTTCCCGCTCCAGCCACGCCAGGAGGGCGTCCGCATAGTCCCGCTGTACCCGCTCGGTCCAGATCTTCAAAAACTCCGCTTTTCTGTCCATGGTCTATACCTCCACACCTTGAAAGGTTTCTTTGATGGTTTTCCCGCGCACCTCGAAAGCCACGATATGGAACCGCCCCCGTGGGTGGATATAGTCCACACGGCCCCGCATGGGCCGCCGGATGGCCTTTCCGTGCGCCTCCTCGAAGATGGTTTCCGGCGTCCGCACCACTTCCTGGCCGATTTCCAGCCGGGCCGGGCGCCGCCTCCGTTCGTTCATTGGTTCCTCCTATTCCGCCGGCGGAACCTCGTTCCCCCATGCGTCCCACCCCGGGGCGCGGTCCCGGGCGAACAGTTCCAGCCGGGGAACGTCCCCCAGCAGTTCCACGATCCGCCGGCGCGTTTCGTCTGGTTTCTTGCTGTGCCCCTCAAAAGGGGCCTCGATCACCTGGTGGACCCGGTGGCTGTGGACCTGCTCCCGGGCCTTGAACCCCGGGGACACCCCCAGCAGGCAAACCTCCGCGTTTGCCCTGGTATAGGCGCCCATGCCCCAAAAGTTCCCGCCGTTCTTCCGGTTCTTTTTGATCCACACGAAAGCGGCGGTTTTGTAGGTGAACCCCCACGCCTCCAGGACTTTGATCGCCTCCGCGATGTTTGGGAAAGTTGCCCACATGAAACAGGCGGCCCCCCCCCCCGCAGATTTTCTTCACTGGCAATTTGCATATATCCTCGGTTGTCATGGTCTGGTAGTGCTTGGCGGCGTTTCCCCGGCTCTTGGCCGTGGTCCCGTGCTGCCGGTACTCCCATGGGGGATCTGCATAAATCACCTGGTATTCCTTATCAGGTAGCGGGAGAAAGTCCGCCATTGTCGGCACCCCTTTCTATCCGCCGGCGCTCCGCCGCCGTAGTGAACTCCTCCACCATGCCCCGCTCCCGGAGGTCCTGCGGGTCCAGGTCGTAGACCTTCCGGCTTACCGTTTTCCCGGTTTCCCCGTCTTTGATTTCGATGGACAGGAGGGCGTGTCCCATGCAGGTGGAGAAAAAGGCGTGGGCCGTGTCCCATTCCGGCGTGATCCAGTCCATGGCGTAGTCCGGCCTGCGCGGATACTTGATGAACTGCGTCCCGCTCCTCATGGGCGGTAGGTTGTCCACGTACTCCGCCACCAGCCTGTAAAGGCTGGTTTTCGTCGCTTTCAGCCTCACCATTTCCCCAGCACCTCCTCCCGATACCAGGCCAGGATCTTCTTTTCGTACTTCTTGCGGGTTCTCTTTTTCTTGGTGTGCCGGTATCGGTTGAACGCCGTCCGGTAGTAGCACGACGCCCAGCGCATGGCGGTTTCCAGTTCGTGCTTTGCCTCGATCTGCGCCGCCACCGAACGGATCCAATTTGTGAATACTTCCGCAGCAGCCTCCATTGTTCTGGCCACATTGTTCCATGCTTTTGCGATCTCCTCCGCCAGTTCGCGGTTGAAGGCGTCCTCGCTGATACACATTTCTCCCGCTTTTTCCCTAATGTCGTCTATGGCTTCCCCTTCCAGGTAAACGCCCGGCCGCTCCTCCCCCGGGTAGATCTCCTGGATCTCCCCGTCCATGATCCCAACCAGTGTCCCGTCCGGCTCCTCATAAATGGCAATTTTGCCGGTGTCCTTTTCGTCAGGTCCCATCCGGCCAGCCCTCCCCCCGGTGGTAGCCCATAAGGATCTGGTGTCCCATTTCCCCCAGGGCGTGGCGCATAACCTCCAGTTCCAGCAGGTCGGTGTACTTCATCCCGTACCCCTCCAGCATGGCGGCCAGCCTCTTGGCCTTTTCCGTGGTCTTTCTCACGGCCTCCCGCTCCTTGGCCATGTCCTCCGCGTCGAACCGTGCCCGCAGGTCCTCCAGGTCAACCTCCCCTGCCGCGATCTTCTGGCAGAACTCCACGGCCTCCTCCCAGGTAAATTCCCGGTATCCTGCCGTGCTGATCTCTCTCCCGGTCCCTCTTGTGTCGTAGCAACTTACGGTGTGGCCCCGCTCCGGTGCGTCCCACAGGCGGAAGATCCGAAAAATGATCCCGTCCTGTCGCCCGATCATGGTGCCGCGCCCTTCCCGCCGCCACTTAATTTCCTTTCGTTTCATGGCGTATCCTTTCCGGCGGCTTACTGTTTCGCCGCCTGTTCGCTGGCGGTGGGCTTACGGGCTTTTCTGCCCCGCCGCTCCAGGGACTGCTGCACCTTCCGCTGGGCCAGTTCCGCGCTATACCGCAGGCGCTGATCCGGCAGTCTGGACCCGTCCCGGCCCCGGGAAAGTTCGGTGTAAACCACGTCCAGGGATTTCCCGGTTTCTCCGGCGATCTCTTTCGGGGACAGCCCGCTTTCCCACATTCTCTGAATTTCCATCCGGTCCCCGATGGTTCTAAAAGCATAGTCGGCCATGTCCTCACCTCCAAACGGCCAAAAAAATTAGGTCACACTCGGTCGTTGACCTTGTGTAACCTAATCTTAATGGCTGCCCAGCAATGGCCCGTCAAAGGCGGAATGGGCCGTCTATACGGCGTTGACCCTGTTTGCCCTGCACCAGCAGGGGGAAGCCGGTGTTTCCATGAACCAGCCGGGCAGAACACTGGGCGGTGCAGTGCGGCAGCTGGCCGAAAAAACGGCTGCCGGGCAGGACTGGACCGAGAGCAGTGTGCTCCGGCGGTTCAACGCGCTGGCAACGGCGGATTCCATGCCGGAAGTCTCGCACCACCTGCGCGGGATGATCCAGCTGCTGCGGCGGGAAGGGATCCCGCTGGATTATCCGCAGCTGGCCGAGGATCTGTATCAATACCAGTTTGTGGACGGTGCGCCGAATGTCCGTTTGCGGTGGGGCCGGGACCTTTATGCGAGCCCCACGGAGAAAACCAAAGAGAACGAAAAGGAGAATTGAGATGGATACCAAACGCCTGTATGTTGATTTTCATGTTCTGCAGACCGTGCCGCCCAGCTGCGTCAACCGCGACGACACCGGCAGCCCCAAGACCGCTGTCTATGGCGGGGCCGTCCGTGCCCGGGTGTCCTCGCAGGCGTGGAAGCACGCCATGCGCGTGATGTTCACCGGGGAGATGAGCGATGCAGTTGAGACCGGTTACCGCACCAAGAAGGGCACGGATCTGGTGGCAAAGCAGATCAAAGCCCTTGCTCCGGACAAGGATGCCCTCAAACTGGCCCAGAAGGTCATTGCAGATGCAGGCATCAAGAGCGATGACAAGGGCACAAAAGCGCTGTTTTTCATGAGTACGGCACAGGCAAAGGCATTGGCAGAGCTGGCTGTAGAAGGCTGCAAGGACAAAAAGCAGTACAAAGAAGCCCTGAAAGCGGCTCCCTCTGCGGACATGGCGCTGTTTGGCCGCATGGTGGCAGATGACCCGTCGCTGAACTACGACGCTGCCGCACAGGTGGCCCACAGCATCTCTACCCACACCGTGCAGAACGAGTTCGACTATTTCACCGCCGTGGACGACTGTGCTCCGGAGGACAACGCCGGTGCCGGGCATCTGGGCACGGTGGAATACAATTCTGCCACCCTGTACCGCTATGCGACGGTCAATGTTCTGGAGCTGGTGCGCACGCTGGGCGCAGAGCAGGCAGCGCAGACGGTCCGGGCGTTTGGTGAGGCGTTCATCCGCTCCATGCCCACCGGCAAGCAGAACAGCTTTGCCAACCGCACCCTGCCGGATGCTGTCTATGTCACCCTGCGGGAGGATCAGCCTGTGAACCTCTGCGGTGCCTTTGAAAAGCCGGTGCGCAAGAGCCCCGAGGGCTATGCGGAACCTTCCAAGACGGCGCTGAAGCAGTATGCGCAGCAAGTGTATGCCTGCTATGCGGATGCCCCGGCCCAGAGCTTTGCTGTGGGCATCGGGCTGGACGAGCTGGCCCCGGCCATGCCCTTGAACCAGATGCTCACCGCGCTGGAACATGCCGTAAAGGAGAAGCTGCCCGGAAATGAGGTGTGACCATGGCAACGCTGTTGCTTCGGCTGGCAGCGCCTTTGCAGGCGTGGGGCGCGGACTCCAAATTTGAGACCCGCAAAACGAACCGGGAACCCACAAAAAGTGGTGTCATTGGCCTGTTGGCAGCGGCTCTGGGCCTGCGCCGGGACGATGCCGCAGGCCTTGCCCGGCTGAACGGCCTGCACTTTGCCGTCCGTGCTGACCGGGAGGGCAGCCTGCTGGTGGACTTCCACACAGCCAACCGGGAAGAGGATCGGAAAAAAGGCAAGGCTCCCTATGTGACCTACCGCCATTACCTGCAGGATGCGGTCTTTCTGGTGGGGCTGGAAAGCGAGGACACCGCCCTGTTACAGGAGCTGGAAACGGCCCTGAAACATCCGGTCTACCCGCTGTATCTGGGGCGGCGTTCCTGCCCGCCCACCCTGCCGCTCTGCCTTGGTATCAGGGCCGGGGAACTGCTGGATACCCTGCGGGCAGAACCGCTGCTGGTGAAACAGAGGAATGGGGCCCCCTTGCGCATCGTGGCAGACGCGGACCCGGCGGATGCTGCTGCCGTGCCCCGGCGTGATCTGGCGATGTCGTTCAGCCCCATCCACCGGCAGTACGGCTTCCGCCCGGTGCGGGAGTGGAACACAAACCCGCCGGAAATGCCCGGCGCGACCGAACATGACGCAATGGCAGAATTGAGGTGAGGAATCATGTATCTATCCCGCGCAGAACTTGACCCGACCCGCCGTGAGACCATGGTGGCGCTGATCTCGCCCCAGAAATTCCATGGTGCGGTGGAAAACGCTTTTGCCGGTGCGCGCCGCCGCAGGCTGTGGCGGCTGGATCAGCTGGGAGAAAGACTGTACCTGCTCCTGCTCAGTGAGGAACGGCCGGACCTGACCGCCCTGTGTGCGCAGTTCGGCACCGGTGCGCCCCCGGAGACCCGGCCCTATGACCCGCTGCTGGAACGGGTGACAGCGGGCAGCTGCTGGCAGTTCCGCCTGACTGCCAACCCCACCCGCAGCAAAAAAGACTCTGCCGACCATACGGCCCGGGGAACCCTGAAACCCTGCTATCTCGAGGTGGAGCAGGAGGAATGGCTGTGGGCACAGGCCGCAAAGCACGGCTTTGCCGTCTCGGAGGGTTCGTTCGCAGTGACCCGGAAGCAGACCTATCACTTCAAGAAAAAAGGCACCCGGCCTGTTACCCTGCTGGCTGTGACCTACGAGGGTGTTCTGCAGGTGACGGACCCGGAGGCCTTCAAGGCCCTGCTGTGCGAGGGCGTTGGCCGGGGCAAGGCCTATGGCCTTGGCCTGATGACCATCATCCACAGGGGAGGAGACCATGGCTGAGATGCCTGGCCTTTGCGGTCATCACTGCGCTGGGCTGCGCGCCGGGACTGGGCGCTTTTCCCCGCCCACGCGGGGGTGATCCCATCGAGGATGCAGATTTCAGCTATCCCTGCGGCTTTTCCCCGCCCACGCGGGGGTGATCCCCGGATGCAGCACAGTCAAGCATGGAAAGCAGCCTTTTCCCCGCCCACGCGGGGGTGATCCCCAGCCGTGCCTACACACACGCACCGCGCTCCACTTTTCCCCGCCCACGCGGGGGTGATCCCAGGCGATGGAAAAGATGACTACTGGGACAGCACTTTTCCCCGCCCACGCGGGGGTGATCCTCGTGTTCGGCTTACATGTGTCTCCGGTACACTCTTTTCCCCGCCCACGCGGGGGTGATCCCAATGCGTAGTGCGTCAAAGCGCGTCCCTTTTCCTTTTCCCCGCCCACGCGGGGGTGATCCCGACCGCCTGAACAGCGGCGACTTCGAGAACGGCTTTTCCCCGCCCACGCGGGGGTGATCCCCCCTCGGAAGTGTGATATAATAGGGGTGCGAACTTTTCCCCGCCCATGCGGGGGTGATCCCGTAACGGCACGAAAGACCAAGAGCATCAACCTCTTTTCCCCGCCCATGCGGGGGTGATCCTGTCACAGCCTACCTCCGTCATAATTCAGCTGCCTTTTCCCCGCCTGCGCGGGGGTGATCCCGTCGGCACCACCAATGCCGGTACTTTCACCGTCTTTTCCCCGCCCATGCGGGGGTGATCCCGACGCATTCTTTGCTCAGCTCAAGCAGACCGGCTTTTCCCCGCCCACGCGGGGGTGATCCCAAAAATCAACTGAATCCGCAAAATAGTGTAAACTTTTCCCCGCCCACGCGGGGGTGATCCTTGAATCACGGTGCCGATGGTTTCATCGGTGATTTTTTCCCCGCCCATGCGGGGGTGATCCCACGGCATACCAGAGAGCGGTAGCAGATATGAGCTTTTCCCCGCCCATGCGGGGGTGATCCGGACGATGCCTACTACGAGAAGCTGGCTATGGCCTTTTCCCCGCCCATGCGGGGGTGATCCTCCCTATTCGCTTCGCTTCAAGGGATGGCTCCTCTTTTCCCCGCCTACGCGGGGGTGATTCCAGCGGCGCGCGCGGCCTTTTGAGCGGCTTTTTCTTTTCCCCGCCCGTGTGGGGGTGATCCCGGCAACCGCATCGAAGCCCCCGACCTGACGAACTTTTCCCCGCCCATGCGGGGGTGATCCCGTCGAACCGTTGTCCTGCAGCTTTCTGATCTTCTTTTCCCCGCCCACGCGGGGGTGATCCCGGCACCGGCACGGAGCTGTATAACCGGGCCAACTTTTCCCCGCCCACGCGGGGGTTCCACATTGACAACCCTGCGCAAAAAGCAGATAATAGGTTTATCTTGAATGCAGAGCGAGGGAAAGTATATGCTGTATTTTGAAAACGATTACTGCGAGGGTGCGCATCCGGCGATCTTACAGAAGCTGGTGGAGACCAACTTTGAAAAGGTCTCCGGCTACGGCACCGATCCCTATTGCGCCAGTGCGCGGGAGAAGATCCGCGCGGCGTGCGGCGCACCGGATGCCGATGTCTGGTTCATTTCGGGCGGCACCCAGAGCAACGCCATCGTCATTGCATCGATGCTGCGCCGCTGGGAGGGTGTGCTGGCCGCATCCACCGGCCATGTGGCCGCTCACGAGGCCGGTGCCATCGAGTTCACGGGCCACAAGGTCATCGGCCTGCCGCACACCAATGGCAAGCTGGATGCCGGGACGGTTGAGGACTGGTGCAGGACCTTCTATGCCGATGGCAATGTGGACCACCTCGTGTTCCCGGGCATGGTGTACATCTCCCACCCGTCGGAGTACGGCACCCTGTACACCAAGGCAGAGCTGGAAGCGCTGTCCGCTGTCTGCCATAAGTACCACATGCCGCTGTTTATGGACGGTGCCCGTCTGGGCTATGGTCTGGCCGCCGAGGGCACCGATGTGACGCTGGCCGATGTGGCCCGCCTGACCGATGTGTTCTATATCGGCGGCACCAAGGTGGGTGCGCTCTGCGGCGAGGCAGTTGTGTTCCCCCACGGCGCACCGGCTCACTTTATGACCATGGTCAAGCAGCAGGGCGCTCTGCTGGCAAAGGGCCGTCTGCTGGGCATCCAGTTCGATGTGCTGTTCACCGATGACCTGTACCAGACCATCAGCAAAAATGCCATTGAGACCGCCGCCGTGCTCAAGAAGGGACTGGCCGAAAAGGGCTATTCGTTCTTCATGGATTCGCCCACGAATCAGGTGTTCATCGTGTTGTCCAACGAGCAGCTGGCCGCGCTGGAAGGCAAGGCCAAGTTCGGCTTCTGGGAGAAGTACGATGATACCCACACCGTTGTCCGCATTGCCACCAGCTGGGCCACCCGGATGGAAGAGGTGGAGCAGCTGCTGGAGCTGATGTAAGGGCACACCTGCCAAATGGCGGAGCGTCTCTTTGTGCAGGATGCAGATTGTATTTCCCGCGCGGATATGCTATTCTTAACTGGATAAAGGTTGCACTTTGTGCACCGTGGAAGGATGGTTTATATTATGGGCTTTTTTGACAAGCTTTTTGGCGGCAAGGCCGCATCCGAGACGAAATTTTCCGGCCAGAAGATGACGGTCATGCTTCCCATTGACGGCAAGGTGATCCCGCTGGAGCAGCTGCCTGACGAGACCTTTGCCTCTGCGATCCTGGGCCCCGGCTGCGGCGTGGAGCCCACCGGCGACACCGTTTATGCTCCCTTTGACGGCACCGTTACGCAGGTGCCCGAAAGCCTGCACGCCGTTGGTATGATGAGCGATGACGGCATTGAGCTGCTGATCCATGTCGGCATGGACACGGTGGAGATGAAGGGACAGGGCTTTACCTCCCTGACCAAAGAAGGGGCCAAGGTCAAGGCCGGCACCCCGCTGCTGAAGGTGGATCTGGAAGCCATCCGCGCCGCAGGCCACCCCACTGCAACGGCTCTCATCGTGACCAACAGTGATGACCTGCCGGAGATCAGTGTTGCTGCAAACGGCGATGCTGCCGCTGGCACGCCGGTGTTCAAGTTCAAGAAATAAGTGAGCAGATCCCCCGGAGGCAGAGTGCTTTCGGGGGATTTTTGCGGAGAAAAGTCGTACTTATTTGCAAAAAAGCTGTATTTTGCGTGATTTTCTCTTGCATTGCAGGGGGAGTTGTGCTAGAGTAGGCAAAGTGTGAGCCAAAAACCGGTACTGTGAGAGGAAAAGGATATGGAAACAAAAAAGAAGCACGAATTATCCCTTGCAAAACGCATGGCGATCTCTCTGGTCTGCGGCCTGGTGGCCGGTCTGGCCTTTATGTTCCTGCGGGAGCATCTGAACGCCAGCGGTCAGGCACAGACCTGGACCACCATCAACAACCTGCTGTTCCAGGATATCACCGCCGAGGGCGCTGAGCGTTCCTTTGGCATCTTCTACATCATCGGCCAGCTCTTCATCAAGGCGCTGCAGCTGGTGATCATCCCCATGGTCTTTACCTCCATTTCGCTGGCCATTGGCAGCATTGCAGACACCCGCACCATGGGCCGCATTTCTGCAAAGACCCTGTTCTGGTTCCTGCTGTGCTCCTTCCTGGCGCTGCTGCTGGCAGGCTGTGTGGGCTACGGCACCTACTCCATGGGCCTGTTCAACACCCGCATCGAGGGTCTGGCAGAAGCCAGCGGTTCCACCGGTTCCAACCCCCTGAACGTGGTGCTGAACATCATCCCCTCCAACATCATCACTGCCTTTGGCAGCAATGGCGCTGTGCTTTCCAGCGTGTTCCTGGCAGTGGCCATCGGCCTGAGCATGAACACCCTGGGCGAGAGCCGCACCGCGACCCTGCGCCGCCTGCTGGGCGAGGTCAACGATGTGGTGGTCGTGTTCCTGAACTTCATCGTCAGCAACTTTGCCCCCTTTGCAGTCTTTGTGCTGCTGACCCGTACCTTCGCCATCTACGGCATCGATTACCTTAAGCCCGCGCTGGTCTATGTGGTGGTCACGGTGGTCCTGCTGCTGGCCTTTCTGATCATTGCCTACCCGCTGGTCATTGCACTGGGTGCCAAGCTGGACCCTTTCACCTTCATCCGCAAGATCGCCAACGTGGCAGTGTTTGGCTTCTCCACCTCCTCCAGCGCCGCCACCCTGCCCCTGAACATCAAGGTGTGCGAGGAAGAGTTCGGCGTGGATGAGAGCATTGCTTCCTTCGTCCTGCCGCTGGGCATGACCATCAACATGGACGGCACCGCCATCATGCAGGTCATTGCCACCGTGTTCATTGCAGGCTGTGCCGGTTACACCGTCACCCCCGGCCAGCTGGTCGTGGTCGCCCTGCTGGCCCTGCTGGCATCTGTGGGCACCCCCGCCGCTCCCGGCGCTGGGGCTGTCATCCTGTTCACCATCCTGTCCGGCATGGGCTTCGTCAACGACGGCGCTCTGTTGGCCTACTCCCTGATCCTGGCCATCAACCGCCCCATCGAGATGCTGGTCACCTCCCTGAACGTGGTGGGTGATGCAGTTGCCAGCATCTGCGTTGCCAAGAGCGAGGGCCTGCTGAACGAGGAGACCTTCAATAAGTAACAATACGCCGTAACAGGCGCAGCAAAAACTCCCATGCACAGCATCTTCCGATGTGAGCATGGGAGTTTTTTGTGCGGTAGTATTTGTGGGAAGAGTGTGGTATACTCGGCTTGGTTCAACAAATCGGAATTTGAGAAGGTAAGTGAATGGGATACCACGATACAAGATACCATGGAGGAATATGATAATGTCGAAAGATGAGTATTTGATAACCGATGCGCCCCTCAAAGCGTTGACGGTTTTTGCAATGCCAATGATTCTTGGAAGTTTTTTTCAGCAAATATACAATATGGCCGACTCCATTATTGTCGGCCAGTTTGTTGGTTCTTCTGCACTTGCAGCTGTCGGTGCCTGTGCAGCATTGACCAATGTGTTCATTTGTGTAGCACTGGGAGCCGGCATCGGAGCCGGTGTGCTTGTGAGCCGTTATTTCGGAGCCAAGAAGTATGGCAAAATGAAAACCATTGTGTCAACCTCCTTGATCAGCTTTTTGATTCTGAGCATTGTCCTTGGCATTTTTGGCTTATGCTTTTCCCGCCCGATGATGCGGGGTTTGCAAACTCCTCCCGACATTCTGGATGAGGCAGTGCTGTATCTGCGGGTCTATTTTGCAGGCTTTCCGTTCTTGTTTATGTATAACATTCTCTCCAACATGTTCACCTCCATCGGTGAATCAAGAATTCCCTTGGCACTCCTGATTTTTTCTTCTGTCCTGAATATTTTTATGGACCTTTGGATGGTTGCCGGGCTTGGTCTGGGCGTGTTCGGTGCCGCTCTTGCAACCTTGATTGCCCAAGGCATTTCCGCCGTATTTTCCCTTTTGATTTTTCTTCATCGGATGCGGCGATACGAGAGCTCATTTCAACGATTTGACTGGCGGGGGCTGCAATCCATGCTGCAAATTGCCGTGCCGTCGATTCTTCAGCAGTCTACGGTGTCCATCGGTATGCTGATTGTGCAGGCAGTTGTAAATCCATTCGGCACACAGGCGCTGGCAGGCTATTCGGCGACAATGCGAGTAGAGAATGTGTTCTCTTTGATTTTTGTCTCCATCGGCAATGCAGTTTCGCCGTATGTTTCCCAGAATCTTGGCGCAAATAAAACTCAGCGTATCAAAAAAGGCTACCATGCTGCGCTGGTGCTGGATCTGTGCTTTGCAGCCATTGCGTTTGTGGCCATTGAAGCGCTGCACACGCAGATCTCCTCGCTGTTCTTAGGAAAAGACGGAACAGCGTTGGCATATCAGGTATCCGGTGATTATATGAGGTGGATTGGTTACTTTTTCATCTTCATGGGTATCAAGATGGCAACCGATGGAGTCCTTCGCGGTCTCGGAATTGTGCGTCCATTCCTCGTTGCAAACATGGTGAACCTTGCAATCCGCCTGTCCGTTGCCATAATCTGTGCACCGCGTTTCGGTATTGCCTTTGTCTGGCTTGCTGTGCCGGCTGGTTGGCTTGCAAACTTTTTAATCTCCTATGGGGCTCTCAGGAGATCATGGCCGACTGATAAAATGGCATCCATTAGTTAACTTCCAGTTTGTCTGCTTATCAAGCGGCTTGATTCAAATGGGTCGAGCCACGTTTGCTTACATCATCCTCTGTCCCTGCCGCTGCTCCGGGAAGGGCGGCTCCAACCGCCGCAGCAGGCCAAACTCCGTCGTAACCACGCCGTCCGCTTCCATGCACTCCTTGCCGTACTTCTCAAAGTCCATGTAGCCGTCCAGTATTTCCACCGCTGCGTCATCCAGCCCCAGCGTTTCCTGTAAGCGCTGCTGGCCGTAGCCGTAGGTGCCCTCGACGATGCGTTCGTAGTTCTCCAAGTTTTGCAGCAGCTCGTAGGCCCTGCCCAGGGTGTCGGGCCGCTCGGCATCCAGCACAGCGGCATAGGTCAGCAGAGCGCCGTCTTTCTGCCAAATACTCTCCATCGCCTCGGCAAACTTGTTGTACTCCTCCACAGAGGGACAGCCCGTGTCGCAGATCAGTTCACCGATGTACGGCACCTTGAAGCGTACATCTCGAATCACGGCTTCCGCAAAATCTCCCACGCCCAAATATGACTTTGCGGCAGAGAGGTATTCCTCGTCAGCGGGAAGGAGAAGCGAATAGCCCGCCTTGTTTTTGGCATACATCGTCATGCGGAGCATTTCGTCCCGGTTCTCACCCTGCCAAGGCTCCGGCGCTGGTTGCTCGCCCTGCCCGCATTCCATAACTTCCTTCAAGGCGATACCCCCTTTGTAGGCTATGTACCCGCGATCCGTGAACATCCCGTCCTCCTCATTCATGCGCTGCAGGGCGTAGCCTTCGTAGTCGTAAAACGCCTCCAAATTCTCGTCGTACTCGAAGCGCTCAGATTCCTGAATCATGTACTTGCCGTACTCCGTAGGCGTATGAACGCCGGGGACGAAGTCAAACAAGTCGAGGCTTTCCGCGAGCATTTTGATCTCCTCTGCGCTCTGCGGCTTTGCCATGGCCACCGCCGCACCCAGCTTTATGATGTCGTCATTGGAAAGTGGCCTCGCTGCCTTTGCCAGTGCATTGAGGTCTGCAAGGCTTTCCTGTTCCATATCCAGCAGCACATCCACTTCATCCGGCAACTGCGCATCCTCCAAGTGAAGCCGGGCATCCGCAGGATTCATAATGCCCGCACGCTGGAGGGCACGGCCCACCTCCTCCTGCGCCATAGGAAGGTGCAGCCATGTGATATGCTCCGTATCCTCCGGCTCGGACTTGGCGGTCACCGCAACCGTGATGGCATTCGGCTCATAGTAATAGCAGGGGAAGAACTGCCCGTCGTAGACCTGCTCCAATTTCATGCCGTTATCATAGACCACGCCGTAGGGCGTGACCGTGCCGCCGCCGCTCTCGATGAGCCGCCGTGCCGTTTCCTCACCGTCCAGAGCATCCAGTTCCTCCATTTTGGCGCTGCCACCGTGCAGATTCATGTAGTGGTTCCGGCCAACAGCGGATAGGTCGGAAAAATCTGTGATGACCGTGGCCTGTTGGCAGCAGAAGGTCAGGTTGATTAGATCCTTCAGTTCAAAAAGCTCCAGCTTGTGGGCCACCGCCTGAAACTGCGCGGCTTCGCCGGTATCGAAACTGTCCAGCCGTTTGGCAAGGTAGTTTAGCTCCTCCACATTGACCGTGAGCATCTCCGTGCGCTTGAGCACAGAGTAAAAGCTGTTGATCTCCTGCACCTGGCAGTCGGCTTTGACCGCATCGCCAATCTCCAGAGCCTCCAGCAGCTCCATGCAGTGTGCGTACTGGTCATGGGGGATGGGGAACGGGATGGTCGCCACGCCGTATTCCGGGTGGTGAGGGTTACTCAGTACCGCTTGAATCATCATCTTCGTTTTCCTCCAATCCGTTGATTTCGTTCATCCGTGTCCGCAGACAGGTATCTTCGCCTTGCCAGCAGACAAAGCCGTGTCCCGGATAAGGACATCCTTTGCAGCGCACAAAGCGCGTGCAGCCGTGGGGCTTCGGTGGGTCACGGGGATATTCTGGGGCGTAGACCGGTGCATACCAATGCCCCAGTGAGCTTTTTCGATTTACTCGCGGCATTTCACTTCCTCCTAAATAAGCGCGCCATTCATATGGCGTTTCTCCTGTTTTTATAAACTGAAAAGAGGCTGGTATCAATTTTGAAACCAGCCTCTTTCACTTTCCGTATTCTGTTTTTAGACGCGAACCACTTGGGCTCAATATTTCCAACAATTTCTAAAATAAGTCAGAAACGCTCGGTTCGCATCCGCGATAAATCCTTAAAAAAATCGCAAAAAGCTGTGAAACACAAGATTTCACAGCTTTTTATGGTGGACCTGATGGGGGTTGAACCCACGACCTCTCGGATGCGAACCGAACGCTCTCCCACTGAGCTACAGGCCCAAATATAAAATTGTATGGTTGCAATATATGGGCTTTGCTCTCCCAGCTGAGCTACAAGCCCGGATATGGAAAAATGGGGTGGAACAAAATCGTTCCACCCCATTATTATACACACTTTTGCGGGAAATGCAAGTGTTTTATTCCACTTTCGGCAGCTTTGCCATCACGGCGGCGCAGCGGGGGCACAGGGCCTCGTGCTCGCCCACGGCCTTTACGCTGTGCAGCACCTTCCAGCAGCGTCCGCACTTGGCGCCCTGAGCGGCCTCCACAGCCACCTTCACCTGGTCGCCTACGGTCAGTCTCACCTGGGACACGATGAACAGGTCTGCCACCTCGTCCGCATCCATCTCCGCCAGGAAAGCGTCCTCCTCCGGCACGGTCAGATCCACGGCGGCCTCCAGGCTCTTGCCGATGACCTTGTCCGCCCGGGCCTGCTCCAGCGCGCCGTTCACGGCACTGCGCAGGGCGGCAATGCGGCCCCACTTGGCCATTTCCTCCTCGGACAGGGCGTACTCCGTGTAGGGCTGCACCATCTCGTTAAAGAGGACATTGCGCCCGTCGTCCTCGGCCCGGTGGGGCATGGCCAGCCACACCTCGTCGCAGGTGAAGGCCAGGATAGGCGCGAACATCCGGGTCAGGGCGTCCAGAATGAGGTACAGAGCAGTCTGTGCGCTGCGGCGCTCCGGGCCATCCGCCTCGTCGCAGTACAGCCGGTCCTTGAGGATGTCAAAGTAGAAGCTGCTCAGGTCCACCACGCAGAAGTCGTTGATGGCGTGGGATACAGCGTGGAACTCATAATTGTCGTACCAGCCAAAGACCTTGCCGATAAGGTTGTTAAGCCTTGTCACGGCCCACTTATCCAGGGGCAGCATGTCCTCGGGCTTTACCAGGTCGTTGGGATCGAAATTCACCAGGTTATCCAGGCAGAACTTGCAGGTGTTGCGGAACTTCAGGTAATTCTGGGAGAGCTGCTTGAAAATCTCGTCCGAGCAGCGCACATCCACATGGTAGTCCGAGGAGCCCGCCCACAGGCGCAGCAGGTCCGCGCCGTACTTGTCGAAGATCTCCGCCGGATCCATGCCATTGCCCAGGGACTTGTGCATGGCCTTGCCCTCGCCGTCCACGGTCCAGCCGTGCGTCACGCACTCCTTGAAGGGTGCGCCCCGGCCCAGAGCGCCCACGGCCACCAGCAGGGAGGACTGGAACCAGCCGCGATACTGGTCCAAACCCTCGATGTACATGGTGGAGGGCCAGAAGCCCTGGTCCCGCTCCATAGCGGCGAAGTGGGTGGAGCCGGAGTCGAACCAGCCGTCCAGGGTGTCCGTCTCTTTTTCAAAGCCGGCCTGCTTGCCGCAGTGGGGGCAGGTGAAGCCGCTGGGCAGAATGTCCTCTGCCTCCATGTCAAACCAGGCGTTGGAGCCTTTCTTTTCAAACAGGGATGCCACAGCCTCGATGCTCTCCTCGGTGCAGATGGGCTTGCCGCAGTCCTTGCAGTAGAACACGGGGATGGGAAGGCCCCACCGACGCTGGCGGCTGATGCACCAGTCGGTGCGCTCCAGGATCATAGAGCGCATACGGTCCTTGCCCCAGCCGGGCACCCACCGCACATCCTCGCAGGCGGCAATGGCCTCGTCCTTAAAGGAATCCACCGAGCAGAACCACTGGGGTGTGGCCCGGAAGATGATGGGGTTCTTGCAGCGCCAGCAGTGGGGATAGCTGTGTACGATATCCTCGCTGGCAAAGAGGGAACCGGCCTTCTTCATGTCCTCCAGGATGACGGGATTCGACTCGTCAGTCCCCATTCCGGCGTACTTGCCTGCGTAGTCGGTGTGGTGGCCCTGGTCATCCACGGGTACCACCATCTCCATGCCGTAGCGCTTGCAGGTCTCATAGTCGTCGGCGCCGAAGCCGGGGGCGG
>ENA-ORRQ01001633-ORRQ01001633.1-human-gut-metagenome-genome-assembly--contig:-NODE-1633-length-16386-cov-3.870920_pt1 | contig 16386 bp, 12 predicted proteins | sample MGYA00242177_ERZ509138 | MGnify/ENA primary metagenome ERZ509138 (study PRJEB26280, sample SAMEA2338628) | human gut metagenome | biome: human gut; feature: human-associated habitat; material: faeces... | reverse complement strand
GAGCCGCGAAGCGGCGAGGGGGTGGGGCTTTTCTTTTAAAACAAAACAATAACAAAACAATAACAAAACAATGAAAAAACTTTTAATGATGTTGATGCTGTTGGCACCTATGGCTGCCTTCGCACAGAAATTTGGTCATATCAATGCCCAGGAAGTGATGGCACAGATGCCTGAGTTTATCAAGGCTCGCGGTGAGGTTGAGGCTGCTGCAAAGCAGTATGACAACGACCTCAAGGCAATGCAGGAAGAGCTGCAGCGCAAGGCAGAGGAGTATGATAAGACTAAGTCGACAATGAACGAGACCAAGCAGAAGGAGACCGAGCAGAACCTCATGACCCTTCAGCAGAAGATTCAGCAGGCTTATCAGGACAACTCACAGGCCATGCAGAAGCTTCAGCAGGAGAAGATCTCTCCCATCACAGACCGTCTGATCAACGCCATCAAGGCTGTTGGCAAGGCTGGTGGCTATGTTTACATCATGGACGTTACCTCTGGTGTGCCTTACATCAGCGAGACTCTCAGCAAGGACGTTACAGCTGAGGTTAAGGCTGAGCTCCAGAAGACCGTCAAGAAGTAAAAAAACACAGCCAACAAGACCGCTGTTAAGCAATTATAACTAAGAAAAGTGCGCAGGAGCGCATCCACCAATGTGCCGGAGAGCTTCACGCCCTTCGGCACGTTTGGTTTTAACCCCAAACGGCCTAATGACCGGTTTGGGTTTAACCGCTACCACAACAAACATTGTCAGAATATGAAAAAAATCGCAATAGCCATTCTTGCCTTGCTCGCACCCTTGGCAGCAAGCGCACAGACAGAGTTGATGGACACCAACATCATCATCGACACAAACGACGCACCGGCAGCGCGCCAGCAAACAGGACAGGCACCTGCCACCCTCTTGCGCTATGGCTACGTCAGCTATAACGACGTGCTGCAGTCGATGCCTGAGATTGAGCAGGCACAGAAGTCGCTGGAGACGCTGCGCAGCAAGTATGACGTCGAGATGAAACGTTCCGAGGACGAGTTCAACGCCAAGTATGAGGAGTTTCTTGAGGCCCAGCGCGACCTCGTGCCCTCCATCTTGCGCAAGCGTCAGGCTGAGCTTCAGGACATGATGGACAAGAACACCGCCTTCCGTGCCGAGGCACGCCGTCTGCTCGCACAGGCTGAGAGCGATGCCTACGCGCCGCTACATGCCAAGCTCAAGGCTGCCATCGGCGAGGTAGCAGCAGAGCAGGGACTGGCCTTCGTGCTCAACACCGACAACAACGCTTGTCCTTACATCAACCCCGCCATGGGCGTTGACGTGACGAGCCTGGTGAGAGCAAGGGTAGGGAAGTGAAGTGAAGGCTTAGGGCATAGGCCCCCAAAATTATGGCCTACGCCTTAGAAAAGCTCCTGAACAGTTTTACGACAAAAAGGGTTTTATAACCCAAGACAAAAAAACAGCGTGCAGTTATGAATCTTCCACACAACGCAGGCCCTATCGGCGTGTTCGATTCGGGCTACGGCGGACTGACCATCCTTCACGGCATTCGTCAGCTTCTGCCACAATACGACTACATGTACCTCGGCGACAACGCCCGTGCCCCTTATGGCTCGCGATCCTTTGAGGTGGTGTATGAGTTTACGCGTCAGGCCGTACTGAAGCTCTTCAGCATGGGCTGCCACCTCGTGATCTTAGGGTGCAACACAGCGTCGGCCAAGGCGTTACGCTCCATCCAGCAGTGTGACCTGCCGCAGGTGGACCCCTCGCGCCGTGTGCTTGGCGTGATCCGTCCCACGGCAGAGACCGTTGGACAGCTCCCGCGATCGCGCAATGTGGGTGTGCTGGCCACCGAGGGCACCATACGCTCTGAGAGCTACAACATGGAGATTGGCAAGCTGCACCCCGACATCACGGTCACGGGACAGGCTTGTCCGCTGTGGGCTGCCATTGTGGAAGCCAACGAGGCAGATAGTCCGGGGGCCGACTATTTCGTGAAGAAACGCATAGACCAGCTGATGCGCCGCGACCCGCTCATCGACACCATTATCCTTGGCTGCACCCATTATCCGTTGCTCATGAACAGCATCGTGAAGAATGTGCCCGACGGTGTGCGCATCATGCCGCAGGGCACCTATGTGGCTGACAGTCTGAAGAGTTATCTTGAGCGCCATCCCGAGATGGAGGCCATGGTGACGCAAGGGGGCACCTGCCGTTATCTGACGACAGAGAGCGAAGAGAGGTTTGGCGAGAGTGCTCAGATCTTCCTTAACGAGAAGGTTAAGGCAGAGCATGTGGAGCTTGTGTGAAGGGCTTGTGAGAAGGATTTGTGCGAAGAACTTGTGTGAAGGATTTGTGCGAAGAGCTTGTGAAATAAAGGTTTAAGAAAGCTGGTCAGAAGGTTCCGAAAGCTGCGCCCCATGAAACGATGCTTATCTTCACGTCGCGGGCTTTCTCCAGCTCTTTGCCTATGGAGCACACCGTTGCTCCTGTTGTGACCACATCGTCGACGAGGATGATGTGCTTGCCTCTTATGTCCTCGGGTTTCAGGAGCACGAACGCATCCTTGACGTTCAGTTCGCGCTGCTCGGTGGTCATGGCCGTCTGGCTGCGCTTGAACGATGTGCGCATAATGATGTCGGTGCGCATGGGCAGGCCTATGGTCTGTGCCAGTCCTTCAGCAATGAGGTCGCTCTGGTTGTAGCCACGTTGTCGCACGCGCTTCTTTGCGAGCGGCACGGGGATGATGATGTCGGCGTTCTCGGCAAGCTCCGTGTCTTTCAGCTCCCTGCCGATCATGCGCCCCATCCACAGACCCACGCCCTCGTTGTGGCAATATTTTAGCTGATAGATGAGGTCGCTGGCATGTGAGTGGCCTTTGTGGTGAACGAAGGCGAACGCCGCCTCAATGTTTATCTTACGCCAGAAATGTTGTGCCATGGCGTTGCTGTAGAGGTCTTTCGACCATGAGGTGCGCGGCAGACTGTCGAAACATCGTGCGCAGAGCACATGCTCCCCCTTCATCAGTCGGTCGCCGCACAGTTCGCACATGTAGGGACTGATGAAGAGCACGGCGTCAGAGAGCCACCGTCTGATCGCCACTTTTATGTTTGTCAGAAAGCTCACAACTTCTGCTTTTTGTTTTTAACTCAAGTTTCGCATGTATATATTCTATGCTTTTGCCCTTTCAGGGCGTATGTAAAACCCAATGGCCACCCAGGGCGATGCCATGGGCTATGAGCTTATGCCCTTCGGGGCGCATATCCACGCATTTAACGGAAGAACCTTTTTTATCTTCTTTCGACAGCACAATTGACGATTAAAAATCGTAACCGCTGTCAAACGGTTCATCCTCCGCTGTTGAATCGTCGTCATTGTCTTTTTCTATCTGGTCGAGGCATTGCTTGGTCAGTTCAATGTCGAAACCGCGGCCTATGGCATAGCGCAGCAGTTTGTAGTGGCGCTCATAGGCTGTGCGTCCCGTCACCGTGCGTTGCTTGGCTTTGAGCAGCGGCAGGAGAGTGTCGGCATATAGCTCCCGGTCCACGGCATCGAGCACGGGCGCATATATGTCGCTGCTTATGCCTTTCTGCCACAGCGCAGCCTCGACCTTGCGTCGTCCCCATTTGCCAAACTTGATCTTGTCGTTGACGAACATCTCGCAGAAGCGTCGGTCGTCGATATAACGTTCTTTTATCAGTCGCGCGAGTACACGCTCCTGGGTCTCTTCGTCAAGACCCCATCGTCGCATGCGGTCGCGTGCCTGTCCCGAGCAATATTCTGCCCGTGCGCATGATGATGAGAGGCGTGAGAACGCCTCAGATTCGGATAATTGTGTGGTCATATAAGATAATTAAAGCCCCACCCCCGCTATAGGAATGTTGATTTTTGAATGTTGAATGTTGAATTGTCGGCTTTCAGCCGATGTTGAATTTTCGAATTTTGAATTTTCGAATTTTGCGCTCAGCTCGTAGAGACGCTTGCCTAAGCAAGAATTTTCCTCTTAAAACAGGCAATAGAATTCTTCACTCTTCCCTTAATAAGCTCTTCGTTGGCTTTCCCTTCGGCCGCCGAACATTGTTTCTTCATTTTTCCCTTAAAAAGGCTTTGCCTCAAAGGCGTCAGCCTTTTTTTTACCTTTTTACTTTTTTACCTTTTTACCTTTAAACGGCGTCAGCCCTTTTTTACCTTTTTACCTTTTTACTTTTTTACCTTTAAAAAGGCTCCTTTAACCATTCGTGGTTTCCCGAAGCAGTCGTTTCGGACCTCTATGGCTGTGAAACCTTCGTTGGCCATGGCTTGGGCCACCTCGTGGGCATAGGCGGTGTTTGTCTCGAAAAGCAGACGGCCGCCGGGCTTGAGAGCCTTCGACGCGTAACGGGCAATGGCGCGGTAGAAGAGGAGAGGGTCGCTGTCGGGCACGAAAAGGGCAAGCTCTGGCTCATAACTGAGCACATTGTCGGACATGTCGGCACGCTCCTTGTCGCAGATATATGGGGGGTTGCTCACAATGACATCCCAACGCTCTTCGTCGTCGGGGGCGTTGAGAGCATCCTGATGCTCAAATCTTACGCTCGCTCCAAGCCTATGGGCGTTTCCCGCTGCTATGGCCAGTGCGTCTGTCGATATGTCCCACGCCGTGACACGCGCCTGAGGCAGGGCTAACGCAACGGTTATGGCTATGCAACCGCTGCCTGTGCCGATGTCAAGAATTGAAGGGTGGGGGACTTCTTCTCCTTTTTCAGAAACCTCCTTATTGCTTTTTAAGAGAGAAGATAAATGCTGTTCTTCTTTTTGTGAAGCATCCTTCCCTTTTCTCAACCCCTCCTTTTCTTCTTTTAAAGGAGAAGATAAAAGCTGTTCTTCTTTTTGTGGAGCTTCCCCTTTTTTAGAAACCTCCTTTTCTTCTTTGCCTCTTTCTTCCTTGCTGTTATCTTCTTTTTCTTTTTCTTTTTCTTTCGCCTCGTCGCAAGTCCATTTCACCAGATCTTCGGTTTCGGGTCTTGGAATGAGCACGCCTGGAGCCACGTCAAACAGTCGTCCGGCGAACCATCCGGCACCTAACACATATTGCACAGGCTCCGATTTTTCCAATCGTTGCATGATTTTCTCCAGTCGTGTGGTGTCGTCTGCCGATAATTGTGTAACTTTGCCTAAACAAATGTCGGTTAGTGACATGCCGAACAGGGCATCGAGCACGGTGCGCACGATGGCTTGGGCCTCACGCTCATTGTATATGGCGGTGAGCCGCTTCCATAATTGGTTGTATGTCATGCCACAAAATTAATAAAAATTGATTATGTTCCAAAATAACAGCCAAGAAAATAATGACAACAAGGGCTTAAAGACCGATGCGGAGAACAACGCTCAACAGCTTGAAGCTACACAGCTACAGGCTGATAACGAGGTTTCTCAACCTAAGGCCAATGAACCCTCGCTATCAGGAACCAATGAAGCCTCGCTATCAGGAACCAATGAAGCTTCGCTATCAGGAACCAATGAAGCTTCGCTATCTGAGGTCAACGCTGCTTCTTCTCAAGAAGCTGCTCAGCGTGAGGTCGACGAGATGTATATGCGTCGCTGCCTTCAGCTTGCCGACTGTGGCCGTCAGAATGCCAAGCCCAACCCCATGGTCGGTGCCGTCATCGTTTGTGACGGACGGATAATAGGCGAGGGCTACCATGTGCGTTGTGGCGAGGGCCATGCCGAGGTCAACGCCTTTGCGTCGGTGCGTCCGTGTGATGAGCCGCTGCTCGGCCGAAGCACGATGTATGTTAGTCTGGAGCCTTGTTCCCATTACGGCAAGACGCCGCCATGTGCCGACCTCATCGTGAGGAAGGGCGTGCGTCGCGTGGTCGTGGGCTGCGTCGACCCTTTTGCCAAGGTCCACGGACGCGGCATAGCCAAGCTGCGCGAGGCGGGCATAGAGGTGACGGTGGGTGTGCTCGAAGACGAGTGTAAGGCTCTGAACAGCAGGTTCATGACCGTCAACACAGAGCACCGGCCCTACATCCTGCTCAAGTGGGCACAGTCGGCCGACGGGTTCCTTGACGACCACTATCATGCCGCACGCTTCTCGACGCCCTTCACCACCATGCTCGTACACAAGATGCGGGCCGAGAACGACGCCATTCTTGTGGGACGTGTCACCGACCAGCGCGAGCATCCGCGTCTCGACGTGCGCGAGTGGAGCGGTCCGTCGCCAGAGCGCATTGTGCTGACCAGCGGCCAACGCATCACCGACGTGCTCGACACGTTATACAGCAGAAAGAAGCAGTCGCTCATTGTGGAGGGCGGCGCTGCCACTCTGCGCTCCTTCATCGACGCCGGACTGTGGGACGAGATCCGCCGCGAGACCTCACCCCTGTGTGTGGGCGACGGCACACCTGCCCCCTCGCTCCCGAACGACATCATATCGGCCGACAGGACGTTTGTCGATGGCAACGTGATAGAGAGGTTCTTCAGGGTGAAATGATAAAGCGGGAAATCATTGAAGAAACGGGAAATTATTGAAGAAGCGGGAAATCATTGATAAAGCGGAAAATCATTGATGAAGCTGGAAATCATTGAAGAAACGGGAAATCATTGAAGAAACGGAAAATCATTGATGAAGCGGAAAATCATTGATGAAGCGGAAAATCATTGAAGAAGCGGGAAATCATTGATAAAAAGGAAGCCCGCAGAAAAAAACTGAAGATAAACCGTAGCCCCGTCACCTCCAGTAATCAAAACAAAAGAAAAAGAAACCATAAAAGATAGGAAACAAGAAAAATGTCAACAAAGCAAGACGAGCTAACACCGATGATGAGGCAGTTTTTCTCGCTGAAGGCCAAGCACCCCGACGCGCTGCTGCTCTTCCGTTGCGGCGACTTCTACGAGACCTACTGTGACGACGCTGTCACGGCATCGAAAATATTGGGCATCACGCTCACCCGACGGTCGAACGGCGCATCGAAGACAGGAAGCGGCAACGCCGAGATGGCGGGCTTCCCCCATCATGCGCTCGACACATATCTGCCCAAGCTCATACGCGCCGGCAAGCGTGTGGCCATCTGCGACCAGCTGGAGGACCCCAAGCTCACGAAGAAGCTCGTGAAGCGCGGCATCACAGAGCTGGTTACGCCAGGTGTGGCCATGGGCGACAACGTGCTCAACTATAAGGAGAACAACTTCCTTGCTGCTGTCCACTTCGGACGTGGCGGGGTGGTGGGCGTGGCGTTCCTCGACATCTCTACGGGCGAGTTTCTCACAGGCGAGGGTCCTGCACCCTATGTGGAGAAGCTCATGGGCAACTTCCAGCCCAAGGAGGTGCTCTATGACCGCGCCTGCAAACAGCAGTTTGAGCAGGCCTTTGGCAACCGTTGGTGCGTGTTCGAGCTTGACGACTGGGTGTTCACCGACACCACAGCCCGTCAGAAGCTGCTGCGCCATTTTGGCACAAAGTCGCTCAAGGGTTTCGGCGTAGAGCATCTGCCCAACGGCATCATTGCCTCGGGAGCCGCCTTGCAGTATCTGGAGCTTACGCAGCACACACACATAGCCCACATCACGTCGCTCTCACGCATAGAGGAGGAGCGTTATGTGCGCCTCGACAAGTTCACCATTCGTTCTCTCGAACTGTTGCAGCCCATGCAGGACGACGGTGTGTCGCTGCTCGGCGTCATCGACCGCACAGCCACACCCATGGGCGGACGTATGCTGCGCCGCTGGCTCGTCTTCCCGTTGAAGGATGTCAAGGCCGTCAAGGCGCGTCTCGACATCGTCGACTATTACGCCCATGAGCCGGCCTTTGCCGAGTGCATGGACGATGCCTTCCACCGCATGGGCGACCTGGAGCGCATCACCAGCAAGGTGGCGGTGGGACGTGCCACGCCGCGCGAGGTGGTGCAGCTCAAGATGGCTCTACAGGCTCTCGTGCAGGTCAAGACGGCTTGCCAGCACGCCAAGAACGAGGCGTTGCAGAACATGGGCGAGCAGATACACCTGTGTGAGGCTCTCAGACAGCGCATAGAGAAGGAGCTGCAGCCCGACCCGCCACAGCTCGTGGCCAAGGGCGGCGTCATTGCCGACGGCTTCTCGCCCGAGCTTGACGAGCTGCGGCAGATCTCGCGCCACGGACGCGACTACCTGTTGCAGATCCAGCAGCGCGAGACGGAGCGCACGGGCATTGCCTCGCTCAAGGTGGGCTACAACAACGTGTTTGGATATTATCTTGAGGTGCGCAACACCTATAAGGACAAGGTGCCGCCAGAGTGGGTGCGCAAGCAGACGCTCGCCCAGGCTGAGCGTTACATCACCGAGGAGCTGAAGCAGTATGAGGAGAAGATCATGGGTGCCGACGAGAAGATCCTGGCGCTCGAGACACGTCTCTTCAACGAGCTTATTGCCGACATGCAAGCCTATATTCCCCACATACAGATCGACGCCACGGTGACGGCACGTCTCGACTGCCTGCTGTCTTTCGCCAAGGCTGCCGACGAGCACGGCTATGTGCGCCCCGAGGTGTCCGACGATGTTGTGCTCGACATAAAGCAGGGCCGTCACCCCGTCATAGAGACGCAACTGCCTGTGGGCGAGAGCTATGTGCCCAACGACATCTTCCTCGACAGCGACAGCCAGCAGATCATGATCATCACCGGCCCCAACATGGCGGGCAAGTCGGCCTTGCTTCGCCAGACAGCCCTCATCACGCTCATGGCACAGGTGGGCTGCTTCGTGCCGGCACAGAGCGCACATGTGGGCGTGGTCGACAAGATCTTCACCCGTGTGGGAGCGTCCGACAACCTCTCGCTGGGCGAGTCGACGTTCATGGTTGAGATGACCGAGGCCGCCGACATCCTGAACAATGTGACGCCGCGCTCGCTCGTGCTCTTCGACGAGCTGGGCCGTGGCACCTCTACCTACGACGGCATATCCATTGCGTGGGCCATCGTGGAGCATCTGCACCAGTACAGAAAGGCGAAGGCACGCACGCTCTTCGCAACCCACTATCATGAGCTCAACGAGATGGAGCGTCTCTTCCCGCGCATAAAAAACTATAATGTGAGCGTGCGCGAGGTCGACGGCAAGGTGATCTTCCTGCGCAAACTGATGCCCGGCGGCTCTGAACACTCGTTCGGCATTCATGTGGCAGAGATTGCGGGCATGCCGAAGAGCATCGTGCAACGCGCCAACGAGATCTTGAAACAGCTCGAGGCCGACAACGCACAGGTGGGAGCGCTTGAGCAGGACGGTCTGGCGGCTACGGCAGGCAACGGCTCTGCAGCGGGTGCCGTCGGCTCTGCAAACGGCGGTTCTGCAAACAGTGGCCCAACAGGCACAGGCGGCTCTGCAACGGGTGCCAAGGCTGCAATAAAGCCAAAGGCCAGCAACGCCCCCACGCAGCGTCTTGGCTCGTCAGATGCCGTGCAGCTGAGCTTCTTCCAGCTCGACGACCCCGTGCTCTCACAGATCCGTGACGAGATCGTGGGCCTCGACATCAACAACCTCACGCCCGTTGAGGCTCTCAACAAGCTCAACGAGATAAAGAAAATTCTTAAGGGGCATTGATCGTTGCAGGTGCTCGAATTTAGGACATTTATGTTCAAAAAAACAACGAGCGCGAAGCGCAATGTAAAAATTAATCATTGCGAAAGTTCGTTTAAATTTTTTTGGACACCTATATAAAAAAACGGCTTAAAAGTTTAATATATCGCTTGTTTTGTTTAATTTTGCAGTATCTTACAGCACAATAGGATAACTATGCTTTAAGATAGAAAGAAAAACAGTAAGGACAATGTTGAATTTAGACAACTTTTACAAGGCGCGTTATGTGCTTAACAAGGTCATCAGAAAGACCACGCTGGTACACGCGCTGAAGGTCAACCCCGAGAGCGATGTCTACTTGAAGCCCGAATGTCTGCAGAAGACAGGCTCGTTCAAGATTCGCGGTGCCTACTATAAGATCTCACAGCTCACACCCGAGGAGAAAGCCAAGGGCGTGATTGCTTGCTCAGCCGGAAACCACGCGCAAGGCGTGGCGCTCGGTGCTACGGCCATGGGCATAAAATCGCTCATCTGCCTGCCTGAGGGCGCACCCATCAGCAAGGTGGAGGCAACAAAGCGGCTGGGTGCCGAGGTGTGCCTCGTGCCTGGCGTCTACGACGATGCCTACCAGAAAGCATTGCAGCTGCGCGACGAGAACGGCTACACCTTCATTCATCCCTTCGACGACGAGAACGTCATTGCGGGCCAAGGAACCATCGGTCTGGAGCTGCTCGACCAGCTGCCCGATGTTGAGGCCATCGTGGTGCCTGTGGGCGGCGGCGGACTGATCTCCGGCATAGCCTTTGCCGTGAAGTCGCTCAACCCCGAGGTAAAGGTCTATGGCGTGCAGGCCGAAGGCGCACCGAGCATGGTGCAGAGCTTGCATGACCACAAGCAGGAGACGCTGCCTTTTGTCTCTACCATTGCCGACGGCATTGCCGTGAAAGAGCCCGGCTCGCTGACCTTCGAGACCTGCTCACATTATGTCGACGACATCGTGACGGTGAGCGAGGACGAGATCTGTGCTGCCATCCTGCATCTGCTTGAGGCTGAGAAGATGGTGGCAGAGGGTGCCGGTGCTGCCAGCGTGGCTGCCGTGATGTTCAACAAGGTGCCTGTAAAGGGCAAGAAGACGGCGTGCATCGTGAGTGGCGGCAACATCGACGTCACCATTCTCAACCGCGTCATCAACCGCGGTCTGACGAAGAGCGGACGCATCTGCACGCTCTGCATAGAGCTTGACGACAAACCGGGACAGCTCGTGCAGGTGAGCACCGTCATTGCGGAGCTGGGAGCCAACATCATAAGTGTGAGCCATGAGCGCAACGCCGACAGCGAGGCTGTGAACGCGTGTCTGCTGCGCCTCACCGCTGAGACAAAGAACCACGAGCATGTGGCAGAGATAAAGCGACAGCTCATGGAGAAAGGTTTTAAAATTATAGAATAAAGAAGATATGAAACAGATTCACACCGACAACGCGCCCAAGGCGCTCGGACCCTACAGCCAGGCCATTGAGGCCGGAGGCATGGTGTTCGCATCAGGACAGGTGCCCATTGACCCTGCCACAGACCAGTTTGTAGAGGGCGGCATAAAGGAGCAGACACGTCAGTCGCTCACCAACGCCCAGAACATCTTGCGCGAAGCAGGCACCGACCTGCACCATGTGGTGAAAACAACGGTGTTCCTCAGCGACATGGACAATTTTGCTGCCATGAACGAGGTCTACGCCGAGTTTTTCCAGCAGCCTTATCCAGCACGCTCTGCCGTGGCTGTAAAGACGCTGCCCAAGGGTGCTCTCGTTGAGATAGAGTGTATCGCGGTGAAGGGATAACTCCTTTTCGATCAACCGCAACAAGGCCCTTTCAACCGTAACAAGGTTCTTTTAACCGTTACAAGGCCCTTTCAACCGTAACAATGTTCTTTTAATCATTATAGAAAAAAGGCGAACACAAGCTTGGATGCTGTGTTCGCCTTTTTCCTGTTTATGGCTCGTCATGAGCCGTTTGTTTGAACATTGTGCCTATTCGCTGAACGTCACGCAAGAGGGCACCGATGTCAATGGCTTCTGGGCAAACGGGCAACCCATGAAGATCATGTAGATGTCGTCGGCTATGCCTCTATACTCTGCACTGATAGTAGCCTTTCTCAGGTTCTTGCAGTTTTTGAAAGCTTCGTGCTCTACCTGCACGCTTGCTGGCAGCGATACAGATGTGAGGCCGTTGCAACCCTCGAAGGCGTTAGAGTCGATAAGTTTCAGGTTCGTCGTCACAGGCACCTCTGTCAGGGCTGTGTTCTTGAAGGCGTTCTGCCCGATAGTCGTTACTATCTGCGGGAGGTCGATGTGTGCAAGCGCCTTGCAGTCTTCAAAGGTTCCGGTGTCTATCTTGTCGATGTTTTGTGGCAGCGTAACCTTTGTCAGCGACCGGCAGCCCCAGAACATGCTGTTCTCCAGCTTCTCAAGACGTGCGGGCAGTTTGGCCTCTGTCAGTCCTGTACACGCGGCAAAGCAGCTGTGTCCGATGGTTTTCACGCTGTTGGGCACGCTGATGGTTTTGAGTGCAAGAATGTTACTAAAGGCTCCCTTGCCGATATTCGTCACTGTTGCAGGAATGCTGATCTCTGAAATGGTGGAATTCATAAAGGCATTGACACCGATCGATTTCAGGCCCATCGGCAGCGTCACGCTCTTCACCTTCATATCGCAGAAGGCTGCTCCTCCGATCTCGGTCACCCTGAACATGTGGCCAGCAAAGCGTATGGATGAGGGCACGGTGTAGTCTTTGCCTGTCGACTCGTCGTTGTCCATCTCCAGCAGCTTGGCGGTTCTTTCGCTGGGGTTCACTTCAAACCACATCTCGTCGATGTTCATCCTGTTGTCGTAAGCCGAATTGCCCTCATACACGGTCACCGTTACCTCTTTTGTGGTGCGGTTTATGCTTTTGAGATATTTCACCGTCTCGGGTTCCAGCGAGGGGTAAAGGGCCGAATAGTCTGACTGCATGGCGCGTTTGAACGCCCCGCTCTCAAACACTTCTGGCATCCCGTCCGTGCTGCCGTTGAGGTATCTCACGGCGTTGTTAAGCGCACTTATGCGTGCTCCCCTCTCTATTGAGTTTTCCTCGCGACGAAAAACCACGGGTGAGCAAACTTTTGACGTATGTTTCTTCACAAGGTTGTCTAACATGTTTGCTTCAGCCACGAGGCTGGCGTTGTCCATGTCGTTGATGAAGGAGAGCGACTCGTACCAGCTGTCTTGCTTAGAGCAGACAGGAGGCAGCGGCGAACGCGCGTTGTTGCGGCCGTACCATGTCGACGGTCCAAGACCACGGCAAAGCTTTATCGTTATTTCTTTCTTTTTAGGGCTTAGCGTCACGCCGCCGCTGCCAGCTTGCGTTCTTCTGCGTTGCATGCTTTCGCCGCCCGTTCTGTTTCGCACCTTGTTTTCCACACGGGTTCGGATTCTCGAAGCAGCACCTTCGGTATCCTCAACCGTTTTCACCACGTCTTTCACGGGATCTGGCATCGCCTGTTTTATAAGTTTTGCACCTTTATTCTTCAACTTGTTCAGGAATCCTTGTGCAGGAGCCTGTGTGGCACCCATTGTCAAGCACAGAGTTGATAGTAGAAAAAATTGTTTAACGTCCATAGGTTTCTCGTTGGTTATACGTTGTTTTTGTTGATTAATAGATTGCAAATATACAAAATTTTTTTAGACAAGTGGGTGTCTGAAAGAAAATTAAATGAATCAATGCTCTTTTTTGCTTGCTGTGTCAAGGCTTTCTCATATGTTGAAACGTTAAATTTAGCGTAGAACAAAAAATATCTACCGTTTTGTTGCGCTTTTTAGAAACAATCATTTATCTTTGCAATATTAATAAGTAGGGTGTTCAAAATTAATCGTATAACATCTTCTTATAAGATTCAAATATGCGATTAATTTTGAACACTTGCTTATATGCTTTATATGCCAAAATACTTGTGCCCAGGTAAAAATGACAGCAGCTTGCCGGTAATCACACAGCACATAAAGGAAAGCAGAGCTATGCAGGGGATAGCTGCCCAAACAGGTATGAGCGGCTCTGCCTGGTTGCCGTTCACAAAGAAACCGGCAATAGGGGCCAGGAAGAACAGGTGCATCAGATACATGCTGAACGAGAGGCGGGAAATGTCTGTAATCCATCTGGGGGCTTCTTTCTGCTCAATACATGTGAACAGCAGGAAGGCACCAAAGGTGGCCAGCAGCACGTTGGGCGTACAGAATTCCCACGACCATTCAAGCAGAGGTGTCTCTATGATCTGACCGGGAACACCCTTCCACCAGAATGACCAACCTGTAAAGGCACCACCTATGAAAAGGCAGGTCAAGCCGATTCTCATTCTCTTGCCCCGATTCCAGGTGATGTGCTTTCTGATGTAATGTGCCAGCACCAGATAGCCCAGGTAGCCTGAGCAGTACCAGAGCATTGTAAACCCATTCCAGAAACATTCGCCCCAAAGCTCACGGGTGACAAATCTGTGAAGCCATGGAATGAAGGTTGAGAGAATGAAAATGCCGATGAATGTGAGTTCCTCTTTGGCCGTTGATTTTTCCAGCCAGGGCGAGACGACAGGGATGATGAGGTAGAGCGAGATGAGCGGATACATAAACCACAGGTGTCCGGCCATTGGTGAGAAATTGAACGGCAACATCCAAAGACCGTCTAAAGCTTCGTTCCACGTCCATTGGCCGAGCATGGCGGGGATGAAAGTGTAAAGGAGCTGAAAGACTATAAATGGTGGCAGGATGCGCATGAATCGCCGTTTATAGAATGAGTGCATCGTCATGCCCTCCTTCATTGGCACAAGAAGGAAAGCACTCACCACCATGAACAGAGGTACGCAGATGCGGCTTAACGCTCCGTCATAGAACGAGACCCAGAAGCGGTTGCTTTCGTTGGCCAGCATTGACATGTTGCCGGCCAATCCTGAGCTGTCTGCACCATAGAAATTTTCGCTGGCATGAACAAGCATGACCAGAAAACAGGCCACGACGCGGATGTAATCAATAAAAACTATTTGTTTCTTTTCCATGTTTTGTTTGTGTTTTTGCTAGATTGATATAGAATGCAAAGGTAAGAAAAAAACAAGAAGCTCACAAGTTTGTGGCTTGTCTTTTGCACCGCCAAAAACAAGCGAAAAAGTGGGCGCGGAAAACTGTATATTTATGCAGTTTTGCCCTCTTTTTTAGTGGCGTTCTCAAAGAGCCCAACTTACGATTTGAAAGTGCCCAAATGACGTCCTCAAAGAGGCTCTTTGAGGAGCTCATTAAGGCCCTTTGACAGCCTCAAAGAGGCCCTTTGACAAAACGACCTTGTTTTTAAGAATTGTTAACAAAAAGTATAAGTTGAAACCGTCTTATTTTTGAAAACAGAAAGCAGAACACCTGTTTTAACTTACAATCGCTGTTTTGGATATTTATTCATTTCTGCTTTCTGTTTTGCATATTTATACAGTTCTCCCGGTTAGAGAGCCTCTATTGTTTTGCTCTTTTTCTTGCGCCTTTACGGCTCTTTTTCAGCTGCCTTTTGGGGCTTTCACTGCCCCTCTGAGCCATCACTGCCCTCTGAGCCATCACTGCCCTTTGAGCCATTGCTGCTGTCGCTTAGCGCTTTCTCTTTCCTTTGGAGCTTTTGCTGCCCTTTGAGCTTTCACTGTCCTTGGCGCCATCCTCTTTTTCGGTCTTTTTCTTTGTCTTGTCGCCATTGTTGGAGATGATGGTGAAGTCGAGCTGTTTCTTCTCCAGGTTCACGCGGGCCACCTTTATGCGTATGGGGTCGCCGAGCTGGTAGCGGTTGTGACGGCGACGGCCGACGAGACAGTAGTTGCGCTCGTCAAAGTCGTAATAGTCGTCGTCGAGGTCGCGCATGGGCACCATACCCTCACAGTGGTTCTCGTCAATCTCGCAGTAGATGCCGAACGACTGTATGCCGGAGATGTGGGCATCAAACTCCTCGCCGAGGTGGTCGCCCATAAACTCTACCATCTTATATTTTATAGAGTCGCGCTCAGCGTTGGCTGCCACCTGCTCCATGTCGCTGCAGTGTTCACACAGCTCCTCATAGTGGTCCTTGTTGGCAGACCGTCCTCCCTGCTGGTAGCGCGTGATGAGTCGGTGCACCATGGTGTCGGGGTAACGGCGTATGGGCGATGTGAAGTGGGTGTAATAGTCGAACGCCAGACCGAAGTGGCCGATGTTGTGAATGCTGTATTTTGCTTTCATCATGGCCCTCAGCGCCACGAGCTGTATGACGTTGCCCTCGGGTTTGCCCTCACACGCGTCCATGAGCTTGTTCAGCGCGCGTGCCGTGGCACCCTTTGTGCCTTGCGTCTTCATCTTGTAGCCGAACTTGACCACAAACTCGCGCAGCGTCTCGAGCTTCTGCGGGTCGGGGTTGTCGTGCACACGATAGGGCAGCGTCTTTGCCGTCTTGCCCTTCTTCACCTTGCCCACGCTCTCTGCCACGGTGCGGTTGGCGAGCAGCATAAACTCCTCGATGAGCTTGTTGGCGTCTTTTGAGCGTTTGAAGTAGCAGCGCGTGGGGTGCCCCTTCTCGTCGATGTCGAAGCGCAGCTCCTCGCGGTCAAACTTCACCGCTCCGTTCTTGAACCTCTGTTCGCGCAGCTTCTTTGCCAGGCGGTCGAGCTGTATGAGCAGGTCGGCGTTCTCGCCCTTGTAGCCCTTGGGTCCAGGAGCGGGTGCTGGCTGTCCTGTGCCGTCGACCACGCCGTTCTGCTCCAGCAGCTCCTGCACGGTGTCCTGATTGCCGCGGACAATGAGCGTCTGGATGCGCCCAACCTGCTCGCTGTGCACGACGTCCAGCGCCGCCGGGATCGG
>ENA-ORRQ01001630-ORRQ01001630.1-human-gut-metagenome-genome-assembly--contig:-NODE-1630-length-16416-cov-3.171383_pt1 | contig 16416 bp, 6 predicted proteins | sample MGYA00242177_ERZ509138 | MGnify/ENA primary metagenome ERZ509138 (study PRJEB26280, sample SAMEA2338628) | human gut metagenome | biome: human gut; feature: human-associated habitat; material: faeces... | reverse complement strand
TCTGGATATTTGTCATTGTGCTGGCGGCGGTATTTACGGGTGTTGTCGGGCTTTGCAGTATGACAATGACAGAATACTACAAGGAATGGGCAGGCAGACAGTGGAAGCAGTCAAAGCCTGAATTTAAGAGCAAAAAGGCAGAACGTTTTTTCTATTTATGTGCGGTACTTACAGCGGCACTGGTTGTTATTTTTCTAATAGGCGGACTGCTGTCATCTGAAATTGTCAATGCTTCGGCTTACCAGAAACTGTTAAATGTGGAAACCAGAAGCTTTACCGATGATATTCATGAGGTGTCCTATGACCAGATTCCGGTGCTGGATAAAGATTCGGCAACGACCATAGGCAACCGTGTTATGGGAACAATGGTGGATATGGTTTCCCAGTTTGAAGTCAGCGATATGTATACACAGATTAACTATCAGAATAAGCCGGTGCGTGTGACACCGCTTCAGTACGGCAGCCTGATTAAATGGTTTACCAATCACAGTGATGGAATTCCTGCGTATATCCGTATTGATATGACGACACAGGAAGCGGAGTGCGTGCGTCTGGAGCAGAAAATCCGTTATTCGATGAGCGACCATTTTGGCAGAAACATTTACAGACATCTGAGGTTTGTGTATCCGACCTATATGTTTGATGACATCAGCTTTGAAATTGATGAGAGCGGTACACCTTATTGGATTTGTCCGGTGAAAAAATATAATATCGGACTGTTTGGCGGTGTGACGATTGGCAGGGTGGTGCTTTGTAATGCAGTCACCGGGGAAATGACGGATTATGCCGTGGAAGATGTTCCGCAGTGGGTAGACCGTGTGTATTCGGCAGATATGCTTATTTCGCTGTATGATTACCACGGTACGTTAAAGCACGGTTATTTTAACAGTGTGTTAAGCCAGAAGGATTGTCTGGTAACGACAGACGGCTATAATTATATTGCACTGGACGATGATGTGTGGGTGTATACAGGAATTACCTCAGTCGGACAGGATAAATCCAATGTGGGCTTTGTGCTGATGAACCAGCGGACAATGGAAACGCGCTATTATGTGATTTCCGGTGCAGAGGAAAATTCGGCGATGTCTTCGGCAGAGGGAAAGGTCCAGCATTTAGGATACAAGGCGACATTTCCACTGCTTATTAATGTGGGTGGACAGCCGACATATTTTATGGCATTAAAGGACAGCTCGGGACTGGTAAAATCTTATGCCATGCTTAATATTGAAAAATATCAGACGGTGGCAATCGGCGATTCAGTCAATGAGTGTGAGAAAAATTACCGTCAGCTGATGGTAGACAGCGGCATTGTAGATGAAACAGCGGCAGAAACGCCAAAGGAAAGCAGGCAGATAACCGGTAGAATCGAAAAAATGGTGCAGACGGTATTGGACGGCAATTCGCATTTTTATATACTCTTAGAGGGTCAGTCCCGTATCTTTGATGTGCCGTTATCGGATAATGCGGATATTGTACGGTACAATACAGGCGATACTGTTACATTTTCATATCATGAAAACGAGTCATTAAATGAAGTGACGAAGGTGGAAGCCGCACAGCAGACCGTACAGTAAAGAGGAAAAATCAAAAAAATAGTGGAAAAGTGTCTTTTGTATACAGGAGGGTGTGTATAAAAGGCACTTTTTTTGACATTTTTATGGGTTCATCTGTTTAATATCCCTTAAAATCCAAAAAGATTTAGAAAATTCATGAAAATCCTTGCCGGCAGTTCAAGTAGTCTATTATAATAAAAGAAAGGAAGAAAGCATGGTAAATACACCTTACGATGATGTGTTCCGTACCCTGTTAACGGATTGTACGGCACTGATTATACCGGTTGTAAATGAACTGTTTCACACAAATCCTTATTTCTGAGCGGCTTTGCCGCGAAGTGGCGATGAGAAATTCGCGTAGGCGATTTCTCATCTGCCATTAGAGATATTTGTTTTCGTTACGAAACAAATATCTGTGTGAAAAATAATCGCATCAGCATTATTGTTCACACAATATACTGGAAAAGAAACAATACATCTGCTTCAAAACGAGCACTTTATAAAGCTGCCGGACGGCAGTGAACAGGAGCGCATTACGGATTCCAGCTTTGAAATCCTCGGTAGAGAAAGAAAGCGTTATCATGTTGAGTGCCAGAGCACGGAAGACGGAAGCATGATAGTACGTATGTTTGAGTATGATACACAGCTTGCACTGGAAAACAGAGAAGTTACAGCGGGTGCACTGGTAGTTCATTTTCCTGATTCCGCAATCGTAGCCCTGCGCCATACGAAAAATACGCCGGAGGTGATGACGGTAATGATACGCACACCGGGCGGGGAAGTATCGTATGCCGTTCTGGTATTAAAAGTCAGACAGTATACAGTAGAAGAAATCTTTGAGAAAAAGCTGTACTTTCTGATACCGTTTCATATTTTTGTTTATGAAAAGAGTTTTAAAGAACTGGAAGAAAACAGCGAAAAATTAGCGAAGCTGGAAGAGGAATATACAGCGATAGTAAACCGTCTGGAAGAAGACCGTAAGAACGGTGATTTAAACGAATACGAAAAGGTTACAATTCTTGAAATGTCAGATACAGTAATAAAACATCTGGCGGCAAAATATGAAAAGGTCAGGAAAGGAGTTGGAAAGAGTATGGGTGGAAAAGTATTAGAGTATGAAGCAAAGGATATATTAAACCGCGGTCGTGCCGAAGGACGAGATGAAGGACGTCGCGAGGGACGTGCCGAAGGCGAAATCACCGGAATGAAAAAAGCCAAAATGCAGTTAGCCGCAAAATTATTGCAGGCAGGGAACAGCGTTGCATATGTGGCAGACTTGACGGAACTGCCGGAAGAAACGGTGCAAAAGTTGTCGCAGGCAGTCGAGCGTGAAGATGAATAGGAAAAATAAAGCATTTTATCAAAGTAACAGGCGGCTTATCTGAAACAAAAAAGCCGCCTAACTCTTAAATCTCTATTTTCCTAGTACCAAAGTAGGGATTTTGCAAAAACAGTCTGAAAAAATCTCATTTTAAACAATAAAATTTATCAATAAGACTTTTTTGTTGCACTTGCGCAACAAATTGGGAAAGCAGGAAATCAAAGGGATTGTTAAAGAAAACAGGTAAAAAATACCGTTGTTTGTTGCAGGTTTGCAACAAAAATGTCTGCTTGCCAAAAACAAATGTCTGTGGTACACTGCCACTGCAAACGAAAGATAGGCTTTGAAGCCTATTTTTTTAAGTGTCACGGTTAGATAAGACTAATGGAAGTTACCAAAACGAAACTATGCCATAAAACAAAAAACAAGACAAAAAATAAAACAAAAACATTAGTACATTCGTAAAATCAACAGGGCACGATAGAAACAAGTAAACAGGGACAAAGCAGAAAGGAAAGAAAAATGAGAAAGACCAGCTTTAAGTTATTATCTGCTTCATTAGCAGTCGCAATGACAATGAGCAGTATGCCGTACAATGTATTGGCGGCAAGCCCGGAGCAGACATTTGCACAGGCAGTACAGCAGGCACAGACAACAGAAGCGGACGGCTTTGAAACAGCTGCACCGGCAGAGGAAAATCTCGTAACAGCAGATGCAGAAAGCACAGAAAAAGTAACCTACACAGTTACACCGGGTGTTTCATACGGAAAGGGAAGTATCAAATTAATCTCAGGTGTGACAGAAAGCACCGGTGATGATGGTGAAAAAGTATACACGGCTGAAAAAGACAGCACAATTACATTTGAAGCTGTACCGGAGGACGGCTGGGCATTAGATTCTGTTATGTACATGTCAGCAAGCTTTACAACACCGGACTTAAAGATTACAAAGGTAGACGGCAAAGATAACCAGTATACATGCACAATTCCTGACGATGCATATGCTTACGGCTCAGTAGGAACATTTATGATATATGTGCAGTTTGCACCGGTTCTGGAAGAAGGACAGTATGAGATAAAGCAGACAGGCGAATATTTAAGTGTAGATAAGTATGGTGCAAAGCCGGGTGAAACCGTAAAGATTACATCAACAAGTGACAGTTCAACAAGAAATTATGTGCCGACTGTTGCAGATGAAGACGGAACCGGTATTGATACAACACTTGAAAGTACAGTGATTGATGAAGACGAAAATAAGATTGTACAGGTATACACCTTTGTAATGCCGGAGAAAAAGGTTACAATCACAGAAAAGAGTAACCGTTATTGTGCAATTACATTAGAAACCAATGACGACAGTAAATTTGCAAGCCATGTAAGTTACAGCAGCCGACAGATGATGAGTGGTAATATGAATGTTGTAGCAGACAGCATTATCGACGGCAAGTATTATAAGCATACAGTAACCGTAACCGGTACACAGGGAAATACAACAGTAAAGCCGGGAGAATTATCATCACTTGCAAGCGGAAAAGCAACATATACCGTAGCAAAGAAATTCCCGGTAGCCGTTACTTTAAGAGTAGACTTCGTTGAAACAGATGCGTATAACATTACAAACCAGTCTGCGAATATTGAAGGTGCCGATTTTACCGTATCAAACGGTGAACTTGCGGCAGAAGGCGATACCGTAACATTACTGCTTTCCACAAATACAGCAGACGGATATTACTATAACGGTACAACACTGCCAAAGGTAACAGACGCAGACGGCAACGAAGTAACCGTAACAGCAGATGCAGGAAACACAACATCTTCTGCAAAATTTACATTCACAATGCCTGAAAAGGGTGTCACAACAAGTTTTGACAGTTCTGCAATTACACAGAAAGAATTAAAGGCTGTTACCGTTGCAGATGAAGCAAAGTCTTATATTGCACTGGATAAAACAGAGGCAAGAGAAGGTGAGAATGTCACAATTACTTTGACAGACGAAGCAAAAAAGGTTTTATTTATCAAAGTGATTAAGGAAGACGGCAGTGTCGAATATATAAGAAACTCTGCAACGAGCTTTACAATGCCGGCAGGCGCAGTGACAGTATCGGTAATTGCACCGGACAACTGGTTTGAAGAAGGACATTATGATGCAGATGTATATGCGGCAACGTCAAGCACACTGATTGTATCCGATGCACAAGACCTTGCGGCTGTCGGTAAATTAATGCGTGATAATCCAAGCGCACTTACGGATAAAACCATTAATATTGTAAAAGATATTGATATGAGCGCATATACATGGGTGCCGATGACATATACAAATTACAATAATACAGTAACCTTTAACGGAAACGGACATACCATTAAGGGACTGAATGTAGAAGGCATGACAGGAACAACATCAAGTTCCTGGGTATATTCAAGTGCATTTATCGCACAGATAGGCAGTTTCACAGATGTCACTATCAACGACCTGACATTTGAAGGAACACAAAAAGTCCATACCGTTGCAGGCACATTCTGCTATTTAGGCGGTATTGCTTATGGCGGCGGTTCTTACAACAAGGTTGTAAACAATATGAATGTGACCATTGACGGTGCGACAGGCGGTACGGTATTGCATTACCCTATTACAAATAGTGCAACACAAATTGTAAACAGTGCGGTAACCGGCAAGACAACACTGGAAAATGTAAATTTAACCGGATATTATTCATATTATGGACTTTCAGACAGAGCAGTCAACAGCTATGATATTTCAGAGATTACCATGGGTGAAAATGCAAATCCGGCAAATGTATCTTATTACGGTGTGGACGCTACTTTACAGGCAAAAGATAAGACTGCAAACTGCTACACAGGTACAACATTAAATAATTTCCCTGAAAATGCACAAATTTATGGAATTGCAAAGACTGTTACAGGAGATAATCTGGATTCTATCAATCAGAACTTCTCATACGTTACACCGGTAACAGGCGAGGGTTATGAAAATGACAACTTAATGTCTGTTGACAGCACAACCAACAAGGTCGGCAGGATTGCACTGGTTACATACTTAAACAGCTGGGTTGATGAGAACCAGACAGAGGATAACAAGTATTGCAAGTGGGAAACAGACAAGACAACAGGCAGACCGGTATTAAAGGCAGCCGAAGAAACGGTTGTTTCACAGAAATATGCAATCACTTCAAACGTAACAGGCAGTGAATACGGCGAAACAACAGTTGACGAAGAAGCCGCAGAAGGCAGTAAGGTAACTGTATACACAGCACCGAAGTCATTCTGCAAGGTCAAGAGCATTTCCGTAGAAACAGCAGACGGAAAGAAAGTTGACGTAACAGACAACGGTGACGGAAGCTACAGCTTCACAATGCCGAAGTCCGCAGTAACCGTAAGCACAGAGTACGCAGAAGACTCTTATGCAATTACGGCAGAAACCAACGGCGAAGGTACAGTCAGCGTATTAACGGCTGAAACAAAGTCTTCCGATAAGGCAAAATCAGGCGAAACCGTAACCGTTACCGTAACACCGGACCGCTTAAAGTATTACACAATGGACAGTGTAACCGTGACAACAGCAAGCGGCAAGACAGTTGAAGCCACAACAACGCAGGCAATTAACGGAACAAATGCCCATGAGTATACATTTACCATGCCGGAAGAAGCCGTAACCGTTACGGCAAACTTCAAAGACGTCAGCAGCTACTATAATGAAGACGGTTCTTTAAAAGAGGGTACATACAAAATGCAGGCAGTATTCGGCAGTACCTATTACATTGACACCGACAAAATCGAAGGTGCAATGGGCTATGAAGAACAGTACACAGACATAACCGTAAGCGTTGATGCAGAAGGCAATGTAACAGTAGACGATTATGAAATGCCGGGTGTAAAGAGTCCGATTGGATACGCAGGCGGCGGCGAACTCTGGATTAAGTCCACACCGACACCGGATGCCAACGACAACGGCAAGATTAAGGGTGCAGATGATGCAGGCGTTGTAGAATCCAGCGACTATGCCGAAAAGTATGAAAACTATACAAAGGTATACACCATTTCACCAACCGTTACAAAGACCGGTAAGATTAATCCGTCAACCAACGTAAAGACAGAAAACACAGGCGATTTCTACTTTACAAAGGTTATGCAGGGAAGCAAGCAGGTCGGCGGCTTCTATAACAGTGAAAATGTAGAATCCGTTACATTGGATAAACTCGCTTCATCAACAAGCAGTAAGGTAGCACCGTTTAACCTGACATTCTCCGGTATCAATTACATTAAAAACGATGCGGACTATGCAAACCAGAATGTGTTATTTACAACATACATTACAGAAATGGCTTACATTTCAGAAGTATTGTTTCGTATGGACTTCTCAACGATTGAAAAAGTCGGTGATACAGACCAGGGAGAAGAAACAACACAGGCATTAGATGTATCTGTTTATACAGCGTGCGAACCGGGTGCCACAAAGACACCTCCTGCAAACATTGATGCAATCAAGAGTGCAACACTGGTAACAAAGGCAGACGGAAGCAGACAGCTCGTATTTGACTTAGGCGAAACAATCGTATTCGGCTTACACGGACATATGGGAAGCCTTCGTGTATACAATGCAGACAGCATGGAAAATGCATTTAAGGCAATCTCAAAGAATGATACAAGCGGCTTAAAGTCAGCAATTTACAGCAACTGGTATACAGACAAGATTAATTCCGAAGCAGACAGCGTGGCATATGATAAGACACCTGTAGAAGTAACAGACAGCAGAGGATATGTATACTACACAACAGACGGAACAGAATTTAGCGCAACGTCCACAACAACAGACCTTGAAAATGCACTCGTATATCCGGGTAAGGCAGTTGTAGATGTACCGGACTATTTCGACCTGACAGACAACAATGAAATTTATCTGACAGGCTTTATCGACGGTATGTCAAAGGATACGAACTTAAAGTTAAAGCTGACAGCAAAAAATGAAGACAACACACCGGTTGTAAAGACAGGTACAGCCCATATTTCACAGTTCGGTGAATATGATGTTACTGTCAATGTAACAGTTACAGATGATGTTATCACAGACATTGAAGTAACAGGTGCAAATTTTGCGGGAACTTATGCTGAAACCAATAAGATGATGCTTGAAAAGGCAGTCAACGGCTTAAAGGGCAGCTACATCAATAAGTCCGCAACTGATGTAAAGGAAATCACAGGTGTTGATGCGGTTTCAGGCGCAACGTATTCATCCAATGCAATCCGCGATGCGATTTTAAATGCACTCGAACTAAAGCAGGAAGAAGAAGTCATTAACCTTCCGACAGAAAAGCTTGCAGAAGGCGAATACAGCGTAGACATTGCATACTACACAGATAAAGTAAAGCACAGTCTTGTGGAAAATGACAAGACAAAGGCAAAGATTGTCGTTGATAAAGACGGCAGCATGACACTCGTAACAGACATTATTAACGGAACATCAAAAGAACCGTTATATATCTATGGCTTCAACGGCTACTATGAAGGCAATGATACTTCTAAGAGCTTAAAGGAAGCTGCGGTCGAAATGAATGACATTCAGTACAGCGATGATGTATTCGGTGAAGATGAAAAGGTTGTAACAAAGGTTTCCTTCCCGTTAGAAGGTGATTTTGCGGCAATCTACAACACCAATGCAGATATCTATGTACCGGCAATGAAGAATTTAAACGGTCTGGTTTCAGGCATTGACTTCAAGCAGGGACGTTTCAGCGCAGACTGCTTCGTAAAGGTTTACTGGGACAGCTTAACAAAGACATCATCTGATAATAATAAGTCCGATGATACAACAAAGGAAACAACTTTCGGTTCAGCAAAGACCACTCTGACAGCAGGTACGTATTCAATCCCTGCAAGCTTAAAGAATGCCGGAAATGTTTCACAGGATTCTATGGCGGCAGGCTGCATTAAGAGTGCACAGATGACTGTTGCGGCAGACGGAACAGCAGCTGTAACCGTAGATTTACAGTCCGTATCCTTTGCGGGACTGACAGCTTACGCAAGCAACTGGAAGATTTATCAGGGAACGTCAGCAGATGGTAAGACTGTAGATGCACAGTACACAACAGACGAAGAAGGCAGAGTGACACAGATTACATTTACACTGCCGGACAACAGCTATGACGGTGTTTATGTCAACATGTTTGTCGATGCGATGAATTACAGCCCGGATGCTTATCTGGCACTGGATTATGCAAATGCGGTAAAGACAGCAGAACCGGACCCGGCACCAACACCGGACCCGGCACCAACACCGGACCCGGTAGTACCGGACCCAGATCCGACACCGGAACCGACTCCGACTCCTGACCCGACACCGGAACCGACACCAACTCCGACACCGGACCCTTCTGACAATAAAATTGCTGACGGTAACTACTATGTACCGATTGCATTGTGGAATGCGGTATCCGATAAGGCTTCTATGGGTAATGCGGCATTTGAAAAGAACAGCAGTGCTTTAATCACCGTAAAGGATGGCAAGGTTGTAAAAGTTCAGATTGCCATGAATCCGGTAACCGTAACATCAATCTACAGCGCCGTTACGGCATTTGAGGTAGAGGGTGTAACTGTTACAATAGACAAGACAGAAAAGATTACAACTTCCGCAGGAAATGAAGTCGATGCAATCAGACTGGTAACATTTGAACTTCCTGAAGGTGCACAGCCATCTGTTGCAGATATTACTTATGCAGATGTAAGCTTTAAAGTACCGGATACACCAATGGGCGACACCATGATGAGTGCGAGATTAAGATTCGACTGGTCAGCACTGACAGCAACAAGCGATACTTCTCTTGTACCGGCAGAAGACCAGACAGAAGAAAAGTCACCGGCAGTTGATGTGACGGATGAAAAGACAGGCGTTCATGTATCAGCCGCAGAGGGCGTGCTTCCGGCAGGCTCTGAGTTAAAGGTAACAAAGGTCAGTGCAGGAACAGAATATACAAAGGCAGCAAATGCACTTGTAGATGTCGGCAGCAGCTTTGAACTGTATGAAGTTCATTTTGAAAAGGACGGACAGGAAGTTGAGCCAGACGGCAGTGTTGTTGTGAAGTATCTCATTCCGGCAGGCATGAATGCAGATAACGTTGTTTTATACCGTATCAATGATGACGGTTCAAAGACCCTCATTAAGGGCAGTGTGGAAAACGGCTATTATGTTGTGACAACAAAGGGCTTCAGTTATTACGCACTTGTTGAAAAGGCATCAACAGATAACGGCAATAAAAATAATAACAACATTGATAACAATGGTAACAACAGTGGTAATAATAACAGCGGCAATGCAGGCACAACCGACAACGGTTCGGCAGCAGGCGGTAATTCAAATACGGCAGGCGGCTCAGCCAATACGGCAGACAACAGTAACAGCGGCGTAAAGACAGCGGATTCTTCCGCAATGGGCATGTGGGCAGCAGCATTCTTTGCTTCCTTAAGTGCCGCAGGTCTTGCAATCTTTAAAAGAAAGAAAAGACCGGAAGAAAAAGAAGACTAAGCTGTAAAAAAGACAAAACAACGGCATCCGTTCCGAAAAGGGGCGGGTGCCTGTTTGTCACATATAAAAATGAAAGCAGGAGTACAGACATGGAACAGAAATTTAAAATGCAGATTCAGCGGCTTGCAAAGCATGCAGCGGCAGTATTGACGGCAGTCACCGTGGGCATTTTATCGGCGGCGGCAGTATTTTCACAAAACAGTAATCCGGTATATGCGGCAGAAAACGGCATTTATCTTGCCAATGCCAATCCAAGCTATCGTAATCCGTCCACCGGTGCGATTGAAGATTCCGGCGGAGAGGGTTCGGCGGTTTTAGGACAGTCCATGACAGAGAGCGCGACTTACGGCAGGGCACTTATCGAGGTAGACCCGGCGGGAAACACTTATGCCACAATCCGTATGCAGTTAATGGACAATATCGAAAATCCGCAGTTTCAGGTAGATGGAAGTCCGGTATCCGCAACGTTAATGCAGGAGGATTACTCAAGCAATACCGCAGATTACAGATTCCGCATCAACAGTGAAAATTCGGTTGTACGTGTAAATATGTACGTAACTGCCATGGGTCGTGATATTATTTACTATATTACATTTTCGGGACTGAGTGAAGGCGCAGGCGACTTTATTACCAGTGTGACCGTTGAAGAAAAGGGCGGCAGTGCCGGTCCGGACAGCGCAGAGGGTGGCAGTGAAGAAAGCAACCCGGGAGAAAGCGGTTCAGGAGAGCGCGGTGTAAGTGCGCAGGCTGAAAATACCGAACCAGGCACGGACAGCTTATCGGGTGAAACCGGTGTGTCAGCCGGAACAGACGGCAGTCAGGAAAATGCCGGAACACAGAGCATAGAGCAGGCAGAGGGTGAAAGTGCAGAAAGTACGACAGAAGCCGGACAGACTACATCAGCAGAAGCAAATGCCGTACAGGCAAAGACTGCAGAAAACACACAGACGAAAAATGCCGGAATTCAGGAATATGATGCGGCAGGAAAACAGGTCAATGCAGAAGCGCAGGAGAGCAAAAAAAACAGCAGCACCGGCATTTTTATCGGAATGGGTGTTGTAATTGCCATTGTTGTGGCAGGTGCGGCATGGTATATGCTTGCATATCGTAAAAAGAAAAACTAAAGGAGCAGACAAATGAAACGACAGGTAAAAAAGACTGTTCAAAAAGGACTTTGTATGCTGTTAGCGGGCGTTGCTGTTCTTACGGCATCGCTTTCGCTGACAGCCTGTGTAGACCAGCACCCGGATTCCACAGAGGGACAATCACAGGCAGACAGTGTGCGTCTTGTGGCAACGTCACCGGCAGCTGCACAGATTTGTGACAAACTGGAATTAGATTTAGTGGGCGTATGCCGGACCTCCGGTACACTGCCAGAGCGGTATAAGGATGTTACGCAGGTTGGAACGGCAATGTCGCCGGATATGGAGATTTTAAAATCCTTATCGCCGGATTATGTGCTGTCCCCGAACAGCCTGCAAAGCGATTTACAGCCGAAATATGCGTCAATCCAGGTGAAATCCCTGTTTTTAAATTTAAAAAGTGTATCCGGCATGTATGCTTCAATTGCAGATCTCGGTGAAAAATTTAACAGACAACAGCAGGCACAGGCAATGGTAGACGAATTTAACACATTTATGCAGGAATACAAAAATAAAAATGCAGGAAAAGAAGCCCCGAAGGTTCTGATTCTGATGGGATTGCCGGGTTCTTATATCGTGGCAACCGAAAACAGCTATGTCGGCAGCCTTGTGGAAATGGCAGGCGGACAGAATGTATACGCGGGTACTGATGAAGAATTTTTAAGTGCTAACACAGAGGATATCAAAACGAAAGAACCCGATGTGATTTTACGGGCATCCCATGCAATGCCCGAGCAGGTACAGCAGATGTTTGCCGATGAATTTGAAAAAAACGACATCTGGAAGCATTTTGCGGCAGTACAAAACGGCAGGGTGTACGATTTGGATTCGTCCCTGTTCGGCATGAGTGCAAATTTTTCATATCAGCAGGCACTCGAAGCATTACAGCCGATGTTGTATAACAGCTAAAATTCTGTAGTTTTTCATAAAATAAAAAATAATCGGTTGCTTATCTTTTTTTTGTAGTGTACAATAATAGAGATACAGTACATATTTAATAAGGAGAAAAGCCGTGGATATTATAGTAAAGTATATTGATGAATTGTTGGAAAAAAGCACGCCGGAAGCGCCGATGTGGAATATTGAAAAGCTCAAGCAGGGCTTAAAGTCTAAGTGGAATTACATTGACGGTTGTATGATTAAAGCCGTACTTGAGATGTATGCCATTTCAAAGGACGAGAAATATTTAAAGTTTGCAGACGATTTCATTGATTATCGTGTAGCAGAAGACGGAACAATTGACGGATACAGCATTGGTGAAAAGAATATTGACAATGTCAATGCCGGCAAGACTTTATTTGAATTATATGATATCACCGGAAAAGAAAAATATAGAAAGGCAATCGACCTTGTATATTCTCAGATTGCTATTATGCCTCGCTGTGAATCCGGCAACTTCTGGCACAAGGATATTTATCCGAATCAGGTATGGCTGGACGGAATGTATATGGGACAGCCGTTTTACATGGAGTATGAAACAAGATTTAACGACCGAAAGAATTATGATGATATTTTCTCACAGTTTAAATTCGTTATTGAAAACATGAAAAATCCGCTCAACGGTCTGTACTATCATGCAATCGACACATCAAAGCAGATGTTCTGGTGTGACAAGGTCACAGGTCTTTCACAGAATATCTGGCTGAGAGCAATCGGCTGGTACTCTATGGCACTGTTAGATACACTTGATAAGGTGGACAACTCTGACCACAAGTATGACAAAGAGTGCAGGATGTTACAGGATGCATATGTAGATTTAATGAATGCGATGATCCGTTATCAGGACGAAAGCGGTATGTGGTATCAGGTTGTCAACTTCGGCGGCATGGAACGCAACTATCTTGAAACAAGCGGAAGTTCTATCATGGCATATTCCCTGTTAAAGGGTGTACGTCTTGGCTTCCTGCCTGAAAGCTACCGTGCATACGGTGAGAAAGCCATTGACGGTATTTGCAAGCGCTATTTAAAAGAAAAGAACGGAGAAATGTCACTTGGTGGTATTTGTCTGGTTGCCGGACTTGGCGGTAAAGACAATCGTCCGGGTACATATGATTATTATATGTCAGAACCGGTTGTAGAAGATGATGCAAAGGGTGTCGGACCATTTTTACTTGCCTATACAGAATTATTACGTTACAAGAAAAATTAGTAAAAAGATACGAGGGAGTCTGACAAAAGCAGGCTTCCTTGTTTTTTCATGCCGCAGAGCCAAATCTGACATTTGGCTCGCGATTCCTCCGGCATTAAAATGCCTGCGGAATGGGGAGTAGTATGAAAAAGATAATTGGAATTACGGGTGGAATCGGTTCGGGCAAAAGCACGGTACTGGATTTGCTGGAGAAAAATTTTTCGGCATATATTATAAAGGCGGATGATGTGGCAAAGCAGTTGATGGAACCGGGCGGGAAGGCTTTTATAGAAGTTGTGGACTTCTTCGGAGAGGAAATACTGCTGTCTGACGGCACGATTGACAGAAAAAAGCTTGCAGCCGTGGTGTTTACCAATCCGAACAAGCGGATTGTGTTAAACAGCATTACCCATCCGCTGGTAAAAAAGAAAATTATGGAGCAGATTGCATGTTTAAAGGCAGAAGATACGTATGAATACTGCTTTGTTGAAGCGGCACTTTTGATTGAGGACCATTATCAGACGGTCTGTGACGAGTTTTGGTATATTTATGTGCCGGAAACCCTGCGCAGGGAGCGTTTGAAGGCAAGCCGCGGATATACGGATGAGAAAATAGATTCCATTTTAAAGAGCCAGCTGACCGAAGAAGAATTTGCAAAAGCATGTGCGCATACGGTTGACAACAGCAAAGATTTGGATTTTACGCTGTCACAGCTTGAGAAATTGCTTCAAATGTGATATTCTTGTAGCAGTTTGACAAAATTAGTCGAAATGATAAGTGGAGGTACCTATGCAAAATACAGCAGCTATTCAGGAAGATTTGGTATTTGGACTGGATATTGGTACAAGAAGCATCGTTGGCGTTGTGGGCTTTCAGGACAGAAAGGGCTTTCATGTTGTGGCAATGGCACAACAGGAGCATGAAACGCGGGCAATGCTTGATGGACAGATACATGATATATATAAAGTCGGAGATACAATCCGTAAAGTGAAAAATGATTTGGAAAGACAGTTGGACAGACAGCTTTCAGACGTCTGTATTGCAGCTGCCGGACGTGTACTGCGTACGGTCAATGCAACAGCAGAATATGTGTTCGAGGAAGAGACGAGAGTAACACAGGAACACATTTATTCTTTAAATCTGCTGGCAGTTGAAAAGGCGCATATGCAGATTAACCGGGAATCGGACAAAATCCGCTTCTATTGTGTCGGCAATACGCCGGTCAATTACCGGTTGAACGGATTTGATATTACAAATCTTGAAGGACACAAGGCAGATAAAATCAGCGTGGAACTGATTGCAACATTTCTGCCGGAAGAAGTTGTAGATGGTTTGTATGAGGCAGTAGGGTATGCCGGATTAAAAGTGGCAAGCCTGACACTGCAACCAATTGCCGCCATGAATATTGCAATTCCGGAACAGTACCGGCTTTTAAATATTGGTCTGATTGATGTCGGTGCGGGAACGTCCGATATCTGCCTTACAAAAGATGGAAGTATCATTGCGTACGGCATGATTCCGTTTGCGGGGGATGAAATTACAGAAATTATTGCAAAAACTTATCTTGTTGATTTTAACACAGCAGATAAAATTAAAAAACTGGCAAGCGATAATGCAGAGGGTACAGTGACATTTGCAGATATTATGGGACTGGAACAGACCATCCCGTCGGCAGATATTATAAAGACAGCCAATCAGGTCGTTGATACCATGGCAAAAGACACAGCGGATAAGATTATTGAATTAAATGGAGGAAAGCCGGTCAGTGCAGTGTTTGTTGTGGGCGGCGGTGGAAAGATTGCCGGATATACACAAAAGGTTGCCGAGTATCTCGGAATACAGAAGGAACGTGTGGCAGTCCGTGGACCGGAAGTGCTGACAACCGTGGAATTTATGGTGGATAATTTTAAAAAGGATTCGCTGTATGTAACACCGGTCGGTATCTGTACGAATTATTATACACAGAAGAACAACTTTATTTTTGTCAATGTCAATAATGAACGTGTGAAGTTATACGATAATGACAAGCTGACAATTGTAGATGCGGTTATGCAGGTTGGTTTTCCGAATGAAAAGCTGTTTCCACGCAGAGGAAAAGAGCTGAATTTTACCGTAAACGGAAAGATGAGGCTGGTACGCGGACAGGCGGGAGAAGGCGCTGTTGTACAGTTAAACGGCAGACAGACCAATCTGAATGCGCGGATTGAACAGAATGATATTATTACGGTGCAGGAATCCGGCGTGGGTGAACCGGCGCATATGACGATTGAACAGCTGGAGGAATTTCAGGCAACGATAGAATTTATTGTAAACGGTAAGCGTGTGCCGTGTCCGAAATTTGCATACGTCAACGGCGAATTGAAATCGGGTTTTTACGATATTCAGGACGGCGATCAGATTCAGATGGAGAATTTCTATACCGTGGCACAGCTGTTTGAATTTATGGATTACGATATTACCGGATATGATGTGTATGTCAACAATGAACTGGCAGACAAAGATACAAAGGTTTATGAGAATTTTAGTGTCAAGACCTCTGCCATTACAGAACATGCGGGTTACGAAGAAATATCCGAAGAAAATGACGGATACGATACAGAGGAACAGACAGAAGATATAGCTGATACCGCAGGGAATTCACAGGCAGATGATGATACACCACTTTCGGGCGAAAATGCCGGAACGCAGACTGGTTCAGCGGATACCGCCGCTTCCTGTCAGACCCACAATGCGAACATT
>ENA-ORRQ01001610-ORRQ01001610.1-human-gut-metagenome-genome-assembly--contig:-NODE-1610-length-16597-cov-5.415427_pt1 | contig 16597 bp, 19 predicted proteins | sample MGYA00242177_ERZ509138 | MGnify/ENA primary metagenome ERZ509138 (study PRJEB26280, sample SAMEA2338628) | human gut metagenome | biome: human gut; feature: human-associated habitat; material: faeces... | reverse complement strand
CGAGGGGCAAAACCGCAGAATTGCGGATTTTGGCACCGTGGTAGAAACTTGCTCTCCGTGACTGCAAACTTTCTCTCACTTCCGTCCGCCACTTTTTTGGAAAACTGCAACCACAAAAGTTTGTTTCTCTTTTTCTGCTACTACTAATCCTGTAAAGGGCATTCCTGCCCGCTTTCGCTAAAATGACACCGGACGCAGTGGTTTCTACCCGGTGTTGGAGAAATCCTTTCTCTTTGCCCTCTACTACGGGTAAATGCTCCAAATGCCAAACACCAGGGCAGAAAAATTCCCTCCTCGCTTACTACTACAACCGGCAGGGGGCAAAATGGCCGGGAGCGGAGCCGGACAACAAAAAAAGCAGTAAATCTTTTTCAAGACTTACTGCTTTCGCTGGCCGCGTCGGTGGCGGCTGGTATTCAGTTTTTATGACTTGTCCGGTGGTTCGTCAAGCCGGAACTTGAATTGACAGTCAATTAACCGCTGCTTTACATAGTCCTCCACCTCGGCGTTGACCTGCCCGTTCACTTTTGAGAAATAGCGGATATATCCGGCGTAGTGGAGCAGGACAGCGTTCACGGCTTCTGGGTCGCCCTCACGGGCTTTGAGGATTGTTTCATAGGGGAGAAGTCTACTCATACCGGCTCACCCCCATTTCTTCGCGTAGCCGCTGCAAGGCAAGCTGGATATGCCGCCCCGCTGTGCTGCGTGACCGGCCAATACACGCGCCGATCACGCGCTGCGGCTGGCGCAGAAAGTAATAGCGCAGGATTTCTTCCCGTGTCTGCTCCGGCAAAGCAGAGATTGCGTCGGCAAGGGCGGCGTTGCTCAATAGGATGGTTTGGCCGCAGACGGTAAAGGGGGATTCCTCGTCCGGCTCCGGCTCGGCAAATTGGACAAACTTCACATTTGTCAGATAGTCAAGGGAAATTTCCCGTTCCTATTTCTGCCGCAGCCGTATGATTTTCCCGATGGCGGCATACCGAATAACTGCTTTACAAAAGGCGTTGTGCCTGCACCGGATATACTCTTGATAGGCTTCAATCTCGGTCATGTAAATTCCCCCCTCTCTGAATAAGAGTGCGGGGCGGCAGCATACCTTGCTGTCGCCCCTTGATTGCCTACCAGCAAAGGCGGGCGGGGCTGTCAACGGCGGGCGCAGCCCGTTCATCTTGACCGTTGACTGGCTCGGCTGGCTTTGCTATTTCCTGTGTGGAAATAATTGGTGTAAAATATTTTTTATGTCTCCACCGATGCAAATTGCTTGCTTTTGAATTTCTTTCGGGCAGTATGCCTCCATCAAATTGATACATGCGTAAGTTGCCTTGGCGTTTTGATAGGTCATTCTCCAAAACGGATATTTGATGATGACCGGTGTATTGCCGCCTACGCCCAATTCCAGAAAGAGAATATGCTGTCCCTCATGGCGGTGGAGAAAGTCCTCATACCGCCGGGCGGCGGTGTGCCAGCCTTCATCCTCCACAAAGGTATCATCCGCCCGCAGATTCATGGACATGGGTGCGCCGCAGACTGGACAGCAGGGTATCAGTTCGCTGGGGATTTTTCGATCCTTTTGTTTGGCCACCATCTTTTTGACAATGGTTTCGTTATCATAGGTCTTTTGGTGGCAGGGCCTGGAACACTGCCACAGGCCGTAGTCGCCCTGGGTATAGAACAACCGCGGCTTGTCAAATCCTGCCTTCTGGAAACAATGATCCACATTGGTGGTCCGCACAAAATAGTCCTTTCCTTGCACCAGTTTCAAAAGCTCCTGATAAACTGGCTTCGGGGCGTCCAAATAGCGATTGATATAGATATACCTGCTCCAATACGCCCAATGTTCTTCCAGGCTGTCAAAGGGATAGAAGCCGCCTGAATACATATCGCGGAAGCCATACTTCGCAATAAAGTCCCCGAAATATTTCTGAAAGCGTTCGCCGGTATAGGTAAACCCCGCGGAAGTGGAAAGCCCGGAACCGGCCCCGATCACCACCGCATCCGCCGTGTCCAATTCCTGTTTGAGCCGTGCGATATTATCGCAGCAGGCGCTTGTAGATTTCATAGTCTCTGTTCTTGAAAACATTGAAGATCACCTTGATTTTGTCTGGGGTTTGCCGTTGCCATTCTCCCACCGTTTGTATGGCTATTTCTGCGGCCAGTTCATTGGGAAAATGGAATTCACCGGTAGAGATACAGCAGAAAGCTATGCTGCCAAGCCCAGTTTCCGCCGCCAGCTCCAAACAGGTGCGGTAGCAGCTGGCCAGCAGTTCCCGGTCTGCCTGTGTGACGGCTTCACTAATTATCGGACCGACGGTATGCAGTATATAGCGGCAGGGCAGGTTGTAAGCTTTTGTGATTTTTGCGTTGCCGGTAGGTTCTTCCTCCTGTCCGGTCATGAGGCGGGCACACTCCAAGCGGAGCTGCACCCCTGCATAGGTGTGGATAGCGTTGTCGATGCAGCCGTGACAAGGAACGAAGCAGCCCAGCATCTGGCTGTTGGCCGCGTTGACGATGGCATCCACCGCCAGCGTAGTGATATCTCCCTGCCAGAGATATAAGCCGGGACGCACCGGCGTCAGGTCTTTCAGCCTTGTCACGCCCCGCTCCGCGAGACGATCTACAAGGTAAGCGTCCTGCACCCGCAAGAAATCCTCACGGACCGGGACGGGCGGACGCACATTCATCAGGCTGCGCAAAAGCCGCCGCTTTTCCGAGAGAGAATCTGGCACCGGGATATCTTCATATTCTTTTCGTTCTGCCAGCAGATCGCGGAGCAGAAAAATCAATCGCTCGTCCTGCGTCATCATCTTATCTCCGTTCAATCGCCCTTGCAGGGCATATTTCAAAGCAATTTCCGCAATGCAGACAGTGTTCTTGCCGAATAACCACAGGCTTTCTTGAAATGTCGATACACTTCTGCGGACATTTGGAATAACACAGCTTGCAGCCAATACATTTGTCCGTCACAAAATAGCCGGTTTCTTTTGCCTGTGCTCCGCCGAAAAAGAAGCTGGCCCGTTCAATAGGAAGTTTGGAGAGGTCAAACCATTCTCCGGTTCCCTCGTAAATTTTGAATACTGTGAGCGCGCTGTGGGAGCGCACATCAGGATAAATCTTCTCCATATAGGGATTTTTACGGAACAAGTCGGGCAGCCTGTCCGGCCCGATCTCCTTTGCCTTGCCCTGTACGGACACCGCCACGCAGGAAAGGGTATCTTCTCCCTTCATGGCGGTGAAGGCAATATTTTCGTTAGCTTTTAGCCGGTCATAAAAGTTCTTGCCCTTTGCTGTCAGAAAGTAGAGGCTGTTTTCATCATAGTCCATGAGGTCGATGGCACAGGTGACGGGCCGCCCTTGGCTGTCCACGGTGGCAAAAACGGCAGAGTGGATATGATCCACAATGTATTCCAGATACTCTTTTGTCTGCATAAGAAGCCTCTCAAAATCAAGAGGTTCCCCTAGATTTATCCGGGGGAACCGTGTGCACGATACTTACAGGTCGTACTCCTTGGGCGGATTGCCGGAAAAGTCAGCGATTACTGCATGGACATCTTTCAAATAAAACACTTCAAAGACGGGGTTGGTGGCCTCGCCGTACTGCCCCTTGACGATGGGGTTCCGGATGCACATCTCCTTGGCGGCCATATTATTCTCGAAAACGGCCTCGCCGTTCAGACGAATCCACGCATAAGCCGGGCTGGAAACAGAAATCTCGATGTTAGGGTTGGCCTGCATATCCTTGTAGACGTCCTTCTGGTTGTTGGTGCAAAACCATAGCTTGCTGTCCATCTCGCCGGAAAACATGAAGGGGCGGCACTTGGCCTTACCATCACGGCCAACCGTGGCCAGATACTGCACGGGATTTTCCTGCAAAAACTTTACGACGTCATTCATCATAAATACCTCCTGATTGGAATTTGGGTTTTGGGGATTGCAATTTTTATCTTGCGAAATTATAATAATTCTGCAAGTATCTATTGTAAAGTAAGCACTTTATTGTGCCATAGTTACCAAAAAGAAACTATTGGAAAGGAGTGGTATTATGCAGCAAGTGAAAGAATTACCTGCCTGTCCGGTAGAAACAACGCTTATGCTGATTGGTGATAAATGGAAAGTCCTGATCCTGCGCGACCTCATGCCGGGAACAAAGCGGTTCGGAGAACTCAAAAAGTCCATCGGCAGCGTTTCCCAGAAAGTTCTCACCGCCCAGCTGCGGGATATGGAAGAAAAAGGGCTGGTTAGCCGCAAAGTATATGCCGAAGTTCCGCCGCGGGTGGAGTACAGCCTGACAGCCTTGGGAAAAAGTCTGAAGCCCATTCTGGACGCCATGTGGACATGGGGCAAAAACTATAAAGCACAAAATATGTGAAAAGATACCGGGGCAACCTTTTCCAAGGCTGCCCCGGCATCTTTTTGTCTGTTAGCGCCAGCGGGAACATTTTACATTAGAAAGATATTTCCGCTTCTCTTAAATCTGCCATATTGGGATTGTCATAGCAAGGCTCTCAAAAAATGGTGAATTTCGTTTCTGGAAGGGAGGATGTAGTAATGGGTGTCATGGAGATCTATGTTATAATGTCGTAGAAAGAAAGTATTGTACATGGCTATCCGAAAGAGAACGGAGATGAAAAAATGCAAGGAGAAAATCGCTTTATTAAATTACTTTTGTTTTCTACTGTTGGGAGGGAAGTTCTTCTTTACGGATTCAGTTCCCCAACAAACCAGCCTTTTTTGACATGGAAGCAGAGAGAGATATCAAAAAAACACCAAAGTGTTCTTACAGCCATTTTACCTTTTCATGAAGCGGAAATCTTTGAGAAAAGCCTCACACAGGAAAGCACTCTGTCTATGGCGAAGATAACGATGAAATCTCCCCAATTAGTTATCAGGCCCATGGTACTGGTCAATGATACGCATTCAAGGCAGCATGGTCCGGTTGTGGAATACGCATATCTGAAGGAATTGTGGAATGTGCAAAAGGAAGCACTATTTCAGGAAATCCTCCATTCATTTGGGACAGATGGTAAGGAACTGTACCGAGATGTCCAGGACTTAATACAGTGGTGCCAAGAGGAATGCGGCATTGATTTTTCTTCGCAGGGGCATCGCTTCGGAAACTTTGAACACTATCAGTCAGCTCCATTGGGCACAGGTTTTAAGATCTTGACACATAAGGAGTTGGAATTAAAGAAAGTAACGATTCAAAAAACAGAGGTGTTTTCCCGAGAATTGGTGGTAAATTGCGCTGCAGAACATCGTAAGCGGTGGCTGATCAATCAGACAAAACTGCTGCCTGCGGAGGAGAGTTCTGTGGAGTTCACGGCCAAGGAATCTATGAGCAGGGTAGTAGTACAGATATGGGATGGTGAAACCGGAGAGTTGCTTTTCGCCCGTGATTTATCAATGATGCTTGGAGTAAATCTGGAGATGAATTTTGACTCGTCTTCGTATCATGTCAGAGATGCTTGGACAAAGAAATTACTTCAGTCAGCTTCCAACCGAAAAAGAGAGATCGAAGAAAAAATAGAAAAAGTTGATCGGGTTACAACCGATCGTACGATTTCAGTTAAAAGCAGCTTTCACACAGAAATTGACACCTCATTGGAATCAGGAAGGAGGCTTTTAACCGATTATCGGAAAACACGTTGTTTGGGAGCGTTTATTCCGAATACAGGAAAAGATGGAGAAATTGATAGTTTTCTAAAAATACATAAGTATCTGGCGGATAGTACTGTGGACAGAGTCATTCTTGCAGATCCATATTTTTCAGTCTCAGCTGCAGAAAAATTATTGACTAGAATACCACGCACGAATCTGCAGCTTGACATTATTACCTGCCTTGGGATGACTGACCCGGATACAGGGAAAGCATCCGATATTTGCAAAGAGTATGAAAAATTCCTGTTTAGCAATGCAAAATTGCTCCATGGCCGGCTGTCAGTGCGCAATTTGAGGCGAGGGAACAAACCGGTGTTTCATGATCGGTATTTGTTGCGGTTCCATAATGACCAACATATTGACGGATTTCTGTTGAGCAATTCTTTGAACAAGATGGGACAGAACTACCCCTTTGTCATTGCACCGCTGGAGCATGAGGTAGCTCTGGAAGTATGCGAATATTTGACTCAGATGTTTGATGCCAAGCTCCAAGAAAAGAAACCGCCAAAAGAGCGCATTATTTGTGATGTTCTGTATGATTCTACAGTGAAACCGACGGCCCAAGATAAAAAGAAGTTATCTCCATCACCTTTGAAAGAGTGGCTGGGGACGGAATATTGTGAGAATGGCAGAAACACGATTCCAAAGGAGAACCTGTCTGTAGCGGTTACGGAAGTATGGAGTCATTGGGGACAGGATAAAGAGGGCGTTTGCCGAGTCTTGGGAGAGCTATGCTCGAATGTGTTTCGATGGTCAATTGAAGATGTTGCAGAAACCTTAAAAAATATAGATGGAGCTACAGATGAGTTTCTAATGTGGTTTTCTGATTTTGCCGAAGAAAAAGAGCGGCGTATGGTGCATGACCAAAGAGGCATCAACGCGCCGGAATACACGTTATGGGCCTTGCTTCATGAGCGGGCAACAGTAAGCAGAGCAGGTTTTGATATTCTATTCGATCAGGCAGGACATATTTGGTATCGGGAAAACGGGTGGTTTCATGGAAGCTATCGCCTAATGTTAAAGTTGGATCCTGCGGCGTTCCTTTTGCTATTGGATAACAGTAGATCACCGCTGATGTTCGATATTTTGGCGGCTCGCATGTCGTTTTATCCCTGGTCAGAACGGCTTTTCCTGTCTGCTTCGAAGTCAAAACTATTGTATACCCAACTCTTGTGTGCGCAATGGATGTTTTCCCTATTCAGAGATGGAAAACTGTCCAACAAGCAGGTTTTGGACACTTTGGCGCAACTAACTCCGCAAAAAAGATCGTTACAGACCGCCTATTTTTTAAGTCAAATTACTTTCTTTACACGTACGAAACATACCTTGGACGCCGATGCGAGGGAGCAATGGGAGCAGTTATACCAACAATTGTTATCGCTCCTGGCAGCCGATCTTTTGCACTGTTCGGAGCAAGAACGGAACACGGCGTTGTTTTGGTTGTACGACAATGAACAATGCTCACAGTGCAGTTTACAACTGGATCTTTCCCGATATATTGAAGACTCAACCATCCGGGACGCTGTGCTTCAAAAAGCCGTGGAGGGTATTCAAAAGTACTTAATTGATTCCAAATATAAAAGAAATCTGAAAACGGCCGTTGATCTGTATCTGACCAGCGCCGAGCAGTTATACGGGGGTGAGGTAGAAAAACAGATATTAGGGAAACTTGTGGATTGGAGAACCTTTGAACGGGCAGCGGAGCCGGAACTGAAAAACTATGCATACGATAAGTGGCATTACGCTTATATACGAGCAAAGTGGCAGCTGTTCCTGCTTGCTAAATATGCCCAGCTCCATCCTGGAGCCGAAAAAACTCTAAAATGGCTCAAAGAATGGAGAACACGTTTACCTAATATTGCGAATGAGGAGTCAGGTACGAACTTGACGGGTTCATAATTACAGGAAACAGTCAAAAAAATACAAAACCGGCTCCGTCTGAGTTTTCTCAAAGATGGAACCGGTTTCATTTTTAAATGTACCAAACCTAATTGCATTGCTTGGTTTTTAAATTGTCACGCCATCTGTTTGACGGTTGCTAAATTTTAGTGTCATCCAAGGCTCTTTCAAAAATGGTGTAGTCGTGGTGCAGTAAGCACCTTTTCGAGCCGCATAATCATTGGTACATCAGGCTTTTTCGGGACTTTTCTTCAGGATACTGCCGTGGCAGACAAAAAGCACTCTTACCATTGATTCAAAACTCCTTGAAACTGTCAAAATCGCTCCATTGATGGTATGACCAGGCCTGACGTTGAAATCATCAAGGGGGGCCGCGAAGCAGCCCCCCTCTCATCTATGATGGACCTGCCTGCTGTATCGTGCCGCAGCTCCTCCAGTCGAGGTGACGGCAGTAAATCCAGCTATGACCTGGTAAAAATTGAGGGATAGCAGTTCACCAATTTTCTCGGTTTCCGTTCAGGTCCTGCCGTGGCAGGGGAGCGTCACCCAGAGGTCATCGCTCTTCCTTCCGCTCTTTTTGGGGCCCGGGAGCCCCTCCCAGCTCGCCGCTCAGGAAACGGCTCAGTTCCCGGAACAGCACCGCCAGCTCCCTGCGGCTCCCCTCCGAAAGCCCCATGGACCATTCCAGGGTCCGGAACATCAGGCCCGCAGCCTCCATCTCTTCTTCGCTGTACATCCCCAGTAGCTGGGCCGGGCTCTCGTGAAGGTGGTCCGCTATGGTCTGCACCGTGGCTAGGGTAGGATTTCCGGTCCCGGCCTCGTATTTTTGCAGCGCGCTCTTGCTGATCCCCAGTTCCTTCGAATATTCCTCCAGGGATGCGTGAGAGAGCGCCCGCTTCTGCTTGAGCCGGTCGGCCAGCATATCCTGCATCTCCATCCGCAGCCCCTCCTGTCCCTCGTTTCTAGTTTGTTCTGTTGTTTTAGCATACCTTATTTTCCCACATCGTGTCAATCCCACGGAGGCTGAGAAGGAACAATTTTTATTTCTTTCCCCTCCCCTCTTGATTTCTCTCTGCTTTTTTGGTATCTTTAATAAGCGAATCTTTCGCCCGGATCGTTTGGCGTGTATCTGAAACAGAGGCCCCTCCGTCGGCCTGCGGCTTCTTTCGTCTGGGCGACAGACCGGGACCGGTCTGTGTTCTGTGGAGGTGTACCCAAGTGGTTGAAGGGTCCGGATTCGAAATCCGGTTTCTATGCGGAGTGCCAAACGGCTGAAACCCTTGGAACCATGCGGGTTCCTGCCGAATTCAAATTGAATAATGTTGCTTGTTCTATCCTGTTGTTCTTCCCGATTTCCACCGGCTGAATTGGTCGGTAGGTCGGGACTGGGGATATAACACAAATTTGGAGATGTACCCAAGCGGTTGAAGGGTCCGCACTCGAAATGCGGTAGGTCGGCTCAAAACCGGCGCGAGAGTTCGAATCTCTCCATCTCCGCCATGAGGTCTGTCAGCAAAAAGCTGGTAGACCTCATTTCTTTTATGGTGCATCCGCCGACAAATTTTGCACCATGGGGGTCACAATATCCTGCTCAATGGCCGCGGCGGATTGCTTTTTTGTTGCATATTGGAGATGCCCATAAATATCCACCGTCGTTGAAATTTCACTGTGACCCAACCATTCCTTTACCTGTTCCATTGGTACTCCGTTTGCAAGCAGGAGAGAGGCACAGGTATGGCGGAGATCATGGAAACGAATATGCCTCATATTATGTTTCTCAAGCAATTTCCCAAAAGTCGAAGACACATAATTAGGCTTAATCAGATTGCCGATTACATCGACGCAGACATAACCCAAGTTTTCTTTGTTGTAAGCGCGGCCGCAGAGCTTGCGGTTTTCTTCCTGTTGTTCTCTTGCCTCCAACAACCGCTCCTTTAAAAAAGGAATCAGAGGATAAGTCCGTAGGCTGGACTTATTTTTGGCCTTGTCCTTCTTGATCGTAAGACGTTCTCCTTTAACATTGCAAATCGTGACCGTGTGCCGGATGGAAACGCAGTCGTGCTTGAAGTCAAAAGCGTTCCATTTCAGTCCAATGACCTCACTGCGGCGCAACCCATAAAATGCAGTTAGAAGAATCACTAGCTCAATCTTGTGCCCCTTGATAATCTCAAACAGGCGTAGGACTTCGGAATCCAGGTAGTAGTCCCCTTTGAAGGCTTCAGGCTTGGAAATGATGATTCGGTCGGCAGGATTATTGGGGATTAGCTTTTTGTCCACCGCATAGTTCAGCGCCCCATGAATTAGAGCATGGTAGTGCTTGACAGTAGACGGCTTAACCCGCTCCAATTCCTTCTCATAAAAGGCAAGGATATCTTCTTTGGTCAGAGCAGAAAGTGATATAGGATGCTCACGGAAATACGGAGCGATAGGATTGTTGAGCTGCTGTTCGTAACCAGCGTAGGTGGAAAGTTCAATGGGCTTTGCATCTATGGCTCGCCCAGTAGCTGTCCTATACTTATGCTCTAACCATTGGTACAGGAAATCTACAAACGACACTTCTGCCATTACTTGATTTTCCTTTGATGCCAATAGACTGAAGTTATCCGTGATTGTGCTTTCTCGCAGCAGTTTCTCTGTCCACTCTTCCGAACAGCAGGAAGCATATTATTTGCCCAGGTTTTATTTCCCCTAGCTTTCCTATGTGTCGGAATCCACTTGGGTTTCCTTTTTCCATTTTCAGTGATATTTAGGACCCAGTAGAGATAGCCTTTTTTCTCGGCCACATGGCCGGAAATCAACTTCGTGTTTTCTTGCAGGTGTACCGCTGGCATATTTGTTGATCCTCCTTTTGCGGCATTGAGTTCACCTACCAATGACACCTATATTGTATCATTGGATAGAACAAAACTCCAGGTAAACCGGGATCTAAATTGTTAATTTTCTGCGTCTATTTTTCTGACCGTAGGAGGCGAAAACTCCTCATTCCATTATAACGGAGTAGGAGACTTTTAAATAGCCAAGGATATGAGCTTTAGGGATTCGATAGGCGCGCCCAATTTTTAAGGACTCGATTTTCCTATCTTTCAACAGCTTATAGCCGGTCTTTTTGCTGATCCCCAACACTTTACACATTTCTCCAATATCCATCACATCAGGGTAATCTTTCAACATGAGGCGGTAAGCATCTTTCGGGGACAGCATCATATGGCCATTTTCATTCACGGTGCGTATTCCTTTCCTTAGTGGTTTTTATGCCAAGGCTGACAGAAATCGCCTTATCAATTTCCTTCATTTTCTCCCTGCTGATATGCCCAATGTAACCTCTGAGCCTCCTGCGGTCAACCGTCCGTATCTGTTCTAGCAGTAACAGGGATGTGGGAGCGAGGCCCGGAACATTCTCAAGCGAAACATGAGTAGGAAGGTTAGTCTTGTCCCTTCGACTGGTGATAGCCGCTGTTACCACTGTTGGGCTGAAGGAATTACCTACATTGTTTTGAAGCACAAGGACAGGGCGTGTACCTCCCTGTTCCGAGCCAACTACTGGGTCCAAATCAGCGTAGAACAAGGTGCCACGCCGGATTGCCTTCCTCCGCATAGTCATGACCTCCTGAATATAAGTAAGCTGGAAACAGGGTGGGCCCCTAAAAGCCCACCCTGTTTCCGACGCAATTTTCCAATCTGTTTTCTTTTTAGTGTGCTATTTGTCCCAGACACCCCACACACGGGAAGTCATCGGTGGCCAGCAGCGAACCGGCCCACGGGAATCTCACCCCTCCGAGGATCTCTCCGAGCTGCCCCCATTGCATGATCCTGCGGTCAAGCAGGGCTGTGGCTGGGCAGGAGTACCATTGTATCCTTTGCCGATCATGGCCGCACCGGGAGCCACCCGTTTTTTACAGACCACCGTTTCTCGCTCATACGGACAGGATGACAGAAAAAATCAGTAGAAACTACTCATCCATACCATACCTCATGGCGCGGCTTCTGAATCGGCTTTTGCTCATCGCACTGGCAAAGGGGAAGTTACCGATGAATGGATATGTGGTTGTCAAGGAGCAGGAAAAGTAAGTTCGGAAGAACTCCCTTCACCTATCGTCATGAAACTAATAGGGTGTCAACCCTGTTCCGCAAATATAACTCTTAATTTTTCAACAGCAATTTTTAACGATTTTGCCACCGCTTGATGACTAGCCCCCTCGATTCGACCAATTTCCCGACTGGATAGTCCATAAAATATATTGAGTCGAAATCGCCGTTTCTGGGTTTCCGTAAGTATATTTGTAGTAAACAATTGTCCCAGGGCTAATTTAGCATAGCGATAGTTTTGACGCTCTACCTCAAATTCTTCCCATTCGTCCTCTAGTGAGCGGGTAGCACAACAATTCATCTCCTCCATTCCCTGGATAGATATATTTTTACGGGTCTGGGTGTTCTCTGCTCTGTCCTGCTCATAATAAATCTCATCAGACAGAGCTTTTAATTTCAAAAAGTCCTGCTCCGTTCTATCTGGATTCTCCTCTAAATAATCCTCCAGAGAAATCTCTATAATTTCATCATTAAAGCGATACACAATATTAGGGCTGTATTTGTTCGCTGCATAATCATTTTTGCGATAATTCCACAATTTTTTCTACCTCCGATCTGTTTTTGAAAACAGATCGGAGGCGGTGGTGCCCTGCTTCTATGCCTGAGCCACTTATGAAACAAGCGACCGACTATGTAATCTGGTACAAAGTCGGCCGCTTGTAAGATGTCAGAAAGTAATTTACCCTTATGGCATCGTAACTTACATTTTATTTCTTTAAGTCAAATACTGTTCTCCCATCTGGTCGTAAATTTGGAAGAAAACTGTTTATATGTCTATGGTTCCTTTATTTACTGCTGGGGCCTGAAAACCAACTTTGGTCTTCAGGCCCCTTTGTCATATTACTTAATGACTCTCCACACCGGAATATGTGACGTCATCTTCTACGAATTTCCCGTTGGCGTCATAAACTTCTGTGGTAAGTTTCAGGCGATAATCGTATCCACGGGCAACAAATTGCGCCTTGTTGAATCTAATCACATCGCCGCTGTCACTCCACTCCTTAATCGTTTTCCATGTAGATCCATCTTTTTGTTGCAGCTCCAGTGTTGCCTCAGCTTCATACCCAGATGCTACCGTGCATGTTCCATCACAGGAGGCATAGCCGCTACTGTTAATAGATAGGTCCACAGTTACCGATCGAATGGCTACAAATCTAGCTGCCGCTGGTAGTAGCATCATTGCCAGCATACATACTACCAATGGCCCGGTAAAAATTCTCCTCAAACTGTTTTGCTTTTTCATTTAGTCGTCATTCCTTTCAAGTCTTATTTGAGCTCTGCTCATAATATAAGACTCAACATTTGGAAAAACGCAACCAAAAATTTTTATATTTACCAACGAAGGCCCTCGGCCAGCATTACCAGCTGATCTGATGTGAGAGCATTTTTCGCCTCTCCTGTTGATGTGATTTGGATAATATAGTGATTTTCTTCATCAAGCCAGACCAAAGTTTGACTATATACACTATCTAAATCTTTCTCATAAAGAGTTGCTGAATATCCTTGAATCTCCACATTACTCTTCCTAGATTCTTCTGAATCAAACTTATGGATTGTCTTTTCTGAATATTGGACCACATTAACATCTATACGATGTCCCTCTTGATCATAAATACAAACTAGCCGATTCTTTTTCCCATCTGCCCATCCATTATCTCCAACCTCATAGCCTTCTGGAATCCATTCAAATCCTAAATCGTAGTAATATGTCATATTCGCATCTTGATTTGTTGAAGCACTCTGTGGGACCTGCTCTATATCCTTGTTCCCCTCTTTTTCGAAGGTAAACTCTGTGTACTGTTCACATGTTCTAATTACCACATTCAGTATGCTCAAACGGAGTTGTTCTGATGCCGCCATTGCAGTCGTTAGAAGAACAAGTAACAGCATAACGGCCACAGATATCCGCTGCACCATTTTCCATGTCATCCGGCCGAGGTTTCTTGCTTTCTTTCGATTAAATTCTTGACGTATCAGCTTTTCGCATCGCCGCCGCACCTCTGCCGGAACCTCCGCTTCTGGATCTGCTTTCAATCGTTCATTAAGTTCAATAGCCTTTTTCCCTTCTTCTTCCGCCACGGAATCCATCAACAGGGCAAACAGAGCATCTTCATATTGCTCTATCAACTGTTCACGTTTTGTCATCCTTCTTGCTCCTCTTCATAATTACCATGAGCTTTCTTCTAGCTCTGGTCAATTTCATTCTGATACTGTTCGGCTGGCAACCAAAATCCCGTGCCAACTCCTTATCCCCATATTTTAACAAATACTTTCCTTCTAAAAGTGCTCGATCTTCTGGTCCCAAGTGTTTCAAGCCTTCTTTTAATTTTTCAATCTCCTCTTCATAGAATAACTGTTCCTCTTCCGCCAATATTATATGACGCATTCCTTCTTCATTCAACGTCTCCAGACTTATTATTTTACTTCTTTCTCTGTTACGCTTTCTCAAATATGAAAACGATGTATTTCTTATTGCAACCACAATATATCCAGCCTGCGCAGCACAATCTAAGTTACACAAAACCCTCCTTTTTTCAATCAGCTTTTTAAGGCTCTCCTGTACTATCTCCTCCTGTTCCATACTGTCAGAGATATACCGCCTAACTGTTGCATACATAAGGCGTTCATATTTGCGATAAAGCTCTTCCATAAACTCTCGTTCTTTTTGGTCACACATTCCTAAATCTTTTTCTATCTTTGTTTTCATTAGAATAACTCCTATATAATGTCTTTCCTTTTTATATAAAAAGACACCTGCTTTTGGCAAACGCAACAATGGCAATTTTATTGTTGTCTTCTGCTCTGGCATTTTTATTAGTTATTCTAAAATTATATACTATTTTACTCCATTTTCAATTCGTTTTCTAAAATATCACTCTCATTTATTTTAGAAAATATATAATAGTAATTACTTGATATTGGGGAGGAAAGAGGAGTGGCGCAATTTGGTGACCTGCTGGCAGAACTGCGCCAGGATCGTGGTTTGACACAAAGCGAACTTGGCAAGGTTATTTCTGTGACTTCAGGAACTATCTCCAACTATGAGCACGGCTTCCATCTCCCCGATTTGGAGAAGCTAGTATTACTTGCTGATTATTTTGGTGTCTCAACAGATTATCTCTTGGGAAGAATATCATCTAATCTTCCGATTGACGTGTTGCAAAAGGCTCTCACAGATGGGACCCCTGTTTCAGATGTAATTCACAGTCTGTTCCAACTTCCTCCTGACCGTCAACGGGCGATTCTATTGGTAATTTCCGATATGGCATTTCGAGCCATGGTGGATCAGTACGGAACGGGGGAAGGTAAGTAAGTCCAATGTTTTTTGTCCCAGTTGCTATCCTCGTTATTGAGGACGAAGATGACCGAACCTTTATGGAAAATCTCTACTCCTCTTACCACCGACTCATGTACCATACAATTCATCTCATTACCGAAGACCCTTGGATTACTGAAGATATTCTTCAGAGCACAACAGAGAAACTAATCCAAAATTTAGATACTATTAAGCATCTTCCTCAGCCCAAATTGGTAAACTATATTAAAACGGCCTCCACCAATACGACATACACATATCTCCGCAAGAGAAACTTGGATGCAATTACTCCTCTTTCTGGTCTAGAAAATGAATATGAGCTTTCTCAAAGCAGCAAAGAAAATCCTGAATTACTTTTTTTAAGGGATGAAGATATCAATTGCTTTACTACTGTCTTTAACGAGCTGGATGAGAAAGACCGCTATTTATTAACTAGCCGTTTTGTTGAGGGAAAGTCTTACTCAAGTCTATCTGAAGATCTTGGAATACAACCTGATAGTGTGCGTATGGCTGTTACCAGGGCAAAAAGGAAAGCCGCTGCTATTCTGAAACGGAAATATTTGACCCGTTGATTTACCGTTTCGCTCTTTCTATATTATGAAGTGTTTTTGTGGAGATAGGTGTTGAAAAAGTCTTCCTTAGTTTTTTAAGAGCAACAATCTTTCCCTGATTTACTGACTGCCTGCTACATCCCCATCGACGTGCAATTTCCGCTGCGGTCAGAGAATTCTCAAACATTAGTGTTATAATTTCTCTTTCTCTTTTTGTCAGTACATCAATCTGGAGTTCAGTTAATAGCCCATCATTAAGTTGTATCTTATCTTGGGTCGCCAAATACTCTGCCTCTTCTTTGGGGCTGATCTCATCCCAGCCAATTACGGTCTCTACATGGTGATACTTTTTATATATTCTGAAACAATAATGATACATTGACTGTTTTATATACTGAACTACGGTACCATCGTCTATATTTCGCAAATTAGACGGAGAAAAATCTTTAACCAGTTCTATAAATGCCAGTATCATTTTCTCATTACCATCTTCGATATGAAGTTGACGACCACATTTTTTGATTAAGGGGGCGAATTTTTGGAGCAGCGCCTCCAACGCTTCGTTATTTGTCTGTGCAAGTCTGATGCAGTCGGCCAGCATTGCTCTTCACTCCCAGATCAAATCTGGAAATGAAAGAGAAACGTGATGAAAAAAAGTAAACCTCCTTTGCAATAATTTTTATGAAAGATTTCTCTTCATCTCTATACTATTAGACGCAGTTATGAAGCTATTGCAACATGCGTCCATTACTTTTTGCAAGTATGAGACTGACCCTATTTTGATCTTTGAGGCAACACATCTGTAATTATTCCATATTATAAAACGGCTGACCGGAACACCGGCCAGCTGTTTTCGCTTTTTCTGCCATTGATTCTCTGTTCAAATATCTGAGCTTTCGAGTTTGTTCGGCTGATTCCTCTATTTTGTGTTGCACTCATTTCAATGAGCAGGCAATTAAAAATAATCTCACATAAAGTAATGTCTTCCTTTACTTTTTTTTAAAATGTGTCTCTTTATCTCTTATCTGAACCCTTGGTCGTGTCAAGATTTTTTCGCACTTTAGTTTGCAAGCTCTGGCATGAATGAAGT
>ENA-ORRQ01001607-ORRQ01001607.1-human-gut-metagenome-genome-assembly--contig:-NODE-1607-length-16620-cov-3.801992_pt1 | contig 16620 bp, 14 predicted proteins | sample MGYA00242177_ERZ509138 | MGnify/ENA primary metagenome ERZ509138 (study PRJEB26280, sample SAMEA2338628) | human gut metagenome | biome: human gut; feature: human-associated habitat; material: faeces... | reverse complement strand
GGTCTGGACGATGGAGCCCAGAAAGTAGGTGATTGCCAAACAGCTGGCGGCGCGCAACGCCATGAGCTTGCGAGAGCCCTTATCGGACATAGCTCCCCAGATGGGAGCGAAAATGCCTGAAATCAAAAAGCTCACGGCAAAAATGATGCTGCTCCACCAATTGACTTCCGAGGTTTGAACGCCGAGCTCTTGGATAAGATACATCGGCAGGAACGGAATCAACATGGTGTAGCTTGCCGACATGAGAACCGTGCTGCATGTCAGGACGGCTAAAACCACACGCCAGTTCATAAAAATCCTCAGTATTTTTTTTGGGATCTCAAATTTTGAGTCTACGCCTAAAAGACGATTTGTAGCGCAGGTGTTGCTCAAAGAAAGTCCACGATGTGCAAAAGAGCTCGTCGCAGTTTGAGACGTTTGGCAATACATGCGAAAAATGCAGCTGCAGTAAAATTTCGACTCCGAAGGTTCGGGAGCAAGAAACGCCTTTCGCCTCGAACCGATAACTGTATTCATTTCATCAATTTCTTGCTTCTGTTATTTTCCCCGTGAAAGCTCTTACGCCCATTCTTTTCGCTCTTTTGATGGCTTGCACCACTCAAGCCTTTGCATTTGATCCTGATCTTGCTGCGATCGAGAATCAGGCGCTGATGCAGCGGTTCCCGAAGGGATCAATCACGACTCGAGAAGCCGCGGATCAGGCATTGCGGGAAGTACGTGCCGCCAAAAGCAAGTTGAAGGAACTTTCGGAATATTCCAAGCGTCGCTGTAATGAGAACATTTTTGTGAACAGTTGCGTAGAGGATGTCCGTAAGGCCGAGTTGCGTCAATCTCGCCGTCTGCAAGCGATCGAGTCCGAGGCTCGCCGTATTGTGCGCGAAGATGAAACCCGCAAGGAAGCGGTTCGACAGAAAGAGCGTGATGCCAAAGCCGCTCAGCCGCCCAAGTCGGTAAAAAAAGCAACGCCGCGTAAACCTACCGAAGCGCAGAAAAATGCTCAGGAAAACAAGACAGCTCACGCCAAGCGCATGAAGGCTCTTGAAGAACGTCAGGCTGAGGCCGAACAAAAGAAAGCGAAGGAAGCCAAGCATCGCGCAGAGTACGACAAGAAGGTCGCCGAACGCGAGAAACGCCGTGCCGATCGTGAAAAGGCTTTGGAAAAGCGAGCCAAACAAAAGGCTAAAAAAGAACAGGAACAAAATAAGAGCGAGGCAAACAAGAAGTGAAATCAGGGCTCAAGAGCGGACGAGCGGACCTTGAGCTCGACGAGATTGCGAGAAGTTTGCTTGCTGATGAGAGTTTTTTAGCTGATGATCTCGAGCAAATGGCTCATATCACGGCGCCAATTGATGCGCCGATGATTCCGTTTGCTGAGTTTGAAAACGGCATCGGAGGTCCTGCGAAATCGGCAGAGCGGGAGGAATCTGCTGTCGGACAAGGAGCAGTTTTCCCGGAGGACTACGAAGCGCGTGTGCAGCAGGCTTTTGCTTCTGACGGCTCTTTGGCGCACGCAACGACGGGGTTTGTTTCGCGTCCGGCTCAAATCGAGTTTGCTCTGGCTGTGGCTAAGGCGCTTCAAAGCAAAGGCAAGATTTTGGCGGAAGCAGGAACAGGTACTGGTAAGACCTTTGCGTATCTCACCCCAGCTTTGATCGCAGGCTGTCGCGTTATCGTGAGTACGGCGGGTAAATCGCTTCAGGAACAGCTCTGTCGTAAAGATATCCCGGCTCTGATGCGGGCCTGCGGATTGCCTGCCAATGTTGCGCTTCTCAAAGGACGCTCGAACTATTTGTGCAAGCATCGCATCAATATGTGCGAACGCGGAGAAATCACACTAGCTTCGCGGGATGCTGTGGAGGATTTTCGGCGAATTCGTATCTTTTTGGATCGTACAAAAACCGGGGACATCAGTGAAGTAAGCGGCGTGGCAGAAGACAGCGCCGTGTGGCCTTCCGTCACCAGTACGGCCGGCAATTGTCTCGGTAAACATTGTCAGTACGCTCGTGAATGCTTTGTGACTCGAGCTCGCTTGAGAGCTCAGAAGGCAAATGTCATTGTCGTCAATCACCATCTGTTTCTTTCGGCGGCGGCCATGGAGCTCGAAGGCGGTCAGGACGACGGGATGCTGCCGCGTGTGGACGCCGTGATTTTTGACGAAGCGCACAAACTTCCCGAAATCGCCACGAATTACTTCGGCAGCGAATTGTCCACGACAGCCATTCGCGAGGTCGTTGAAAGCATGCGCCCCATTCTGATGGGCAAGTTCAAAAGTGCTGCCCCCAAGGGAACCTCGTGGGATGTCATCACGCAGACGATCAAGAAGTCTCTTTATGACTTTGTGTTGGGGCTCGAAGGCGCCGGTGTGCTCGAAGGCGACAGCCGCAATATTGAGACCATCAGCGGCATGCAAGGATCGACTCAGCATTTGGAAAATGCCGCGCTTGTGCTGGAAGTGTTGCTGGAAGCGGCTGCACCTTTTGTTGAAATGAGCGACGATCTGGGCGTCTTCATTGAGTCGGGCACCGCCATCCTGCAGGACATGAAGCAGTGGGTGATCTGGCTTAAACACGCCGGAATGCCGATGCCGCCGGAGCAAAAGCCGCTTGTGCGCTGGATATCGCGCAGTCGTAGTGAAGCGCGCCTTACAGTGACGCCTTTGGATATTGCCGAACCGTTCTCTCGGATGATGAATCTGCGTAAAGAAACGGCCTGGGTTTTCACGTCGGCAACAATGGCTGTAGGTGATGGGGAATTCAAGCATTTCACGCAGGCGCTCGGCATCGAAGGTGCCGAGGAGCATGCTTGGAATTCTCCGTTTGATCATGAGAATCAAGCCATGCTCTATGTGCCGCCCGATATGCCGAATCTCAAAAGCGGCGTGGCGCGGGACGAATTCACGGATGAACTCATAAAACAGGTCTGGCCAGTGATTGACATGGTGCAGGGGCGAGCTTTTGTGCTGTGCACCAGCTATCGAGGCATGGAGCGTGCAGCCGAGCAGTTGCGCGAATACATTGCCGCCAATGGGCGTGACTATACGGTTTTGGTCCAGCGCGAGGAGTCAAAAGAGAAGCTCCTGGATAAGTTCCGCCACGAGCAGCATCCCATTTTGGTGGCAACGATGAGTTTCTGGGAGGGCATCGACATCAAGGGCGATCAGTTGTCACTTGTGATCATTGACAAGCTTCCTTTCCCAAATCGTGAAGATCCCGTGTTTGATGCGCGTTGTAAATGGCTCGACAGCCAGGGGCAGGTGCCCGTTCATGTTCACCAGTGTTGTTTTTGACAGCTATTTCTGTCTGTGCCCGCTGCTGCCATTGCGCTCAAGCAGGGCACAGGGCGTTTGATTCGCAGTGAAGCCGATCGCGGCATTCTTATCATCGGTGACGTGCGTCTGGTTCGCTCGGGTTACGGCAAGAAGATTTGGCAGAGCTTGCCTCCATACACAAAGACGCTCCGATTAGAGCGTCTGATGCAGTTCTGGAACGAACCTGACTCTTGGCAGTGACGAAGCTCAGCTTTTGCTTGAGCGCGTGGCTTTCTCCGCTTTGCTACGAGCGGTCTTTTGGGCGGGCCGCTTTTTGTGTCGCACGCGTTGCGGCAGTTGATTGGCGGAGTGCGAAGCTTGAAGAACTTCGGCAAGGATCCCTTCGCAACTTTCCAGATTGTCGAGGCAATATAGGACGCTCAATACGGTACCGATGGAAACCGTCGTGTCGCCCTGTTCAATGCGCTTGTAAGTCGAAAGCGACGTGCGGCTTTTCTGCGCCAATTCTTCTTGCGTAAGTTTGCAGCAACGGCGGGCAGCGGAAATGCGTTCACCTAATTCTTCCGTGAAACTTTGTACGGGAAGGATGAAAAAGCGCTTCTGAGGAGCGCGCGCAGGAATTTGTTTAGGCGCTGCTGACATGATTGAAAAGCGTCGAAAATTTCAAACGTGAACAAACTTAGCCTAGCAAACTGAGTCTCTGAGATCAAACAGAATCTCAAAACAGACCTTGGAATACATCATGCTCGTAGAGCACTTTAAGTCCGATGGCAAACAAGACGGCGGCGCCGAAAAGCGAGAGTTTGGCGCTGTGGCGAGCTGCTCTGCTTGAAAGTTTGCTGCCGAGCATAACGGCAATAGCTGTCAGCACAAAGCAAACGGAGCCAATGACGACCGAGGGCCAGAGGATCGGGAATTTGGCCATGGCAAACGAAAAACCGACGGCCAGTGCATCGAGGCTCGTCGCAACCGACAACGTCAAAAGTGTCCCCCAGGGCACGGTACCGCAGACTTGGCACAGTTCAGGTTCTTCTTCATCGCCGAAGGCCTCGCGAACCATCGATAAGGAGACCCAGGCAAGCAGTGCAAAAGCAATCCAGTGATCCCAAGAGCTGACCAAATCCGCAACGGTATTGCCGGCAAGTCCCCCCGCAAGCGGCATCAGGAACTGGAAAAAGCCGAAAGCGGCAGCGAATTGAAAGATGTGTTTGGTCGTAACGTGTTTGCAGGTGGCGCTCCAGCATAGAGCGACGACCATGGCGTCGATGGAAAGTGCGACGGCAATACCGAGGACTTGCAGGATAAGCATTTTCAAAACTACATACGAAAACCCCGCAGGATGTAAGTCCTACGGGGTTAAGAATCTTGGCGGAGAAGGAGGGATTCGGACTTTTTCTCTGACACCAATAAAATACCAATAAAATCAAAGATTTAGCTTCCCACATTTTAGTAAAAATTGCACAGGGTCACCAAAAAGGTCACCAAAAAATCCTTAAAGAATTAACTATCACAAACAACGGATTGGTTAATAGGATTTATCGAAAAAGGGACGAATCTCAGTTCTGCCAGACCTCAATGATGCCGTTCTTCTGTAAAACCTACGATCGCTGAACACGCCATCCCAAGTAACGCTCCGCGAATTGCGCAGCAGTGAGTATCTCTGTAGCGCCAATATGTCTACGTTCGAGTAAGCCGGCGCGTTGGTCCCCTGTGACAAGACTGTTTGCAGAACCAGCCTCACAAATCGCGATCAAAAAATTGTCATCAGGGTCAAGCGCTTCTTCAGAAATCAGCGATCCGGGGCGAACAATCGTTGCCAAGCTACGTATACGATTGATGAGCAGTCCTACCCGGTGTGCCTGCAGAAAAGGTTGCAGATGGGCATAACGCGAGACTCGCCGAATTTCTTCTAGCTGATCCTCGGAAGTGAGAAGCTCAAAGTCTCCGGCGAGCCACGATTGAAGGATGAGATCGGGAGGATTGTGCGGCGAAATGAGCGCTGAAATCAGAACATTTGTATCAAGAACGACTTTCATCTCGATGATCCTTAGCCCAGGCAATTCCATCCGCGATAATCTTGTCAAGTTCATTCTGGGATAGCCCAGACGCACGTACCTTTTCCTTGGCTTCTCCCGTAAGCGAAGACATGATGTAGCGGGACACCGCCTTTTGGACCAAAGAAGAGAGAGCCCCTTTTTTACCTCCTTGAGACGCAAGGTAAATGCGGGTTGCCTCATCAAAATCAGGTGGAACCGAAATGTTCCACTTAACATTTGCAATGCGAGCGGCAGACTGTGTCATGAGTATTCCTATAACTAGAAAGGATGATATGCGCCTATCCGTCTATGATTATAGCCGCAAATGTGGTGCATCGGCGTCTTCAGCGGTTCTTTGTTGTAGTTCGTTTAACCTCTGCTCGCTTCGCATGTATGGTTTTGTCGGTCAATGAACTGACGGCTTCTTGTACGGCAGATTTGACGGGCGGCAGTTTCTGCAGGTGCTCCTTCGTTGCCTGCGCGAGTATCTTGTCCTGACCAGAACCGGCGTTCAGCTCGTTGATTACGTCGTTCAGAAGATCGGTGAGCTCCTGACGTTTCGCCTTTGCCTTGACGATGCCCGGCGGATCAGGGATAGGCTTCCCGCTACGAACGGAGCGTTCGACGTCCTGCAAACGGTTTTGCATGGTCTTGAGCAGCAGGGTCTTCTTTTTTCGTGCAATGGCGTGCTTGCGGGCGCGTTCCTTGTCGGTTTGCACCTTTCGCGCGTTGTGATACTCCGGTTGCCCCAGTGAACGGCGTGTCACGCCGCGCCGCCAACGCTGCGTAGCGTTGGCCTCGATGCCTTGTTCGCGCAAACATACGGCGAAATGTTCGCGCATCTCCTCGCGGCGAGTGTTGTCAACGTGAAAACGCCGTCCGTCATGGCCGATGGTTCGAAGCAAGATATGGCAGTGCGGCTGTGTCGTCCTGCGGTCATTTTCCGGCGTGTGAAACGCCATCAGGTAGTCGTATCCACTCAACGTGTCTTGAGCCCATTTGCGGCATGCTGCTTTGAAGCCCTCTGCCGGCGTACCGGCCGGCATGGAGAGGATGATCCGGCGGCCGTGGGCGCGACGATCGTTTGAGGACTCCTCTTGCGGGATTTGCGATTGAAGTCCCCATTGACGGACGACAGCCTGCACTTGTTCCTTGGAGCCGTGTTCGAAGCCGTTCTGGTCTTCGATTTCGAGTTTGCCGTTTCGGCTGATGTAGTCGGCTGCAGCCTTCATGTGTTGGAGGCAGCGAATATTGGCTCGTCCTATCTTCAGCATGACTTCCGGTGTTCTTCTGACGATGCCCGTAAGTTTCTGCCTGGGAGTCAACCGTACGAGTCGAGAGCGGCCGCCAGCCCCACCTTTACGGTCGGGGTCTGCGACATGCCCCTTGTGATACCGCATGGATTCCGGGAATAGCCGATCGAGAGCAGAGTTCTTGGTCATTTCCGAAGCCTTCTCAGTTCGTTGATGACCAGCTGCTTTTGCTTCTCAATGAAGACGTCAAGCGGAACTTTTCCAGTCTCTACTTCGCGGAGAATACGTTCGAAGAGCGCGGTGAGGACCGGATTTTTCATGACGTCCGGAACTACCTGTAGCAGGTGAACGCCAAGTTCGGTTGCAACGATCTTTTTGCCCTTGGCTTCGAGGTACTTCTTCCGCTTGAGTTCGGTGATGATGGCCGCGCGCGTGGCGGGCGTGCCGATGCCGTCCCCCTCCTTGAGGAACTTCTTGCTCTGCGGGTCGTCCACTGCTTGGTGGATGTTTTCCATGGCACGAATCAGTGTGCCTTCGGTGAAGGCGGCGGGCGGTTTCGTGCGTTCTTCCTTGCAGTCGATTCCGGATACGGGCAACTGCAGGCCAGGCTGCAGTACCGGCAGGGCCTGACCTTCATCATCCGGTTTCTCTTCATCGGCTACGCCTGTGGCAGCCTTCCAACCGGGCTTCGTGACAAGTCGCCCTTTGGCTGAGAAACGTTCTGTTGCGATGCGCAATTCGATGCTGCACGCCAGGTACTCGTGTGCGGGAAGGAAGTTCGCCAAGTAGCGTTCGGCGATCAAACGATAGATTTTCCGTTCTTCGTCGCTGAACTTGGATCCGTCGGCAGCTTGCTGCGTCGGGATGATGCCGTGGTGCGCCGTGATCTTTTTGTCGTTCCAAGTCGGCGAATAGATCGAGCAGTCGCATTTCGCGACGAGGCCCGCCAGGGACGGCATGGTCTTGGCGATCGCCGTGAGTACGTTCTTTGCGTCGGCGTGTTGAGACTCAGGAAGGAACGAGCAATCCGTGCGCGGGTAGCTCGTCGCCTTGTGCGTTTCGTAAAGGGATTGGCACAGATTGAGCGTCTTCTCGGCGGAAAAGCCGAATTGATTCGAGGCGGCCAGTTGAATGTCAGCAAGCGAGAAAGCCTTCGGCTGAGCAATCTTCTTGGGCGTGCGCGAGCAGCTGACGACGGTGGCTTGGCCGACGGCTTTCAGTCGCTGCTGCAACGCAGCCGCGATGCTGCGATCGACCAAGCGCTTTTGTTCGTCGATTCCCGCTTGCGACTCCCCAGGCTCCCACACGGCAGTAAAGGGTTTATCGCCGCCAAGGCAGGCCTTGATGATGAAATAAGGCACCGGCTTGAAATGACGGATCGCAGCATCTCTTTTCGCGACCAGGGCAAGCGTCGGCGTCTGTACGCGACCGACGGCGATGAGCTCCTTCTTGCCTTGCGCCTGCTGCGTCAGTGTATAGGCGCGCGACAGGTTCATGCCGAGCAGCCAGTCGGCACGGGAGCGCCCTAGCGCGGCCAACTTCATGCCGTTGAACCTCTCGTTGTCTCGAAGGTCGGCGAGTCCTTTGCGTATCGACGCACTGTCCTGCGCGGAAACCCAGAAGCGTTGCACGCGGCCGGTGTAGCGGAAGTGTTCCAGAACTTCATCGACGAGGAGCTGCCCCTCGCGGTCAGGGTCCCCGGCGTGTACGACCAGGGAAGCTTTCTTGAGCAGTTTCCCGATCGTTGAGAGCTGCTTCTTAACGCCTTTGTCGTTCTTGGGCAAGAGCTTCCATGTCTTGGGAAAGATCTTCAAAACGCCAGACTTTGGATCCTTTTTTCGTACGCGGGACGTCGTCCGGCAAATACGCGTCCGGTTCCGCCTGCTCAAGCAGATGTCCGAAGCACCAGGTGACGACTGAGCCGTCCTTGCACGTAATGAACCCGTCGCCGCGCGTGACGCAGCCAAGCTCGGCAACGATGGCTTTCGCGACGGACGGTTTTTCTGCAATGAAGAGTCTCATGTGCGGCCTCCCCGATCAGCGTTCAAGCGTTCGCGGTTTTTGAGAATCGGCTGCAGTGGTTTTGAGGCCAACCTCCGACGCTTTTCCCAGCGATGGTTGAATTACCCAATTCGCTTGGAAGGCAAGTGACTTCTCAAGTGCGGTGGCGCGAACCTTAGCGAGGCTTGCTGCGGCGGCTCCTTAAGCCGTACTCGCATTTCGACTCGACGGGCAATGTCGGGAGACACCTTTGAGGCTGCGGCCATGCTCTCCGCCGGGTCCTTGCTGAAAAAGAACCCGGGATGATCTCGGTCGATGCCGATCATCCAGTCCTTCGAAGCGGGGCTCACTCGTTCACGAAGGGCGCTTGCTTCGGCCTTTTCCGGGGAAGCGCCATCCTTGAGAACGGACTCCTTTTTCTCCATCTCAAAGCGTGCCAGTGCTTTCGGGTTGTTGCGAATGATGTGAAGGCATTGCCGCATGACCTGCTCGTGCGACCAACGGTGAACCATGCGCGTTTTGAAGTCGACGGCGTAGTAGGTGTTCGTCCTTTCGTAGCTCTCTTTGTCTTCTTGACACACGGCTGCAACGGCCCGTTGCTTGTACTCGTCGCGGTCGCTTTCCGGCAGTTTCTTGAGCTTCTCGCGCAACGGCTCCTGTAAGTAGTTCGCTTCCAGCGTCCCACGAAGGAGTCGTTTTTCTCCAAGGACGCCCCAGTGTTTTTCGCTGTTCAGACGAATGATTGCCATTTCATCAAGGAACGTCGGCTGAATGGCTTCTTCCTGTAAGGTCTTCAATGAGAATCCGCGGCTCGCTTTTGCCGCGTGTTTGAAAACATGATTGGCAAAGTCGTCAGATTTCAGCTTGGCAACCTGAACGGCCAGCGCTGGGCGATCGGTGATGAAGAGTCCTTGGTGATCAGCGTAGACGCCGTGTAGGAACGACCAGGCATTGGCGGGGTCGAGCACCATCCCCACCAGATTGCGTTCCCGTTCCTGCGTCATCTTGCCTCGTTGAAGCGCGATACCCCAAGCGGACTCGAATTCAGCTTTTGCGCGCGGATTCTTTTCCAGAATGTCGCGGGCTTTCTGCATGAACTCCGCGTGCGTGAGTCGCTGCACACCGTTTCGCTCGAAGTCGAGGACATAAAACTTTTTGCCGGAAGAGGACGGTTCAAGCGCTTCAATCGATTTCGGAAAGGCCGCTTTGCTGCGTTCGGTGTCCAGCGTTTTCCAATAGCGCTCCGCGCACAGACGCTGCGGCTTCAAGGACTCCACAAATTTGGGATCCTGCAGCTGCCGGTGAATGTCGTCAACGGTGATGCCGCTATCGACGCGAGCTACGAGGGCCGTCGCTTTTTGGGCGAGGTCTGGGGAATAGAAGGACGCGGCTGCAACGGCCTGCAGCGGATTGTCGGTGTAAAAGAGTCCTGCGTGATTTACCGGACACTTCTCCAAATTCGACCACGGCAAGGTGGGGTCGAGCAAACGGCGCAGCACCTGTCTTTCTTTTCGATCCGGGTCACTGCCTCGAACGATTTTGCCAGCCTTGGTCTCCGTGACAAAGGCCTCTTCAAACTCTTGTTTCGCGCCCGGGTTGTCTTGCAGGATGTTCTTGGCTTTCGCCATCAACTCGCGGTGCGTGACAACGGACGCATCATTGGCCACAAAGTCGATCAGGTAGAAACGCTTCTCGGCCTTGACGGCCGCCAGCGCTTCGCGGGCGACGAGTTTTTGCTCTTCAGGAGCCGCGGCAGTGAACTTCTCCGCGGCCGTTTCGAGAGGCGTCTTCTCCTTGGCGGTGATTTTCTCCAAAGCCTTCCAATAGTTGTGAGAGTTGAGGCCGAAAGCGAGAGCGGTCGTCGAGTTCCGTGCTTCTTCTTGCGCCCAATCCGCTCGGGCTTTTTCAGCAACGTCATTGCCATCGATACGCTGCAGGAATCGAAAGGCTTTGTCTTCCAACCCCGGCTGCAGCTTGGCAAGGCCAATGAAGTGATGCGGATCACTTGTAGCAACGGCACCTCTGTGCAGCGTGATAGACAGAAGAATTTGCGACCGTGGGTCCGTAGGGTTGAGCAGGGCATTGCAGGCGTTTCTCTCCAAGTGCTCCGGAGAGAGCGTGTTTCCCTGAACGGGGACGAGAAACGATTCAAATTTCGCCAAGGCTTTCGGCTTGTCGTTCAGCACCTTACGAACGCCGGCAACCCATTCGGGGTGAGTGAGTCGCAAAACGGCGTTTTTCTCGTAGTCGACGACGTAGTAGCGTTCCTGTTCAAGGTTTTTCACGAAGTCGGTGATCTTCTGTGCGTCAGCGGAGGCGCGAATGATTTCGACGGGATCTTCCTTGAGTACCTTGATCCAAGAGGAGACGTAGGCAGCGTGCTGCTGCGTGTTGTGCGGAAGACCAATCTCGGAGGCGAGCATCATCGAGGCGATTTCCGCGCGCAGTTCTTCCTTGGCGTAATCGGGCGTGCCAAAACGACCGCTAAGGTCGCGATTGAGACGAGATTCATGGCCTGTCCAGTGACCGAGCTCATGCAGCGCCGTGTCGTAGTAGTCGGAGGCCTTGGCGAACTGTCCTCGCTCTGGGAGCGTGATCGAGTCTGTTGACGGGCTGTAGAACGCTGCGTTGCCGAACTTGTGGTGGATGACGGCGTTGGAGGCTTCGAGAATCTTCTCGGCGCGTTCGTTCGGATCCCAGGTGACTTCGGGAGCTTTCCACTCCGGAAGGTTCAAGCCTTCGGTCTGCTCGGCATTGAAGACGACAAAGCGACAAGGAATCAAAATGCGTTGTCGTGACTCAGGAGGAAGCTCTCGGACCTCTTTGGCAGAAAGCGGTTTGCCCTCAGCATCAAGCCACTTGTCGGCCCAATATAAGCACGGCACACCGCGCGAACCTTTCTTCACGTGGCCGCCTGCGTCCGTGATCTGCTTAAAGGTCATCCAACGCGGATCAGAAAACCCTTGCACTTCTGCAGCCATTTGCAGAAAAAGCCAGTTTGCCCCTGAGTACTGCGTCGCGGTGAGCGGATTGTGAGGACGACTGATGACGCCATTCCACGGTTTTTGCCAAGGCGCAGTGCCTTTCTCGAGCTGTTCAATGAGGCGGGAGGTGACTTCTTCGGCCAGTGCATTCAGCCGGTCTTGCGATTTACTCATGGCCGATCTCCCGACGAGCGAAAGATGGCCGGATCTTTGCAGGCATCCTTGAAGAGTTCCTTGATGAGGTCGTCGGTTTCTTCCGCGGTGAGCGAAGCCTCTTCAAAAGCGCCGAACGTTTCGGCTTCCTTTTCAGACAGGCCATAGTGATGCAGCACGTTGCGCTCAATGGCGGAGTTTTTGATGCTTTCGATGAGCGCTTTTCGCTCTTGGGGCGTGAGAGTCTCTTCCATTTCGGTACTCCGGGGACGACAAGGGACCGCATGTTGCAGGGACATGCGGGTGAAAAGTCGAAATGAAGCGGTTAGCGCTCTTTGGTTTGTTCCGCCTGCGCTTGTCGGCTGCGGTCAGGCTTTTGAAACTCAACGCCCGTGAGGCCGGGCTGCGTCAGCGAGAGTCCCAGGCTTTTGGCGAAGATTTCGTGTGTGGTGCGGTCGTTTCCTTCACGATCTTTCCAGCCGCGCTCGCGCATGCTGCCGCGCACTTCGAGCGTCATGCCGTCTTTGAGCAGGCCTTGCACCTGCTCGATCGCCTTCCCGTTGTACTTGACGTCATACCAGTCGGAGTCGAGCATCTTGAAGCTGCCGTCCTCTTGGCGTTGAAAATTCGGGTGATAGGCGCGGAAATTCAGAACCGTCTGTTCTTTGCCGGCGTTTTGGCCGGACATCGGAGTGAATTTTTCGACCTTGGGAGCGCCGTGAACAACGACGCTGGTGGAAATGTCTTGGAAGTCAGACATCTTGAGCCTCAGTAACAGAAGTGTCGGAAACTCAGGCGAAGCCTGAGGCCTGTTACCGGGGAATTGCCAAGTAGAAGGATACCTGAAAACGAACTTGCTCAGAAACGCGGGGATCGTGTCTTTGCGAGAATGTTGGAGAGCTGATGAGACTCAGGCCGCTGAGATTCTGCTCGTTGGCTACTGTAAGGGACATAAAACTAGAGGGGCGACCGCGAACGACCGCCCCTCCGTCAACTCCTAGGGGGATCCGGCAGGATACAATCCCCTAGGCACTCCTCAAGATGTTAAAAAACAGTACCTGAAATGTCAAGAGACCAGATCAAATATGATGAAGTGAGTCAAGCCTTATCAGGCGCACGTCTTGGTACGTATCTTCGGTACTCCAAAAATGATGTGGCCGGCGCTTTCCTGCTTCACCATGTAAACGCTCAGCTTGCAGCATCTTTCTGGGAGCCGCTCGAGCTTTTCGAAGTGGTTCTTCGCAATAGGTTGGCCGATTGCTTAGCCCAAACGTTTGGCTCTAACTGGCCGGTGCAGCCGGTGTTTGCGAAGTTATTACCAAAGAGGCCCGCAGTATATTGGAAGAGGGCATTCAGGATGCTCAGCGAGCCAAGGGGGAAGCGTTGACGACTGACGATATTGTTTCAAGTCTCAAATTCGCTTTCTGGGAGAAAATTCTCAACAAGAAACTTCATAACTTGATATGGAAGTCAACCCTCCCATCACGCTATCCATTGTTTGGGAGGGATGCTGAGGCCCTACGGATGGAATTACAAACCGCCACACATCAAATCCGACGCTTTCGAAATCGTGTGGCTCATCATGAGCCGATCATCAATGAAGACCTGTGGCGGCAATATAAAAGAATTCACAGGACACTTCGGTATTCGTTTCCGGGGTTGGCTTCTTGGTTGAATTCCTGTCAAACCGTTCAGCAAAGCCTTGATCAGCTGAAATCTGTATTGGCTGGGTTGAGTAAGAGTTCATAGACGTTGCCAGTCCGTTTGGCGCGCAGGTTCACAGAATCCAGAGTCTGGTCCGCATGAGGCGAAGCGTTAAGGCGCAGGGGACGTTCTCGCAAGGGAGCGTCCCTTCATGCGTTGAGCAACATTCTTCCGAAAATTCTCGCGAATTTCGCTACTGATACCGGAAAACGACATACTCGTCCTTGATGTCCGTATCGGTGATGAGAACGTTGCCGACAAAGTACGAATCGCCACGTCCAGAACTACGAGAGACACGAATTACGCCTGAGCCTGAGACCTCTTTCACCTTCTTTACGATGAGCCGTTTCAGGGCAGCTTCTTCTCCGATGTCTTCGGTGTATTGACCGTCAATGTACCCGACGACAGTGAATGGTTGGGATGGTGCTCCTTTGACCCATATTTCGACACCATCAACGTTGTCGCATGCGCCACCGGAACCCTTGAGAACCTGTACATCCCCAACAAACGGATGATATTGAATCGCTGCGGAGCAGCCCGAGAGGAGGGCGACAAGGAACAAAGTCAAAAGCGGTCGTTTCAAATCAATCTCCCTCCTTTCAACAAAAATGCCGACAACGCAAGCATTGCCGGCGAAGCGTCCCTCTTTGTATGCGTGTTCGATCACTCGGACAGAGGCCTTCGGGAACTGTTACCCACATTTTAGTGGATCTCAACGAAAAGTTAAGAGCCAACACGCCGCGTGTCACGGACGGCCGTTTTTGAGTAAAACTTCTCGATCGGTAACTCAGTCTTGGTGCTGTCCGTCGTGCTCATCAAAGCATCAATGCTTTCGAGCGTCTTCTGCAGATCAGAGGTGTCGGTATTGGCCGACTCTTCCTCCGTCGTGTCAGCGGCCAGTTCGCCATTGCTTTCTGCTGCTTCATCCGCCGAAGCAGTCAGTTGATCGGCAAGATCGGTGATAGCGTCGGCTGCTGCGGCGGGTTTGCTTTCCTGCGGGTTCTCACTTGACGCACTCGAATCGACGTCCGTTACGTCAAAAATGTCGGCAATCATGGCATCTTTGGTTTCCTGATCAGCGATGCCGTCAGAGGAGACCCCCGCGTGGCCTCCCGATCGGGGCGCGAAAGTGAGAGAACTGAGCGCAGCCTGAACGTCGAAGTCGACGAAGCTTTCCACTTCGTCCTGTCCCCAGGCTGCAGCGCTTTGCGGCAGCTCCTGAATGCCTTCGAGCACGACCTTGTCGGCGGCTTCGGAAGGCGCGGCCATTTCGCCTGCGGTGGTGGGGCGCGTGCGGGTTTCGATCTTGGCGATGAAAGTGTCGATGTCCTGCTTGGGGATGCTCGGAGGAGGAAGGTTTGCTCGGCAGGTGAAGTCCGGATCCTCGTAGTACCGGATTTTGTCGCAGAGGATCGGCTTGCAATTCTCCAAGCTCACGATTTCCCGCGTTTGACCCAGTTCGCGGATTTCCTGCGGCAGCATCAGTGCACGGCGCTGATCGCTCGTCGAAGTGGAGGACGACTGCATGCTGGACGTGCGCGACCGGCTTTTCACCGTCTCGTAGCCGAGCATTTCAGAGTATTCCTGTGCGTCGGACTGAACCGTTGGGCTCGGCGCGTACATGATCATCAGTGCGTGATTCGAGAGGAGCGTCAGTGCTCCGGCTTTCCCATAGACGTCTTCCAGCTGCGATTTATTCTGGATGATCGTTAAGAGCCGCATGTTGTAGCCTGCCATGTAGCTCACCGCCTGCGCAATCATGGCGACCTTCCCGATGGACGTCATTTCGTCAAGAAGCACGAGACACTGATGTTTCAGGGTCTTGTCTTGTGACGGCAGTACACGGGTGTTTAGGTTGAGGAGCTGATCGAAAAAGAGATTGACGAGCACCGAGCCCTCTTTGAGCTTATTGGGCGGCATCTTGAAGTAGATGCTCATGCGCTCGCGGCGAACTTCTCGCAGGTCGAAGTCGTTGGCGGACGTTGCGAGGTCGACTCGGGGATTCTGAAAAATCAAGAGTGGCGTACCGAACGTCGCGACGATGCCAGCCAAGGTATTCTCGGAGTTGGAGAGCACGCGGTTCAAGCAATCGATGCAGGCGTTCGAGAAAGGGTGTCCGGCATCCTGCGCTTTCTTGAGTTCTTCGAAGATATACTCTTTCAACGGCTTTCCTTTGCCGGAAGCCTGACGGAGAATCTCACCGAAGGTTTTCGGGAGGTCCTTACGTTCGAGCACGAAAAGACAGAGCCCGCGAAAGAGGTCCTTGGCGTTCTCACTCCAAAACTTGTCGTTCTGATTACCGCCCGAGTAGAGCGCGGTGCCGATGGCATCAATGTCGCCCAGGCGCTGCGCGGGGTCGTCCGAAATGTATTCAAGCGGGTTGTAGCGGTGCGTGACGCCGGCTTCATCAAAAGGTGCGAAAAGGTAGACCTTCTGTCCGTGCTTGGCTCGAAAGCCCGAGGTAATGTCGAAGTTCTCGCCCTTGATGTCGAGTACCACCAGGGAGTCCGAGTAGTTGAGGCAGTTGGGAACAACGATGCCGACTCCTTTTCCGGAACGCGTCGGTGCAGCCAGGATGACGAACTGGTAGCCGCCATAGGTCAGGTAACGGCCGTTTTTCTTTCCGACCAAAATGGTCTTTTCGAGTCCACCCTTGGGATCGAGCAGCCCAGCTTTGCGGATCTCGGCCGTGTTGGCAAAGCGCGCTGCACCGTGCAACGGACGGTTTTGCTTGGCGATGACGGCCCACCCGATGAAGCCTGCGAGAAGAGCCCAAGGACCGATGGCGCAGAGTTGCACGGAGACTCGGACGAACTTTTCAGGGGAGTGTGCGTAAAGCTTCCAATACTCAACAATCGAGAACGGTCCGGCGAGTGCGGGGTCTGCACCATTGACGTGAAGAAACGCTGCGCCGCTTGCCCAGGGAATGCCGATGATGACGATGACGAAGCCTAAGAGGATGAAGACGATGCGGGCAAGTTTCGTGGATTTTGGAGACATCAGAAGCGCTTGACGGAGGGATCGAACCAAATTTCGGTGATGTGGCGGCCGATTGCGCGGTCGTTGTGAATGTGCACGACCACGTCGACGGTCAGGTAAAGAAGCTTGCGGATCACGTCGTAGGGGAGCGTTTTGCCGGTATCGGATTGCAGCACTTTGAGCGCGAGGTACTCGAAAACGCCGGCGCAGCTGCCCGCGTGGCAGGAAGTGATGGAGCCGCC
>ENA-ORRQ01001606-ORRQ01001606.1-human-gut-metagenome-genome-assembly--contig:-NODE-1606-length-16626-cov-5.199203_pt1 | contig 16626 bp, 17 predicted proteins | sample MGYA00242177_ERZ509138 | MGnify/ENA primary metagenome ERZ509138 (study PRJEB26280, sample SAMEA2338628) | human gut metagenome | biome: human gut; feature: human-associated habitat; material: faeces... | reverse complement strand
TTTGTCAGGATTGTTGATAAAAAACTCAAAGGAGTGTTATTGCTGAATAGTTACTAGGGGATATATGGATGTGGTTGTTCTCAAACCTGTCTTTCTGTTAGCTGCCCCCTGATTTTGTAGTCAAATATATTGACCATCCCCTTTCAGCTTTCTTTGGGTTTGCATATATAATGGTATATAGCTAACAAAACGTTTGCCCTCCTTCATGCCCATTTAGCAACCATGCGATTTAGTATTACAGGAGGTAGTTTGTCCCTTGGAAATAATACCTTCTCCCTCCGTCCCGCCGCCCTACGCGATCTGCCCCATCACCTCGCTTTGGAAGTAAGCGTAGTTGCCAGGGCTTTGCCATGGGGGCCTGACCGCGGGGTGGACGGTCTCCTCCACATACATTTCCAGCAGCTCGTCGTAGTCGAGGCAGATGACCTGGTCGCGGAAGTCCTCGTAGCCGTTCTTGTGGCAAAAGACGTTTCGGACCTCCCATCGCGTGAAGCGGCGCGCCATCGAGGCCAGTTGCTGGGGGCTGAGGGCGTAGCCGTTCTCCCGGGCGTAGGTCTCGAGAAAGGCGAGGTTGATGGCGTAGTTGCTCTCCTGCCGCCTGCGTAGCGCAAGCGCCCTGTTGCGACGGCGTTTGTCCTGCAGGGTGGAGCGGCGGAGCGGGGTGCTATGGCTTCTCCTTTGCCAAAAGGTAGTCTTTGTCTTCATTGGCTTTTCAAAAAAATGTCCCCACAAATTTACTACTTTTTTCCCAATCCTCTGCCTTTTCCCGAAGAAATGTTTTGGAAAGCCAAAGATTATTCTTACCTTTGCATTGTCAGTCCTCGCCAAGCCTCTTCACAATGCTCAAATCGTGCGAGGCGTTTTTTGTTTATGCCCCCTTGCGCATGGACGGTCCTAGGGCCTTTGCCAAACGGTAGGATTCCTCGGAATATAGGATTCCCTCTGAAAATCAGAAAAAGCCTGTCAGCTGAGGAAGAAGGTCTCGACCAGCGAGCGCAGTTGCTCGTCGGTCAAGTGGTCCGTGGCTTCTTATGTCTGATGCGTTGCACTTTCTTTTCCTTCCTGATCAGGTAGGGCGAGGGCGGCAGCTCCGGCAGCAGGTCGTCCAGGGCCTCGATCTCTCCTATCGCCTTCAGCAGCAGGAGAAACGTGGCGAGCGAGATGTTGTCCGCGGCGCCGCTCTCAAACTTGTGGATGGTCGTGACCGTGAGGCCCGATTGTTCCGAGACCTCCTTCTGCGTCATGTTGCTGCGCAGGCGGTAGTCCTTGAAGCGGGCGCCAAGGAGCTTCACCAGTTGGGGGATCGCATACTCGTAATAGTCCGCCATGAGGCTTTTTTTTAATTTATATTGCGCTATAAGTTATGCCCGATTTTTGGCTCTATCTTATATTCCGCTTATATTTATCTCGCATGCAAAAATACGCGTTTTTTCCCGCCTCTCCAAACATTCCTGGCGAAAATCCTTCTCCCGCCCGCTTTTTTTAGCTTTTCGGCCGAGGGGGCGTGTCGGCTTTCTTGCAGACGAAGCGCGGACGTAAAGGAAAGAATGCCCTTTCGGGGGCGCGCTATTTACAAAAAAAGATGTCTTAGCGTAAAATATACGCAATAAAATTTGCAAGAGAAAAATAGTATGTTTACCTTTGCGGCGTGAAATGGAACGCTTTCGATAAGCCATGCGCAGAACAGAGCTCGCTCAAGTTCTGCCATGGCGAGAAAGGGTATCATGAAGTGAAACTATTTAGTATAGACGATATGAAATTCAACGAAATAACCAAGAAATGGGAATCTCCCTTTTGGCATCCTGCGGTGACCACAGATGCCGTGGTGTTCGGATTCGACAAAGAAGACCGATCGCTCCAGGTGCTCCTGATCAGGAGGGGTAATGCCAAGCCTGGCGAGGCGCCTGCTTTCGAAGGTTATTGGGCTCTCCCAGGCGGTTTTCTCCAAAAGGAGGAAACGACTGATGAATGCGTTCACAGAGAGTTGTTTGAAGAGTCGTCCATGAAATTGTTCAATAACGAAAGCGGCATTAGGCCGGAGTTTATAGAACAACTGAAAACATATTCCGCACGCGGAAGAGATCCCCGTGAATTCGTCATCACCGTCGCCTACTACGCACTTGTAAAAAAAGAAAAGTACGAAATCAAAGGAGGTGATGATGCCGTCGAAGCCAGATGGTTCCCGGTCGATGTTCTACCTGAACTGAAGATAGCATTCGACCATGCTCAGATCATACAAGATGCAGTAGAAATGCTGCGTGAAAGGATCCACTTCGAACCAATCGGATTCCACCTGCTCGACAAGGAATTCACCATGCCTCAATTGCAGAATATATATATTGCAATATTGAATCCTTCCGAGGAAGACAAAAACTTGCGAGACAGAAGGAATTTCCCCAAGAAAATGCTGAAGCTCGGCTATATCAGGGAAACAGGCAAAAAGCTGACAGGCAACCCCTATCGTTCGCCCAAGTTATATACTTTTGACGAAGAGGCGTATGCTGCCGCAAAAAAGATTGGCATGAGACTGGAATTCTAATCATAGATCTGCGTGGACCTCTCTTATCCGGAGAGGTTTAAAAGGCGCCAGTTTCCAATGTGTACCCGTTACGCATTGGCTCTCGTAAAGCAGAGTCATTTCTGTTGCCTATAACCAAAATTTCATTGCGTAAAACTTACGATAAGTAATTAACATTTAAAAAAAGCAATTATGGAAAGATTTGATGACATTTGTCCGGAAAATGAGTTCGAGGACAAGAATTACAACGAGGAGTACGATCGGGAATACTCTTTCGATCAAGGCTACGAGTGGACCGAAGAAGATGCTTGGGATGCTCTGACTGACGGCATGTATGGTGATATGCCAAGCAATCCGTTGGAATACGATGCAATGATGGACGCCATGGGCTTTTAACATAATCCGTTCGAATATGAAAAAGACTATCACAAAATCAAAGCATAAAACTGCTCCAAAGGCCAACCATGTCCAGCGCGTTTTCAATCTGATCATTCTCGACGAGAGTGGATCGATGTCAAGTATTGCAGGACAGGCGATAAGCGGACTCAACGAAGTCTTCCAGACCATCGGAAAGGCTCAAAAAGAACATCCGGGACAGCAGCATTTTATCTCGTTCGTGACTTTCAACAGCGCAAAGATCAGAACAGTCTTTGATCGCCAAGCGGTAAGATCCGACAAGGAAATCAAGTGGACTGACTATATGCCGAACAGTTGCACCCCGTTGTATGATGCGATGGGAGAATCTCTGAACAAATTGAAAAAGCACGTTGGTGATGATGATGTCGTTTTGGTGACAATCATTACTGATGGCTACGAGAATGCTTCAAGAGAATATAGCGGGCATGATATCAAGAGACTTGTAGCAGAGCTGAAAGAGAAAGGTTGGGTCTTCGCTTATATCGGCACTAATCAGGACGTGGATGCGGTTGCTGACGACATGGGGATTGGTAGCAGAATGCGTTACCAATATTCCCCCGAAGGTGCAGCCAGGATGTTTGCACAAGAGCGCGTTAGTAGGAGAAGGTTCTTTGACAGGCTGGCAACTCATGGTAAAAGTATTATAAAGGATAAGCGCTTTGACTATTTTGAGTCGGAAGAAGAGTCAGGGAAAGAGCCAGAAACTGCTCGGGACAAGATTGGCGATACTTCTTCTCCCAGCGATAACCAGGAAGCGGAAGGCAAGGAATGGCAGGAGGCTGGCCAGGAGCAAGTATCTTCAGAAGACAACGAAGCGGCAGAAGGCCCCGAAAAGTCAAAGACCTTTTTTGGGAAAATGATGAATGGTATTAGGGCTATAATATGTCCTAAAAAATGATTTTTTAAAAGTATGGAAAAGGTAAAAATGTTAGGCGCTACGCCATGTGCCATTGCAGCCTGTATGTGTCCCATTCCTGGAGATATAGCAAAACGTTGCTGCTCTCTCTTGACAGAGAATCTCAGGGATGTCAAGGATAGATGGTGTGAATTAATAGAAGTGAGAACCGTGTAAATTGTGAGAATCATGAATATTTGGATAATCGTTGCACTTTACTGGATAGTATGTTGCGTTTTGGTATATGTGCTTGCACATATAAACGGACAAGTGGCTTATCGCAGAATGATGAAGCAAAAGACTACCTTTTGGGAGCATCTGCTCATCGTCCTGTTTAGCCCATTGGCAGCTCCTATTATGCAATTTGCCTTAGCGTATCATGGCTGCATCAATCTGTATTATAGAAACCGTCCAAGACCGCTGCCCAAAAAGATGAAAAAGTATATGAAGAAAGATTGCGTGTTGGACGAGAACAATCAGACCGTCTCATTGGCGGAGTACAACTACAGGCATGCCACGGAATATACCTTGGATGATGTCTATGGCAAGGGTTATGTTGAATCGTTGACCGAAAAAGAGCGGGCTAGTATCGCCACAGAATTCAAGGAGCATGACGAACCGGAGGAGGTTCATGAGAGCATACCAGACTTACCAGATGTAGGAGAAAGATGGTTGTGAGAAGATTTGCCCTTTGGGTACTTTCGTGGATTTTGAAAATCTTCCCGACTCAAATGCTGAGCATGCAGAGAGATTCTGATACGCAATGGCAAAGAGACCTCCTATGAAGAGAAAGAAAAGATGATCATATTCAAGTATCATTGTGGCAGATATTTCCGAAACAGGTTGTAAATGTAGGCCCCAGAGCATTGCTTTGGGGCCTATACTTATAGGTTCCATTATTATTGTACCCTTTTCCCGCCATTATTATTGTACCCTTTCCCGCCATGGCATAACTCGTTCGAGTTCGGTTCTGCGCATGACTATCGAATGCGTTATTCCAATATTTCCAGTATCCCAGTATTCCAGTAATTCAAAATCCCAGTATTCCAATTGACCGACATTCCAATATCCCAACATCCCAATATTCCAGTATTCCAATATCCCAATATTCCAGTATTTCAAAATCCCCAAATCCCAACATTCCAATATTCCAATAGGCCGATAGGGTCTTCTCATGCCTCGCCCCTCCTCACCCTGGGGGGCAAGAGAAAAGCGATATGGGAGACTTCTTGGGAAGGTCCTATATCGCTCGGGGGGGTGATCATTTACAGATAGGGGAATATAGATTGGGGGTCTATATGGGGCAGGGACGGTTAGTCGCGATCGTGCTTGTGATGCTTGCCGTGCTTGTCGTGCTTGTCGTGGCGACCATGGTGCTTGTCGTGCTTGCCCGGTCGGCCATAGCCTCGGTCGTGCTTGTGGTGCTTGCCCGGACGTCCATAGCCTCGGTCGTGCTTGCCCGGACGGCCATGATGCTTGTCGAAGCGCGGGCGATGGTGGCCGTGGCCTCGGTCGTAGCGCGGGCGATGGTGGTAGCCCGGTCGGCAGGTGGGGTATCTCCTATATATATGGTGGACGTAGGCGCGGTCTTGCCAGCCGATGGGGCGGTAGAAGTAGTATGTGTTGCAGTATTTGCGCCATTGTCCGGGCGAGAGGTAGCGGCGTATCTCGCGGTTGCGACGCTCCCATCCGTCGGAGTCGATGTCGCGATAGCTATTGATGCTGTTGAGGTAGGCGAGGTTGATGTTGAGGATGCTGTTGCGGTAGCCCGGTCCGATACCCAGTTCGGCTATCATCTTGTCGGTAATGATGGTGGCTTCCGCTCGCACGTCGGCCAGTCGCTGGGCCGAGGCGGAGACGATCACGACGAGGGCGGCTACGGTTGCTAAAATAATACGTTTCATAATCCAGACTTTCTTTTGAGGGTTATTACTCGTTTTCTGCTGCAAAAGTACGACTCCCCACTCATGCGGCCAAAGGAAAACCCATAAACCCGCATATAGTTTTCCCTTTGCCTTGAGAGGAAATCCCGAGGACATAAAGGAAAACAACTTGAACAACCTTTACAACAATGAACAACGCTTCGCCAGGATATCGCCTCTTCGAGGCCCTTGCAGACCAAGGGTTGCTGCAAGGGAAACAACATGTAACAACGCTTCGCCTCGGACGCGTTTCCTGCTGAATCTACGTGGACACATGGGAAAACAACTTGAACAACTTTTACAACAAGGAACAACGCTTCGCCAGGACATCGCCTCTTCGAGGCCCAGCAGACCAAGGGTTGCTGCAAGGGAAACAACAATGAACAACGCTTCGCCTTGAACACGTTTCCTGCTGAATCTACGTGGGCATAAAGGAATGCGCACCCAAGGCGAAGCGTTCTTGTTGTGTTTCTCGTCAGCAGCAGGCAGTTATGGTTTCTCCTGGAGGCTGGCAAGGAGGTCGGCCACGACATAGCTGGAGCCACCCACGAAGATGAAGTCGTCGGGGGCGGCGTCGGCCAGGGCCGCGCGGTAGGCTTCGGCGACGGAGGGATGGAGGGCGCCGTGGAGGCCGTGGGCCCGTCCGCATTCCGCCACTTTCTCGGCAGGGAAGGCCCTGTGGGTGGAGGGCTGCGTCCAGTAGTAGGTGGCGTCGCGGGGCAGGAGCTCCATGACGTGGGCGAGGTCCTTGTCGTCCACCATGCCGAAGACGAGGCGGCGCTTGCGGGCAGGCTGCGCCATGATCTGGGGAGCCAGCATCTGCCATCCCGCCACGTTGTGGCCCGTGTCGCAGACGGCATGGGGATGGCCCGGGAGCGGTTGCCAGCGGCCCATCAGTCCCGTGCGTCGGCAGACCGAGCGGAAGCCCTCGCGGATGCTCTCGGGATGGCGGATCGTGCCACGGGAGAGAAGCTGGGAGACGGACGTGAGGATGGTGTTGGCGTTGCGCGTCTGGTAGTCGCCACGCAGGTCGCCCAGGAGCGTGCCAAAGGACCGCGTCTCATACTCGCGACCCTCGGGCGTGTCGTGGGCAGAAAGGACCTCGGGACGGTCCTCGGCAAAGAAGATCGGGCTCTCGCACGCGTGCGCTTTCGCCTCGAAGACGGGGCGCGTCTCGGCCACGGCCTCGCCTACGACGACCGGCACGTGGGGCTTGATGATGCCCGCCTTCTCGTGGGCTATCTCGGGGAGCGTGTGGCCGAGAAACTGCGTGTGGTCCACGGAGATATTCGTGATGATGGAGAGCTGGGGCGTGATGATGTTCGTGCAGTCGAGGCGTCCGCCCAAGCCCACCTCGACGACCGCGATGTCCACTTCCTGCTCGGCAAAATACTTGAAGGCCAGGGCCGTGGTGAGTTCGAAGAACGAGGGATGGAGCGGCTCGAAGAAACTACGCTCCTCCCGCACGAAATCGACCACATACTCCTCGGGCATCATCACGCCGTTGACGCGGATGCGCTCGCGGAAGTCCACGAGATGAGGACTCGTGTAGAGGCCCACCCTGTGGCCGTCGGCCTGGAGGATGGAGGCGAGGGTGTGGGAAGAGGAGCCCTTGCCGTTGGTGCCCGCCACGTGGATGGTCTGGTAGCGCGTGTGGGGATGGCCGAAATGGGCGTCGAGGGCGTGGGAGTTGTCTAGGCCATCCTTGTAGGCCGTGGCGCCCACGTGCTCGAAGACGGGCGTACTGTTGAAAAGATATTCTACTGTCTCCTTGTAGTTCATTGTTGCGTGCTTATGCGAAGAACGTTGTTGGTTGATGTGCGCTTGTCCGAAGCAATACTTGTAAAAACTTGTCGAACTGTACGGTTGAAACGGGCTGAAAGCCCAACAGTCCTTAGCCCAGGGCATCGCCCTGGGTATAATGGCAATCAACAAGACGCCCTGTAAGGGCAAAAGATTTGTTTATAGCCTGTTCTTTAAAGCTTTTGCCCTTACAGGGCGACAGATTGGCGTTCATAATTACCCAGGGCGACGCCCTGGGCTATGCGCTTCTGCCCTTTTAGGGCGTATTGGGTAATTTCAACCGTACAGGTCAAAATTTGTCCAAAGCAATTCTTGTAAAAACTTCTTCAAAGCGCTATTTGAAAAAACGAAGCGCCCCGTGAGAAAGACACGAGACGCCTCTTGAATGGTTTCGGACTTATCCGAAGAGTTTCTTGAAATGTTCGAAGATCGACCGCTTGGTATGGTTGTCGCCCGTGAAGTTTTCGCTCTCGCGGAAGCTCTCCATGGCCTTGCGCTCCCCCTTGTTGAGGGTCTTGGGGATGAAGACACTCACCTGGATGATGAGGTCTCCCGTGCCGTTGCCATAGCCCTGGACGGCCGGCAGACCCTTGCCGCGGAGGCGGAGCGTCTTGCCTGGCTGCGTGCCCGGCTCGATCTTGATCTTCACGCTCGACCCGTCGATGGTCGGTATGTCCACCTCGCCTCCGAGCGTGGCCGTGGGGATGTCGAGCAGGAGATTGTAAACCACGTCCTGGCCGTCGCGCACGAAGGTGTCGTTGGGTTCCTCCTCGACATAGACCTGTATGTCGCCCGCGATGCCGTTGTGCTTGCCCATGTTGCCCTTGCCCGGCACGTTGACGACCATGCCCTCAGCCACACCCGCGGGGATGTGGATCTCGACGACCTCCTCGCCCTTGACGACACCCGATCCGTCACACTCCTTGCACTTGTTCTTGATGACCTTGCCCTCGCCGCCACAGACGTGGCACGTGGTCTGGGTCTGCATCATGCCGAAGATGCTCTGCTGGGTGCGGATCTCCATGCCGCTGCCGTGGCAGTTGGGGCAGGTCTCGGGAGCGCTGCCACCCTCGGCACCCGTGCCGTGGCAATGGGGGCAGACCACGTCCTTGCGGAGCTTGAACTTCTTGGTCACGCCCGTGGCCACCTCCTGGAGCGACAGCCGCACCTTCAGCCGCAGGTCCGATCCACGATAGCGCGGGGCCTGGCGTCCGCCGCCACGGCCTCCGCAGCCTCCGAAACCGCCATGGCCGCCGAAGACGTCGCCAAACATGGAGAAGATGTCGTCCATCGAGAAGCCGCCCGCGCCGCCAAACGGACTGCCGCCGCCGAAGCCGCCAGGGGCGTCGAAGCCAAACTGGTCGTACTGCTGGCGCTTCTGCGGGTCGTGGAGCACGTCGTAGGCCTCGGCGGCCTCCTTGAATTTCTCCTCGGCCGTCGTGTCGCCCGGGTTGCGGTCGGGGTGATACTTGATGGCGAGCTTGCGGTAGGCCTTCTTGATGTCGGCCTCCGTGGCGTCCTTGGTGAGGCCCAGTACCTCGTAGTAGTCTCTCTTTGCTGCCATATTGTCGCTATATTATTGTCCTACGGCCACCTTGGCGTGGCGGATCACTTTGTCGTTGAGCGTATAGCCCGTCTGCACGCAGTCGATGACCTTGCCCTTCTGGTCGTCGCCGGCAGGCACCATGGCGATGGCCTCGTGGAAATCGACGTCGAAGTCCTTGTCTTTGGTGTCGATGGGGCGCACGCCAAGACCCTCGAGGATCTTCTCCAGTTTCTTCATGATGAGCTGGAAACCCTCGCGCACGGCCGTGGCATCCTCGCCCTTGTCGGCCAGGGCGCGCTCGAAGTCGTCGAGCACGGGCAGCAGGGCCGTAATCGTCTTCTCGCCACCATTGAGGATCAGCTCGGCCTTCTCCTTCATGGTGCGCTTCTTGTAGTTGTCAAACTCGGCGAAGAGGCGGATATACTTGTCCTTCCACTCCACGGCCTCGGCCTTCGCCTTCTCCTCGGGAGTGAGCTCGGGTTCGTTGGCCTTCTCAGCCGTTTCGGCCTCTTCGGCCTGAGCGCCATCCTGTGCGCCATCCTGTGCGCCTTCGGCCACACGCACGTCTTCTGCCTCGTTGTGGCTGGTCTCGGGGGTCTCGCCCTCGACCTTTATGTTCTTCTCTTTACTCATTTTGTTCTTAGCTTTTTTAAAAAGACGCATAGCAAATATTGTGCCAAGGCAGGGGCGCCCGCCCTTTTGGCCGGACGGGTGTGTGCTTCGGGTTGCGAAGTCCACCCAGGCGCGCGACGGGTCTCCTGTCCTTGCTTATACATGTCGGCCTGATGCTCCTTTTTGCTTACACATCCCGGCCTGATGCTCCTTACTTATACATCTCTACGCGATGCTCGCGGATCTGCTCGTTGTGGATATACTCGTCGTAGGTCGTGAGCTTGTCGATCGTGCCACGGGGCGTGAGCTCGATGACGCGGCCGGCCACGGTACCGATAAACTCCAGGTCGTGGGAACTGAAAAGGATGTTGCCCTTGAACTGTACGAGGTTGTTGTTGAAGGCCTGGATGCTCTCGAGGTCGAGGTGGTTGGTCGGCGTGTCGAGGATCAGGCAGTTGGCGTTCTGCAGCTGCATGCGCGCGATCATACAACGCATCTTCTCGCCTCCGGAGAGGACGTTGACCTTCTTCTCCACCTCCTCCTGAGCATGCGTCCGAGGTAGGCCTTCATCGCCACCTCGTTGCCCGGGCCGTACTGCGAGAGCCAGTCGACGAGATTCTTGTCGCTCTCGAAGAACTTCGTGTTGTCCAGGGGCAGGTAGGCCGTGGTGATGGTGACGCCCCACTTATAGGTGCCGCCATCCGGCTCGCGGTTGCCGTTGATGATCTCGAAGAGGGCCGTCATGGCCTTGGGGTTGTGGGAGATGAAGACCACCTTCTGTCCCTTCTCGATGTTGAAGCTGACGTGGTCGAAGAGGACCGTGCCGTCGGTATCGACTGCCTTGAGGTCTTCGACCATGAGGATCTGGTTGCCCGGCTCGCGCTCCATCTGGAAGATGATGCCCGGATACTTGCGGCTGGAGGGACGGATCTCCTCGACGTTGAGCTTCTCGAGCATTTTTTTGCGCGAGGTGGTCTGCTTGCTCTTGGCCACGTTGGCCGAGAAGCGACGGATAAACTCCTCCAGCTGCTTGCGCTTCTCGTCGGCCTTCATGCGCTGGTTCTGCTGCTGGCGCAGGGCGAGCTGGCTCGACTCGTACCAGAAGGAGTAGTTGCCGGCAAAGACCGTCACCTTGCCAAAGTCGATGTCGATGGTCTGGGTGCTCACGGCGTCGAGGAAGTGGCGGTCGTGGCTGACGACGAGGACGGTCTGATTCTCGTCGATCTCGCCCAGGTAGTCCTCCAGCCACTCCACGGTCTCGAGGTCGAGGTCGTTGGTGGGCTCGTCGAGCAGCAGGTTGTCGGGCTTGCCGAAGAGGGCTTTGGCGAGCATCACGCGCACCTTCTCGTTGTTGCTGAGCTCGCCCGTCAGCTTCTCGTGCAGGCTCTCGGCGATACCAAGGTGCTGCAGCAGCTGGGCAGCCTCGCTCTCGGCCTCCCAGCCGTTCATCTCGGCAAACTTCAGCTCCAGGTCGGCAGCACGGTTGCCGTCCTCCTCCGTCATCTCGGGCTTGGCATAGAGGGCCTCGCGCTCCTTCATGTTCTCCCAGAGCGGGGCATGGCCCATGAGGACCGTGTCGAGCACGCGATAGGCGTCATACTTGAAGTGGTCCTGCTCCAGGACCGACAGGCGCTCGCCAGGACCCAGCTCCACGGTACCCTTGTTGGGCTCCAGGTCGCCGGAAATGGCGCGAAGAAGGGTGGACTTGCCGGCTCCGTTGGCGCCAATGACGCCATAGATGTTGCCGCGCGTGAACTTGATGTTTACGTCTTTGTAAAGTACTCGCTTGCCAAACTGGATGGCAAGATTGTTGAGCGTTATCATATTATGTCTTAAACCTTATTTTGTTCTTTCTCTGAATCTTCGTTTTGCTACAAGGGTGCAAAGTTACGCAATTTTCTTGATATGACCAAGTTGGCCCGCGCGAAAAGGCTCCTTAGACCATGAAGTCCATGTAGTTGTCGGGGGTGACGACATGGAAGGTCGTCTCAGGATAGGTTGTGGCGAAGGCCGATGGCATCTTGGCTTTCGTCTTGCCGTTCCATTTCATCTCGAAGGCCGTGAGCCTGCCGTCACACTCCTCGACGAGGTCTATCTCGTTTTGCGTGTGCGTGCGCCAAAAATACAGTTTCGCGTAGTCTGCCGCATAGCTATGGAGCTTGCGTCGCTCGCTGATGATGAAGTTTTCCCAAAGCATCCCCATGTCCAGTCGCATCTCGGGACTGGAGAAGTTGGCTATCACGGCATTGCGGATGCCGTTGTCCCAGAAATAGACCTTTTTCCCCTTCTTGATCTCGTTTCTCAGATTTCTGCTGCAGGAGTCCACGCGGAAGACGACGTAGCACTTCTCTAGCAGTCCGATATAGTTTTCTACCGTCGCCTTGTCGATGCCCAGCAGGTTGGACAACTCGTTGTAGGACACTTCGCTCCCCACCTGCAAGGCCAGGGCCCGCAGCAACTTTTGGAGTATTTCTGGTTTCTTCACCCCTTTGTACATCAGGAGGTCCTTGTAGAGGTAAGAGTCGGCGAGCGACATGAGGCGGCGCTTGGCGTCGGCAGGATGAGTCACCACCTCGGGATAGAGCCCATAGATGAGCCGCTGGTTGAGCAGCCGGGCCTCCTCGCGGGCGGAGGTGTGGCCGACCAGTTCGCCCACGCTTAGGGGAAAGAGCTCGTAGTTGATGCATCGGCCCGTGGCTGGCTCGTAGATGCCTTCGGCCAATTCCAGCGACGACGATCCCGTGACGATCACTTGTGGCTTCTCCATCCTCAGGTCCACCATCATCTTGATGGTCAGTCCGATATTGGCCACCCGTTGTGCCTCGTCGATCACCACGAGGTCGTATCCTGCTATCAGGTTCTGTAGTTCTGTGGAGGTCTTGTTCTCCAGGCTCATGCGGTCATCGACGTTGTCGCAGTTGAGCGCCAGCACGCGTCCAGAATCCTTGGCAACAGCCTCCACCAGGGTGGTCTTGCCCACTTGGCGCGCCCCGATCAGGACTATGGCCTTGCGACTATCGAAGTCGTCTCTGATGTTGCTTTCTATCTCTCTATTTATCATTATCTTGCGATCCTTTTGGTCATGCTGCAAAGGTACTATTATTTTTCCAATTCCCCAAATTTACTATGAAATTGGGGATTGTAATCGCCAATTTTATATATAATTTGGGGATTGTAATCGCCAATTTTACTATGAATTTGGGGATTTGGCTCGTTTAGAGGACCGAAAAACGTGGCTGAATGCTTGGGAAAAGTGAATGTGGACTCTACGAGGATATATGGGAAAAACAACGTGAACAACTTTTACAACAAGTAACAACGCTTCGCCAGGACATCGCCTCTTCGAGGCCTATGCAAATCAAGGCTTGCTTGTTGCGAAACAACAAAATACAACGCTTCGCCTTGAACACGCTTCTTGCTGATTTGTCCTGGTGATATGTCCTGGCGAAGCCTTGTATCATGTTGTTTACCTTGCAGCAAGATTGTAATACACGCAAAGCGTGTAGGTTGTTACTTGTTGTAAAAGTTGTATTTGTTGTTTTTCCTCTTGTCCTGACGATATTGTCCAGCCAATTTGTCCCCAAGATGTTGTGTTTCGTCCTGCGTCAGAGGGACTGTATTCTGTTGATGACCCAGGCGAAGCCTTTGGCCGTTCGCAAGCTGTTGTCCTGGAAGTGGTTGCCTTCGTTCCATTCGAGCGTGGAGGGAGTGGAGGAGGCGATCAGGAGGTCGTGCTGGCGACGGATGCATTGGCTGACGGTCGTCATGATGGGGGTGCGGGATCGGTCCTCGCGGTCGCCCAAACTGAGGTAGAAGGCTGCGGACAAGGGAGTGTGGAGGGCCGCATAGGCGAGCCATTGGGGATACCAGATGGAGGGGGAGGCCGCCACGATACCGTCAAAGGGATGCTGGTAGCCTGCCCAAAGCGCGAAGAGGCCCGCCAGGGAGTAGCCCCCGAGGATCGTGGGGCAGTCGGGAGAGGAGACGAGGCCCGAGGAGCGCAGATGGTCGATGATATCAAGGATAGACTGGAGCGTGGCCGGAGCCCCATGGCCGAAGGGGCGCTTGCCGAAGACGGGAGGAGCGTCCCAGGGCGGCAGCTCGTCGAACCAACGGGCGATATGGACGGCCACGAGGACGAAGCGCGCTCCCGTGGCTTGGGCGATGGCCTCCACCTCCTGGTCCATCTCCCTGAGGTCGTTGGCGTCGGCAGGTTGGATCAGCAGAAAGGCGGGCTGCTCCTGGACGTAGATCGTGCAGGTGTGGCCAGCTATCTCCCGTGTCGTCTTCTGATGGAGCGGCAGGGAGGAAGCCCGTTCGGAATCTTCGGCAGTTTGGTTCATGAAAAGAAAAGATGAGTCATGATCTAAAAAAGCTCGGGCCATGATGGGAAAGACAGCCACGTGAGAAACCGGCTCGTGATCGGGACGCTTGCCACATGGCCTCGGGACGAGGACGGCTACTGGTAGTCGATATATTCCCCCTCGTTGTCCTTGATGACCTTCTTGGCGCGTTGCTCCTCGCTTCGGGAGTCGACGATCGTGTTGCCGTCGGCCTGGCGCGAGGTGCGGGCCGAGGACTGCTGGTCCTGGAAGCCCTGCTGGCCCTGGAAGTCGTTGTCCTCGGGCTGGAACCTGCGTACCACGCGATGCAGCTGCTTGTAGAACTTGTAGGCTATCAGGGCGATGGCCACCAAGGCGAGGATGAAGAGTAGGAATATGAATTTGATGAAAATCATAATGTGCGGATGGAGTTAATGATTCTGTGGCGCAGGCTTCTTGGCCACCATGGCCGAGAGCAGCACATACCAGGCGATGATAACGGCGATGCCCGAGATGCGCAGCAGGGCGAGGATGGGGATGCAGGAGAGGACGAAGATATACTTCACCTCGTTGCCCTTCCAGCCCCATTGCTTGAACTTGAGGGCAAACATCGGTATCTCGCTCACGAGCAGGTAGCTGCTCACCAGCACGCCCACGACCATGGCCACGGCCCAAAGGGGCGAGGACTCGAAATGGGGAGCCACACCCACCATCAACGAGCCCCAGAAGAGCGCGTTGGCCGGGGTGGGAAGTCCGATGAAGCCCAGGGACTGGCGCTCGTCGAGATTGAACTTGGCCAGGCGAAGGGCCGAGAAGGCCGCCATGACGAAGGCCACGAAGGGCAGCACCTCGCGCAGGGGCTCCAGGGCCGAGGGATAGGCCACCACGCCCAGTTCGGCAAAGAGCATGGCCGAGGGAGCCAGTCCGAAGGTGATGTCGTCGGCCAGCGAGTCGAGCTCCTTGCCGATAGGCGAACTGACATGGAGCAGGCGGGCCGTCATGCCGTCGAAGAAATCGAAGACAGCTCCTATGACCATCCACGCCAGGGCCCATTCGAAGTCGTGGCGGAAGGCAAAATAGGTAGCGATGCAACCCGAGATGAGGTTGCAGCAGGTGATGCTGTTGGGGATATGTTTCTTGATCATAAGCAGTAAAGCTTCATCATATCATTTAGCTCATATAGCAGAAAAAATCCTACTCCTATCTTATTAGGAGAAAAGTTTTATCCTACTCCTATTCCTATGGCAGGAAAGTTTTTTCCAATCCTATAGCAGAAAAGCTTCGTCCTATTCCTATAGCAGGCCGGCTTTATCCTATCCTATAGCAGGAAGGCTTCGTCCTAAGCCAACGCCTCAGGTATCTGGAGGCCAGACGCCAAGGGTGGGCCGCCCCAGGGGTGGGGGAGAGAACTACGTTTTCTCTACAGATTACGTTTTCCCTACGGACTACGCTTTCTCCACGGGCTTGAGGCGCGCGATGACGGTCTGGTCGCCCGTAGTCGCCTGTCCCATCTTCACACAGACCTCGGAGTCGATAGGCAGATAGACGTCCACGCGGCTGCCGAGCTTGATGAAGCCCAGGTGCTCGTCGATGTAGCAGTCCTCGCCATCCTTGGCATAGGTGACGATACGACGCGCCACGGCACCCGCGATCTGGCGGCAGAGCACGTCGCGGCCGTCGGGGATGGTGATCATCACGTCGGCATGCTCGTTCTCCTCGCTGGCCTTGGGGAGCCAAGCCTTGTGGAAGTTGCCATTGAAGTGCTTGACAAACTTCACCACGCCGTCCACGGGAAACCAGTTGGCGTGGACGTTGAAGAGGCTCATAAAGATGCTGATCATCAGGCGGCGGTCGTGGAAGTACTCATTCTCCTCCACCTCCTCGATGACGACGATCTTGCCGTCGGCAGGCGCCACCACGACATGCTCCGTGTCCTCGATGTTGAGGTAGCGGATTGGGCAACGATAGAAGTTGAGCACGATACAATAGACGGGGACCATGATGACGAGGAACGCCCAGAAAGGAATCTTGGTCGTCAGGGCAAACCACAGAATGGCGGCCACCAGGGCAATGCCGATTCCACCATACAACAACTGGTCCGTGCCCTCACGATGAAGACGGATTTTCTTGAGTTTCTTTATTCTCTTTCCCATGTCGGAAGGTTTACATATTCATGAATAATGTGCAAAGTTATATACTTTTTGTCAGTTATGCAAATTAACACTTCAACTTTTCGGCCCAAGAGGCCGTGATTCCATTTTTTTTATCTACATTTGCACGTGAAATACGAAAACTGATGGAAGACTTCATACATTTGCACGTCCATACGCACTACTCCATCCTTGACGGCCAGTCGAAGGTAGCCAACCTCGTGAAGAAGGCCGTCGGGGACGGCATGAGGGGCATGGCCATCACCGACCATGGCGTGATGTATGGCGTGAAGGAGCTGGCCGACTGCTGCGCCAAGGTCAACAAGGAGCGCAAGGCGGAGGGCCTCGAACCCTTCAAGCCCATCTTCGGATGTGAGATGTATGTCGCACGACGCACCAAGGAGGACAAGGACAAGGCCATGGGAGACAATAGTGGCTAAC
>ENA-ORRQ01001596-ORRQ01001596.1-human-gut-metagenome-genome-assembly--contig:-NODE-1596-length-16709-cov-2.581842_pt1 | contig 16709 bp, 15 predicted proteins | sample MGYA00242177_ERZ509138 | MGnify/ENA primary metagenome ERZ509138 (study PRJEB26280, sample SAMEA2338628) | human gut metagenome | biome: human gut; feature: human-associated habitat; material: faeces... | reverse complement strand
CAGTGAAATAAATGAAGCCATGAAGGTAGCCGCTGCCTCAGCTATAGCTAGCTTAGTTCCAGCTGACAAGCTCACCGAAGACAATGTTATAACCAGTCCTTTTAATCCTGAGGTTGCGCCAGCAGTTGCCGCCGCCGTTGCTAAAGCGGCGCTAAAAACCGGTGTAGCCCGCCGGCGGGATTTGAGCCCCGAGGCAATTGCGAGACATACCCGTGAGCTTTTGCAAAAATAATTTTATACCAAAAATCAGCAGTCCTGTTTAGAACTGCTGATTTTTTTTATTTACCTATTAATCGTTTTTCTGCTCTAATGTTGCCATGGAAGCTACACGGTCATTTTCCGCAGTTGTCATTAATTTAACCCCTTGCGTATTGCGACTTATAACCGAAATCTCATGTACATTAGTACGAATAACAATGCCATCAGTTGTTATAAGCATCAGCTCCTGATCCGGACGAACTACCTTTATGCCTACTACGTAGCCAGTCTTATCAGTTACCTTCATGTTGATAAGCCCCTTGCCGCCACGAGTCTGGGAACGATATTCCTCCGTTGGCGTGCGCTTGCCATAACCACCTTCAGTTACCGTCAACACTTCAGCATTATGGGTAAGCACATCCATCCCCACGACTTCATCATCCGGTCCCAGCTTGATACCTCTTACGCCACGCGCCACACGCCCCATAGCCCGGACATCATCTTCGGAGAAGGCTATGGCTTTGCCGCCTTTGGTACCTAACATAAGGTATGATTCACCATCAGTAAAGCGTACGCCGATAAGATCATCATCATCATCAAGATTAATCGCATAAAGACCAGCTTTGCGTAAATTGCTGAATTCCGACAGCGACGTCTTTTTGACGATACCTTTGCGCGTAGCCATGAACAGATACCTGTCTGGATCAAAGCCTTTTACCTGAATAACAGCCGTTATTTTCTCGCCTTTGTCCAATTGCAACAGATTGATAATAGCGGTGCCTTTGGCCTGCCGGCTAGCTTCAGCAATTTCATACGCCTTGAGATTGTATACGCGGCCACGGGTTGTAAAGAATAATATCGTATGATGCGTTGTCGTTATCAGCATGTTTTCAACAAAGTCAGTTTCTTTGGTTCCCATGCCTTTTACGCCTTTACCACCACGATTCTGCCGGCGATAAGTATCTAGCGGCATACGTTTGATGTAATTATTATGGGTAAGCGTAATTACTACGTCTTCTTCGGCGATGAGATCTTCAACGTTTATCTCTGACGTATCAATTGTAAGCTTAGTCCGGCGAGCATCACCATACTTATTCTTAACCTGCGTCAGCTCATCTTTGATAATACCCAAAATCCGGTTCTCATCAGCCAAAATAGCCTTGTATTCTTCAATAGCTTTTAACGTTTCTTGATACTCTTCCTCGATTTTTTCCCGTTCCAGACCAGTCAAGCGCTGTAAACGCAAATCCAAAATTGCCTGAGCTTGTTTTTCCGTAAGCTTAAAGCTATTGATTAAAGCTTCACGGGCAATATCAGCTGTACGGCTCTCCCGAATGGTCGTAATAACCGCATCAAGGTTATCAAGCGCTATCGTCAGACCTTCCAAAATATGCGCTCTAGCTTCAGCCTTAGCCAAATCATAACGCGTACGTCTGGTTATAACATCTTCCTGATGCTTGATATAGTAGTGCAATACTTCTTTTAAGTTAAGTACCTTTGGCTTGCCATCAACCAAAGCCAACATTATTACACCAAAGCTATCCTGCAGCTGAGTATGCTTATAAAGCTGGTTTAAGATAACATTCGGATTAGAATCACGGCGTAAATCAACAACCACCCGCATACCATTGCGGTCGGATTCATCTCTTAAATCAGTTATACCTTCGATCTGCTTATCACGTACCAGCTGAGCGATTTTTTCTACTAAACGGGCTTTATTCACCTGATAGGGAAGCTCCGTTACCACGATACGCGGCTTGCCATTCGACATCGTTTCAATATGCGCATTAGCCCGCATCTTGATAACACCACGTCCAGTAGTATAAGCCTGACGAATACCTTCTTTGCCTAGTATCAAGCCGGCGGTTGGAAAATCTGGTCCCTTGATAACAGTCATCAATTCATCAACCGTCGCCTCAGGATTATCTATGAGCATCAGCGTCCCGTCGATTACTTCGCCCATATTATGTGGCGGAATGTTAGTTGCCATACCGACAGCAATACCACTAGTACCATTTACCAGCAGCTGGGGGAATTTGGCTGGCAATACCGAAGGTTCTTTTAATGACTCATCGTAGTTTGGTAAAAATTCTACGGTATCCTTATCAATGTCCTGCAGCATTAGTTCAGCGACTTTTGACATCCGGACCTCAGTATAACGCATAGCTGCTGCCGGATCGCCATCAACTGAACCAAAGTTACCATGACCATCAGCTAACATATAGCGCATGGAAAAATCCTGAGCCATACGAACTATCGCATCATAAACCGAAATATCACCATGCGGATGATACTTACCTAAAACTTCACCGACAATACGAGCCGATTTTTTATACGGCTTGTTGGACCCCATACCAGCTTCCTGCATCGCATACAAAATGCGACGATGTACTGGCTTCAGGCCGTCCCGGACATCTGGCAGCGCGCGGGATACGATAACACTCATCGCATAATCGATATAGGAATTTCGCATCTCGTGCTCTAGATTAACCGGCACGATTTTTCCCTGACCAAAATCCACAATCTCACCTCAAAACTTAAAAATTATAATATTATAGCTTGATGCTACCCTGTTTTTTACGCTAAAAATAAAGCAAAACAGACTTTTACGGTAACTTATATTTTACCATAAAAGCCTGTAAAAAGCTAATTTCCCCCGGTACAACAAGGTTCCGCCATATATTTTGCTAATCGTTAGTCTTAACGATTTCCCTATAGATATACCCTTCACGCACACCAGAGTCACTATAGGTTATTATGTGACTCTGAAAATGCTTAGCCAGCACATCAGCAATTATAAGTCCCGGAATTACCGTATGCATTCTATCAGGTACTGTCCGCATCATCATGATGGTCATAGCTTGCGTTATACCTTTATCAAGCTTAAAAGTTTCAATAATCTCAGCTAACTTATCTGCTTGCATACAGTTATTAGCTAGTGGCTCCTGAAACATTTCATTATACAGAGCATTAGCTCCCTTAAAAGTACCACCAATGCCTGCAATTGAAGCCTCGCTGATGCCAGCAAAATCATTAGCAGCGTTAATAGTGTTGCCAGCCGCTTTATACATCTGTTGACATTCCTCGCTCGTCGGCAATACCCCTTTGACATACTTAGTATGAAAAGCCAGCGAGCCTAACGGCAGACTTATTTTTTGGGTGATTTTTCTAGCCTTATACGCTACAATTTCCGTGCTGCCACCACCAATATCTATTAAAAGCCCGGAATCAGCTTTAATGTCATGCGTAGCACCAATAAAGTCAAAGGTTGCTTCTTCATCCCCTGTTATAACCCTTATATTAATGCCAGTACGGCGTTCTATTTCATTAACCGCAGCCTTGCTATTTTTAGCATTGCGCAAAGCTGCTGTCGTAAAAGCAACTGCTGAATCAATCTGAAAGGTCTGCAAAAAAGCCTTAAATTCTTGTAATACCGCCACCGCAGCATCTATCCCTGCTGGCTGCATTACACCATCTTTTAGATATGACGCTAAACCAACAATATGCTTTTTCTTCATCAGCATTTCAATTTGCTGGCCTTCAATAAAATATATAGCCATCCTGATAGTATTAGAACCAATATCTATTATTCCATGTAACATAAAACCCGCCCATCCTCATTTACAACTTTACAATAAATCATCTATTTTATATTAGCATATAACGCTATTTATGAACAATTATTTTGCCAAACAAGATAAAAAAATATTTTTTTATCGTTATAGCTAAAAAGTATTGTATTTAGTAACATAATGTTGTATTATAGTTGTGGGAGAACAACAACATATTGTATGTTGTTGGTGGCAGAAGGTATAGAGGCGGCAAAAGCGGGAACGTTCGGTTGTTCCCGCTTTTGTGTTGTCACTTTTTATGCTAAAATATTAGGTAAATTAATGTTAATTCTAGCATAAGGACGCGAATTTCTATGAATAATATGATCTACGCCTTGATAGGACCGCATGCCTCTGGCAAGGCAACAATGGCAGCCCAATTGGTTTCAATGGGAGTTCACCTGATACCGACTTATACCACAGCTGATTTTTCTAAATATAAAGAGCTGCAGCAAAAAAATATAAAAGTTAATCTTTACCACCCAGTAAATTTGGAACAATTTCAAAAACTGGATTTTTTATTCCGCTTTACCTATAAGGGCGATTACTACGGTGTATTAAAGGAAGATATTTTAAACTCACTCAGGGATTATCCGGTTAGCGTTATCCTGCTTGACTCTAGCGGAGTTAAGCAGCTGCATAAACTGATAAAGAAAAATTTAGCTACGGTTTTTCTAATGGTTGACTATGTCACCTTGGTTGATCGGATGTTAAAGCTAAATTATTCCAATGATGAAATAAAATATCACCTGCAATATGCTGAAAGCAATAAAGTATTTGACGGCTGGAAAATAACGGATCATGTGATAAAAAACACTGGTGATTTCCGTTTAGCCTTCATTCAACTGCTAGCAATTATGAATCTCGTTTCCCCCCTGCCGGCTGCTGATTGGCGGCTCCGAACCCAATCACAGCATACTGACTAGTTGAAAAGAGGTTTTGTATTTATGTGGAGCAAATACCGACAAAAAGGAGCTATGCTGGTACTAAGTGCTTTTATACTGCCAGCAGCTATCGCCTTTACAGGATTAGCCGTTGATGGTGCTAATCTTTACTACCATCAATTAAAATTACAGAACGCTGTCGATGCTGCGGCTATTGCTGGTGCCCATGAATACGCTGATAAACGAAATACTGGTTCTGCTGAAACCAAAATAAATGAGTATATGGAAATAAATGGTGATAGCAATAGTTATAATATCGAAGACATTACTTATCGCCAAAACAGCCAAAACAGCACTCGTATATCAGTAACTGCTAAAGAAGATGTACCCTTGCAATTTATCAGTCTGCTTCTGGCTAAGAAAATTCAGCCCGTATCCGCTAAGGCTACCGCACAGATTTCCCGCAATAGTATACCACGGATATTTGAGTATGCCATGATTGGCGGCTTTGATAAACGTCCTGATATTACTGGCTGGAACCGTATGGGCGGAACTGAACCTGATGGCGATAACCAAATGCTAAATTCAATTATATTTCATACCGCTGATATTGATATAAACGGTAAAGTTCACGCTAACGGCCGGGTTTATCTTGATGATACTTTTGAAAATAATGACGGCAGTAAAAAACAATATTACGTCAGTGCGGATTCCTTTTCCTGCACCGCCAAAAATGATGCTGAGCTTTGGAGTAACTATCGCGACAATTATAATGAACATTATATAAATGGTATCGATGGAGAATGGAGCAACGGACATAAAACCTATTTTGCTGATGACGATACTACCAAGATAAATGCTGGTCATGAACACGATGATAAAATCGTTGATGGCAGCGGTGAACGCGGTTTCACCTGGCGGTATTATTATCGCATGGGAAAAAATCAAATTGGCGATTATGTCGGCAATACCAGCAATACTGATAAAATCGACATTAGTCTCAGTAAGACCAACCCCATGACTAATTCCATTTATGATTTAATCAAAGATTATCTAAAGATGACATTCGAGGAGCGAGAAAAGAATCATGTTTACGTGGATGTAAATGAATCTAATCTTACTTCTGATGCTTACCATAATGGTTCTAAAAACTATCAGCTTAATCCTAGTCATAATACTAGTATTTACCCTGGACTTACCTGTGGTGACTTTAAGACAACTCACCAAAACAGCTATGAAGTTTGGGACGATGTGTTTAAAGTTATAATTGTTGATGGCGATTTATCAGTAAATATTCCTGCCAATCAAAAACCAAACAATCAAAATGATCACCTGTTTTTGATATCACTGCATGGTAATATTTCTTTACAGGGAAGCTCTCCCTTCTACGGTTATATTTATGCTCCTAACGGCACTGTTCTTATCGATGGAAGCAACGTAGCTACTATTAATGGCAGCATCGTAGCCAAATCAGTAAAACTCACTACTGGCGGTCAGCGCGTTGCGGCTAATCATAAAATATTTAGTGACGACAATGACAATGCTAGTGGCGGATATACTGTATCGCTGGTTAAGGACTAAAAAATGACAGTCAAGCAAAATCGCTTGACTGTCATTTTTTTATAGGTAATATATCACCTATTGTAAGCCCTAATCTTTTGGCTTCACCACTAGTCATTTCGACTACACCTTTGGCTTTTAGACAGGCTGATAGACCTAACCAGGGTTTTAGATTAGACACTATTTTTAGTATCCGATAATTTTCATCAAAGTAAATCGCATCAATGGCAAAGCGCATAAGCACATGTGAATACTGTTGCAGGGCATAATTACTAAGCCTGTGCCTTTAGCTAACGGAGGCTTTAACATAAGTCCAGCAAATCGCGTCCAAAATGTGTTTGCTACTATCAACTTTAAATCTTTTCTCACCATATTTTAGCCTACTTGATAAAATTTTTCATAATCGACAATAATGACGGTACCAGAGCTATAACGAAAATTGATGGAAAAATAAATAATACCAGCGGTATTACCATTTTTACCGGTGCCTTCAACGCCTGCGCTTTTACTTGCTGGCGCCGGCGTTCACGAATATTATCCGCCTGATTTTTGAGCGTTTTGCCCATACTGGTACCTAACCTTTCCGCTTGAATCAGCGAAGTCATAAAGAGAGATACATCCTGTACATCACAACGGGCAGCCAAATTTTTCATCGCAATACGCCGTACCATGCCCATGCGGATATCGTCCTGCAATCGTTTACATTCATGCACAAAAGCTCCATCCATACGCTCAACAATTTTGCGCAAAGCTGCATCAAATGATAAACCAGCCTGCACACTGACACAGAGTAAATCCAATACTTCAGGCAATTGAGTTTGAATAGCAGCCTTGCGCTTTTCTATCAGTATATTGAGATACGAAAAGGGCATAAACCCCGCCAATAGCACCACCGAGCAATATAAACATCATCTTTTGCACAAACAGATGATTGCTATTTTTCATCAGCGTAAACATTAAAAGCAGCATACAAGCCGTTGCTAACAGCACTGTCAAACAAAATTGATTTACGGTCCAGCTATGCGCTTTTCCTGCCATAACCAAGCGCAGCTGAATAATATTAGCTATTTCTTTCGGCGTAAATCTAGTAACATAATGCTCTAATTGCCGCACAGCTGGTTTTAATACACGTTCAACAAAAGGAATATCCTTTATATCTTTATGCTCTATAGCAGCAGTTGTCTTTACTTCCTGCACATCATGCAAATTGCGAATACGCTTCTTTATTTGCGACGATGTCCTTATATGCTGCTGAATAAAATACCAGCAAATAAGAAATGTGAGCAAGACTATTGAGAGTGAAAACAGCACGATTAGCATTAGTAACGGCCTCCATCAAAGCTCCTGTCAGCACCTTCAGCCACAAAAAAATCAGCTGGCAATTCAACACCATTTTGTTCAAATTTATCCATAAAACTTGGTTGTAAACCAGTCGAAGCAAACTGACCAATAGCTTTGCCCGTATCATCAAAACCATTTTGTTCAAAGCGAAAGATATCCTGCGTAGTAATAGTGTTATCCTCCATGTGCTGAACCTCGGTGATATAAGTAATCTTACGGCTGCCATCACGGATACGTGACTGCTGAATAATAATGTCTATAGCTGATGCTATCTGCTCGCGAATTGCCCGCACCGGAAGCTCCAAGCCACTCATGAGCACCATCGTCTCAAGTCGCGACAGCGCATCACGCGGACTATTAGCATGAGCAGTCGTAAGTGAACCATCATGACCAGTATTCATCGCCTGTAACATGTCCAAAGCTTCGCCACTGCGAACCTCGCCGACGATAATACGATCAGGACGCATACGCAAGGCATTGCGAACCAAATCACGAATAGTTATCTGACCTTTGCCTTCAATATTGGCTGGTCTGGATTCCAGCGTTACTACATGCTCCTGCTGTAACCGAAGCTCAGCAGCATCCTCGATGGTTACAATGCGTTCATTTTCGGGAATAAATGACGATATGACATTCAAGGTCGTCGTTTTACCAGAGCCAGTACCACCCGATACCAGTATGTTAATCCGTGCCTTAACACAGGCACGCAAAAATAAGGCCATTTTTTCATTCATCGTGCCGAATGACACTAGATTCTCAACCGTAAGCGGCGTTTTGGAGAATTTACGAATGGTTATGGCTGGTCCCACCAAGGATAAGGGCGGTATGATAATATTTACACGTGAGCCATCCTCTAGTCTCGCATCAACGAGTGGCGAAGATTCATCTATTCTTCGGCCTAAAGGCGTAAGTATCCGTTCCACGATATTCATTAAATGACCATTATCATGAAATTTTACATCCGTAAGCTCTAATTTACCCAGCCTTTCAACGAAAACCTTCTTCGGTCCATTTACCATAACCTCAGTAATGGAATCGTCATTTAATAACGGCTGAATCGGTCCCAAGCCAAGCATTTCATCACGAATATCCGCGATAAGCTGCGGCTTTTCACCGCGCGGAATAGCAAAGGGATTTTCATCCAAAGCCTTTTGACAATAGGCATCGATGATAGCTTCAACCTGCCTGGGGTCTTGATTTATTGATGACAATACCTGCTGTTCCTCTGGTGTCATCTCATCAACAATACGCTGGTGAATACGATGCTTCAATGTCTGATAAGAAACTTCTTCAGCCGTATCCTGACTTTCCTCACGCGAAGCAAATATCATGACCTGCTTATTAGTTCCCTCCATGCGCCCCAGGCGCGTAAGTAACGACATCCTATTCACTCCTTTAATCTATCTATCTGCTTAGTGCAGTTATAGGCAAAATTAATTTTTAGGATCTTGTTTATACATCTGATAGCTTATATCGACATCAAACAACGAATTTTTACCTAAAAAATTACTGAACATCACTAATACACTGTTATCTTTTTTGACACTGGCATGAATTGTTACCTTCACACCATTAATTTTATGCTGTGAATCATATAAAGTTTCGATATTAAAGTCCTTGCGGTTATTATGATCCCAATCATATAACCCAGCTGGCAAATCAGCAACTGTATGTTTAGCATATATATCATCATAATGCTCCGACAGCGATGCCTCATGTGCACTGCTGCGAGCAATATTATTAAAGGACATGTAATCAGCAAATATCATCCCTGAGTACATAATCCCCATAATAAGCATAATAAATAGAGGGATTATCACCGCAAATTCGACCATGGCCTGCGCCTTTTTCCAATTCAACATAGCAATAACCCCTCCTGCTTTCACTATTATTTTGAGATCTGACCAGAAACCTTGTCAAATGCACTCTTAATAGCGTCACTAAGACCAGTCGTACCAACAGCTACAATAATAGCTACCACAAAAGCCAGTACCAGTGCATACTCAGCCATGCCCTGACCTTTTTCACTCAGATAACGAGCCTTTAAATAATCAATAATTTCCATCATAATAATAACTTCCTCCTCAAAACTATAACATGATAAATAATAAATAAATATATGTAAACTCACTAGGAGTTGACATCAAAGCTTAATATCGACAATCTTGCGAATTACCATAAAGCCTATGACTTGGAAAACCAGCGCCAGCATGATAGCCATGCGTCCATAAGTTTCCGTCCAAAGCGGTTTTAAGTAATCAGGATTCATCGTATATAATATAAGTCCTAAAGCAAACGGCAAGCCTGAAAGTAAATAGCCTGAAGCTCGTCCCTGAGCGGTAAGAGCCTTTACTTCCCGTTTTACTTTGACGCGTTCTTCAATAGTCGCACCGATAGTATCAAGTATCTGAGCCAGATTGCCGCCAACCTGTCTTTGAATAAGCACTGCGGTAACTACCAGCTCAAAATCAGCACTCTGAACCCGCTTTTGCATATTTTCCAAGGCGGTATCCACCGTCGCCCCAACATTTATTTCACTGACGACTTTCTGCACTTCCCGCCCGATGGGGGCATCCATTTCCCGAGCAATGAGCTCAAATGCCTGCAAAAAACTAAATCCTGCCCGCATAGCATTGGAAACCATTTGCAGCATATCGCCAAGCTGATTGGTAAAAGCCTGCTGCCGGCGGCTGATATAAATGTTTAAAAACAGCAGTCCTAAGACTATCCCGACAACTAAAGCCAAAATTGTCAGCATTATATCAAAAGTAGTTAAAAAAACTACTAATCCCAAAAGCAAGCCGAAAATAAGCAGCATTATTTCAAATTCAGTTCCCATCAAAGGCCAATCTGCCTGCTGCATTTTAGCATCCATCGGATTATTTTTTTGCACCTTCTGCAATTTAACTGCCAGTTGATGCACAATTTCCCGAAAACGAGTTTTTAGATCAACATTTCTATTACCTTGTCTAATCTGCTCCTGACGGGCGGCAATGCTGCCTGAAAAATAAGCCATGCGGTTACGAATATTTTTTTGTTCTTTTATCTTAAGCCGCCATAAGAACACCAAAACACTGAAACTAATAATGACGGTTGCTAAAGCCAAAATTATTCTCATGCTTCGTCCCACCTGATTCTATGCTTGCGGCCAATAATATCATCTGCGAGTCTGTCAACACTTTTAGCCAGCGGGCTGTCCGGTTTTAAATCAGTTGCCATCTTGCCATTGTCGGCAGCATCAGATACTATGCTGTATTCATTAGGGATAATCGCTGTCACTTTATATCCTAACTGTTGACTGAGATTTTGCTGTGATTCGGCATTACATGGTTCTACCCGGGTAAATATCGTCTTGACCCGTTCTTCGTAATCATCCCAATCTTTAAAGATTTCCAGCGCATTTTTCATGTGCACTATTTCATAAGCGCCATTGACCATACTTACTAAAAACGTAGTCGTAGACTGCTCCGCTGCCGCAATCGAAGTCGGATTAAATCCTGGCGGAACATCTATCAACAGATAGCGGAACAAGCTGCGGCTCATTGTAATGACATTTTCAAAGCTTTCAATAGCAACTTTATCTATAAGATTAGGCGCCGCTGTGCCACAAAGCACGCTCACATTCTGTGTGACTGGCATGTAATACGGATGCAAAGTCACTGGCGATAAAAAGCGTTCATCGCGTGTTGCTTCCACGATAGTCGTCTGTGGCGCCAGATTAAAGAACACTGCCATATCACCAAATTGCAAATCAGCATCAATTATCCCGACCCGCTCATGCGTTTTTCGTGCCAAGCTCACAGCCAGATTCGCAATCAAAGTTGTCTTGCCACTCTTGCCCTTAGGACTAAAGAATACCAAGGTTTCACAACCGCCCTCACCGCCAAGCTTCGAAAAGGTATCTACTGCCTCTTGCAGTTCTGCGCCAGTAAATGGTTTTATTATATAACCTCTAGCACCAGCTTTTAAAATATGACTAGCACTTTCCGCCCGCCATTTTTCTCCCATACAAAGAATGGACGCATGCGGATATACCTTTAAAAAATCAGCAATCAACGCCACTGAATTTTGATTTTCAATATCGAGCAGAATAAGATTCGGATTGAATACCTGCCCCTGCCCTAAAGCATCATTAACTACTTGATAACGCGCTACTAAATCAAACCCGGGAGTTGCTTTAACCACTTGACTTAATTTTTCAATCATCAAACGATCATGCTCAACTATAAGCACCCGATATTCCATAACCATGCCTCCTTTCTTCGTTATTGCTGCCGATTTTTAGTGAAATAACCGATGCAGCCATGAGCCATCTCCACTGACATCGTCCACTATATCAGCTTTATCAGTTTCATTGTAACCGCCGCTATTAGTATAACGAGCTACTAAATCGCATAGAGCTTCGCTGAGAGCTGTCGTATCATTTTTTAATACCAGCGGTATGCCTTCCTTTATTGACTGACTAGCTGCCCGAAAATCATTTGGCAGTATATGATAAAATTTTTCTCCGAGCAATCTTTCGACATCATCAATACTGATACGAGTTTTAGCATTGCTGCGGTTTAAAACCAAGCGTATTTTATTCTTGTCATAGTTCAGATCATTTAACGTATCCGAACCAATTTTCATATTTTTGATGGTAGGGATAAAATCAACTATTCCCAAAAAAGTAACAATCGTTGATAAATCAAGCAAAGCTAAATTAAGCACACTGAACATCGAAGTAGTATCAACTATTACGTAATCAAATTTAGCCTGCAGCTGCTTTACGGCCTGCACCGCATAATCTTTTTTTATATTATAAGCCTCTTCTAATTTTTTTGGTGCAGCTAATACATAAAAAACCGTGTCATTATATTCATAAGGTGTCAAAAATTCTTCTACATGACAGGCATTTCCCTGTACCGTCAAAGCTTTTTGCACATCAGCCATCGTATTTTCCGGTAAAAGCTGCAAATAGTTGCAGACATCGCCAAATTGCAAATCAAAATCAATCAAGCATACCCGCCGGCCTTGCCGAGCCAGCTCTGATGCCATATTACAGCTTATCAGCGTCTTGCCAACTGCGGAAGCAGTGCTGAAAAATGTCATAACAACACCATTTATGCTTTTATCCATCTCCATGCAATCTGCCCCCTTGTTTTTTATTTATTCTGCCCCTGCAATACTTCCGGTGCTACGATATGGTCTAATGAATATTCATCGGCTGCCGGCTTGTCTTTAGTATCAGCTGACGATTTTTTAGCCGCTGCTTCCTTTTTCGCTGGGATTGGACCATTTACATCAACCGACTGCATAGCCTGAACCTCGCGCCGGCTGTCATTAAAGGTATCTTCCAGCTTCTTGGACATTTTAACTGGTGTATTCTCATTTACTACTCTTGGCGTAATAAGTATCATGATTTCCGATTTGTTTTTAGTATTATTGTGATACTTAAATAACTCACCTAAGATAGGAATATCACCTAAAACCGGCACCTTCGATACTTTTTTTCCATCTTCTGAATTTAAAAGACCACCTATTGCCATCGTCATTCCCGTAGGAATATTGACCATAGTATCAGCTCGTCTCGTCGTAAGTCCTGGCATATTAAAACCATTTACTGTTACAGCATTACTCCAATCAAGGCGACTTACTGTTGCCTGCAGATCAGCGGTAATATTGCCATCACTGTCAACCTGCGGTTTTACTAAATTTAATTGGATACCATAAGGCCTATACTCAACTGTAACCGTATCACTATCCTTGTATGGTACTGGAATTTCACCGCCAACCAGGATACTTGCCGTCTTGCCGCTCATCGTCGTAATATTAGGGCGAGAAATTATCCTCGCCTTGCCCTGTTCAACTAAAGCATGAATCTGAGCATTTATTTGCGAAAAATGCGTATACAGCCAATTGCGGTTGTACCAATGATTGCCTTTATCCCGCTGCTTACCAAATGATTCGCCACCGTAAAATCTTCCAGCCTCATCCAAAGTAACTCCACTATTGCCTGTTACCGTAGTATTGCCCGCACTATCCGTCGTTACCGTAGTTTTTTGATTATCACCCGATGTCTTTTGCGATGAATAGGTCATGCCTAACTGTTTAGCATCATCAGAATTAATCTCGATTACCATAGCCTCGATATTTATCTGATCCGGATTTGCCATCTCTAGCAGGTTAACTACCTTAGCACTGGTATCAACATCTTCTTCGGTTTCAATATCGTTACTATTAATATCTACGCCGTCACTCATTTTTTTAGTGACCTTTTTCGTAGCATTTACTTCATCATCACCTACGTAAAGACTAGCTATCTTAAAGGCTAAGGTTCTTTCGTATTGATTTTTGACTACGCCGCGCAAAAGCACCCTGTCACCAACTAACTGTACTTTGACCCCTGGAAGATCAATCGCTTTTTCAATTAATTTGGCTAAACCTTTATCTTCTTTTGATACCGTCACCTGATATTCCTGACGCATACCGTTTTTAGTCCAAATATTTAAGGTCGTTGTCCCCGGCGCAAAAGCCACGACATTTAAAGCGCTGGCACCTAATATCTTTACATCAGCAATCTTGGGATTAGCTACGGCTACTCTTGCGATACCGCTGCCAGTATTTAAATAATACGATTGATTGATATTTAAGTTGATTGGCTGTACATAAGCAAAAGCCGGTGCTGGCATCATCATAACCGTGGCACTAAGGCAGCCTAAAGCAAGGGTTTTATTCAATATTTTCATGTCAATTTACCCCCACTCTAGCTGAATCTATCCCACGAATAACTTCGATACTGTTGCTGCTATTCATTACGGGAGCAGCCGGTCTAGCTGGTACCGCTGGAGCAGGTGGCGTATATGATCTAGGTGCTTGCTGCACGCTTGGCGCTGCCGCTCTGACTGGTGCTTGACTGCTATTCGTCATATTAGTATTTTGTACGCTTGGCTTATCACCTGGCATAAAGTAATCCTTATCCAGCGTGAAAATATCACTTGGTGCATAAGGACGAAGTACCAGATAAATCGTCCCTTTTTGCGAAGCAACGGCTAATTTCAGTGCCTCATCCAACGGCAGTGCCAAGGTTGCAGTCGCCATCGCATCACTGCTGCCCTTCAGCGTACTGTCATCACCGCCAGATTTTTTATCTTTGCTGTCTTTATCCTTATTAGCATCATCAGCACTTGACTTATCCTGCGTTTTAGCGGCACTCGTTCCGGTCTTATTAATACCAAGCAGCAAGACATTCTGCATCAGAATCTCTCCCTTAATACCATCTTCTTTTTTACCGGAAACTACCATAACATCGACATAATCACCAGCTTTAGCAAAACCTGATACGCCCGTTATATCGGTGATTGCTACTGATACCGCCCGGCAGTTTGGCGGAATAGTTCCCGTAAATCCAGCCATGCGGACATCTTTATATACCTTGCGGTCAGTTAGGATATCGCCTTGCTGAATCGCCGTACTCGTTGGATAATTAACTGCCTCGCTGACATCAGTAAATGCGCCCGCTGGCACAATATCCGCTGGAACTTCGACCACTTTGAGCATATTATCTTTTATTACGGTTCTTTCGGGTATGTCCTGTTTGGCCACTACCACTTTAACCATTTCTACTTTGGCTTCGTCCTTTGCTTTGGAATCCACTCCAGAAAGCGAAAAGTAAACCAACAGTCCTAACAGCACGCTAACGGCGGCTGCGATGATCAGCCACTGCCTATAGGTAATGCGTTCAAATAACGCTCGAAATTTACCGGCAGGACGAGAAAATTTAATCATTTTGCTATATTCTCCTCAACTTTAGGACATAAGTCATTGAAATTTTATTAAAGTTTTCTTATATTTGAAAAATAATAATTGATAATTAATAAAAAGGGCTTTTATAAGCCCCATCATTTTTATTAAATTAAATATTATTTTTCAACTTCTTTCCTATATTTAATCAAACCTTCTTTAAGAATATTCATAGCTTTTTTTAAATCTTTGGCATCTAAAGAATAGCATATTCTCACTTCGTCTACTCCGAGTCCATCCGTAGCGTAAAAACCTTCGCCAGGAGCAAACATAACCGTTTCGCCGTCAATATTAAAATCTTTAAGAAGCCATATTGAAAAATCTTCCGCATTTTTAACGGGAAGTTTTGCCAAAACATAAAAAGCGCCTTCGGGTTCTCTAACAATCACATCATCCATTTTTGAAAGTTCTTCAAATAATATTTTTCTTCTGTTATCGTATTCTTTTTTAGCGCTTTCAAAATAATTGGAAGGCAAATCGTATAAAGCCGCCGCTCCAAACATTTCTAAAGTAGGGGCCGATAGCCTAGCCTGACATTCTCTAAATACGGCGTTCATAAAGTTTTTATTTTTGCTTATTATACATCCTACTCTAGCGCCGCAAGCTGAAAATCTTTTTGAAATTGAATCTATTATAATAACATTTTCGGCTATATCTTTATAAGTTCCCATACTTACGGCTTCTCTATCTCCGTAAACAAATTCTCTATAAACTTCATCGCTTATAATAAACATATTATACTTTTTAGATATATAAGCTATATCGTCCAATTCTTTTTTTGTAAATACTACTCCCGTAGGATTATTAGGATTTGCAAATATATACGCTTTTGTTTTTTTAGTAATATGTTTTTCTATTTCCTCTCTATTTGGAAGATGAAAACCGTCTTCGGCATAAGTTCTAACGGCATTTCTTTTTATAGCTAGCAAATCGCAAAAACTATTATAATTTGCATAATAAGGTTCGGCTACCAATATTTCATCGCCTTCGTCAAATATTGCAAATAAACTAAAAAGCACAGCTTCGCTTCCGCCAGCGGTTATTACTATTTCGTCCTCTTCGTAATGAAGTCCCATTTTATTATAATATTCTTGTATTTTTTGAATAAGCTCTTTACTTCCTCTTGAATGAGAATAGCCTAAAGTTTTTCCGTTATATTTTTCTATCGCTTCAAAAAATTTTTTAGGCGTTTCAATATCGGGCTGTCCTATATTAAGATGATAAATTTTAATTCCTTTTTTTTCGCTCTCTTCTGCATAAGGATTTAATTTTCTTGTCGGCGAAGTTTTTAACGCTTGAATTCTTTTAGATAGCTCCATTTTTATCTCCAAAA
>ENA-ORRQ01001592-ORRQ01001592.1-human-gut-metagenome-genome-assembly--contig:-NODE-1592-length-16740-cov-2.829128_pt1 | contig 16740 bp, 19 predicted proteins | sample MGYA00242177_ERZ509138 | MGnify/ENA primary metagenome ERZ509138 (study PRJEB26280, sample SAMEA2338628) | human gut metagenome | biome: human gut; feature: human-associated habitat; material: faeces... | reverse complement strand
CACCGTTGCGTAGAACGAGACAACATCGCCGACCCAGACAGGCTCCGGCGCAGTCACACTGCGAAGGTAAGCGAAATCCTCTTCAGTCATTTTTTTGTATGGAAACGGCATATCACTCACCATCCTTTCTGTTTTTTACATCGTTCAAAAGTTCCGGCAGCACCGCGTACAGATCGTCCCCGATGGCAATATCCGCGATGTTAAAGATCGGCGCCTCCGGGTCATTGTTGACCGCCACAATGCACTCGGCACTGTTCATGCAGGCGGTAAACTGGATCGCGCCGGATACGCCAAAGGTCAGGATCAGCTTCGGTTTTACCGTTCGTCCGGACAGACCGATCTTTCGAAGCAACTTATCCATAACAAACGCCACACGGGCAATATAGCCGCTGTCCTCCATCAGAGACAGGAAGAAAAACAGAGTGACCACGATGGGCAGGAAGCTCAGTACACTGCCCACACCGGTAAAGATACCGTCTATGACAAGGCTTTGGACCGCACTGTTGACATGAGCTGCCGTCAATGCCGCATCAGTGATCTCCGTCAATTTTCCGATTCCCAGTTCCAGCAGTCCCTGGAGCCATGCTCCGATGACATTGAAAGTCAGATAGAATACCAGCACCATGATCAGGATAAAACAGGGAATCGCCGTATATTTTCCGGTGAGGATCCGGTCGATCTTCTCACTGCGGATCCGTTCCTTACTTTCTTTGGGTTTTACTACTGTCTGCTCACATAATCTCTCGATAAAATCAAAACGCATATCGGCAATGGCTGCACTTCTGTCCACGCCACGCTCCGCCTCCATCTGACAGACAATATGCTCCAGCATTTCTTTTTCATTTTCATCCAGCTGCAGCTTCTCCAGGATCAGGTGGTCTCCTTCAATGGCTTTGTTGGCTGCAAAACGCAGGGGCAGCTTTGCAGTCTCCGCATGATCCTCGATCAGATGGCATACCGCATGGATGCAGCGGTGTACGGAACCGTCATGATCGTTTTTATCGCAGAAATCCTGCCGCAGCGGCCGTTCCTGATATTTTGCCACATGGACTGCATGACGGATCAGTTCATCCACGCCTTCGTTTTTCGCAGCGGAAATGGGGATTACGGGTACTCCCAGGAACGCTTCCATGGCGTTCACATCGATGGAGCCGTGATTGCCGGTGACTTCATCCATCATGTTCAGAGCTACGACCATGGGAATGTTCATTTCCAACAACTGCATGGTCAGATACAGATTACGCTCGATATTCGTCGCATCCACGATATTGATGATAGCTCTGGGTTTCTCATACAGGATAAAATTACGGGATACGATCTCTTCACTGCTGTAAGGGGACATGGAATAAATACCGGGCAGGTCTGTCACCAAAGTATCCGGATACCCTTTGATGGAACCGTCCTTACGGTCTACGGTAACTCCGGGGAAATTTCCCACATGCTGATTCGAGCCGGTGAGCTGATTGAACAGTGTAGTCTTGCCGCAGTTCTGATTTCCCGCCAGGGCGAACGTTAATGTCGTTCCCTCCGGCAGAGGATTCTCGTCTTTTTTCGAATGGTATTTTCCATCCTCACCTAAACCCGGGTGCTCCGCATCCGTCACCCGGTCCAGCCCTTTATGTTCTCTTGTTCTCTTCGATATAGGTGCGATCTCGATCTGATCCGCTTCCGCCAGCCGTAACGTAAGTTCATAGCCGTGCACCTGCAATTCCATGGGATCCCCCATCGGAGCCAGCTTTACCACCGTCACCTCTGCTCCCGGGATCATACCCATATCCAGGAAATGCTGTCTGAGTTCTCCGGAACCACCGACGGTTTCGATCACGGCGCTTTTACCGATTTCCAATTCTTTCAGTGTCATAACACTTCTGTATCCTTTCGTATCTCAACATTTTAATGTACTGTGTTGTAACAGAAGTATTATAGCGCATTTGGTATTGAAAATCAGTATCAATTTGCATTTTTTATTTCCATGATTTTTTTCAAAATTTTTTTCAAAAATGGAATAAAAATGTAGAAAAAATTGACGAAAGCAGTTACACTTAAAATAGCATCAATAAAAATAGGGAGGGAACTTATGAATATGAATATAAAAGGAAATAATAAATATCGTTATACGGATACCGCGGAACGCAATATCAGAATGAACCGGTTCTATATTATCGCTTCTTCGCTTTTGGCGATCGTGTTCCTGTTTTATCTGTGGTTAAAACTGGCAAATCACAACATTGCACCCATTGTTACATACGCAAATACCATTCTGATCGCCGTTTTCTGTGTAGTAAATGCCGTGACACACCTTCGAAATAAGGCGACACGACTATTAAAAGTCTTCGCTACCATCGAGATCGGCATTGAGTATTTGTTGGTCGGTTTACAGACAGATGCAAGTTTCATTCACTATGCGCTGATCGCCATTTTCATATTACAGATTCCTTATTATGAGAAAAAATCTCTGAAGAAAACCGCTTTGGGATTATTCGTGCTCTACCTGATCGTCATGATCGTTCAGGCTACGAAGGGAATCTACGGTCAGGATGTGAATGCCGTCTGCTCTACCCTGCTGGTATTTCTGATTGGAATCATTATTTTGGAAACCGGTAAGATTACTATATTATTTAACAATGATGCCATCGGTTCTTCCCGGGAAGAACATAACCATGTAAAAGAAGTACTGGATAATGTTCTGGACGTATCCCAGACCGTACATCAGGAAACCACCAAAACCACAGATCTTATGAACCAGCTGGTACAAACTACGGAATCTGTAGCCAACAGTATGCGGGAGATCTCCTCTGCCACCAATATGACTGCCACCAGCATCGAAGAACAGAGCCAGATGACCGGTACGATTCAGAATGCTATCGAGCAGACCGGTCATATCTCCGAGCAGATGGTGCAGATCGCCGAAGATTCTAACGAAAGCATCCGTAAGAACATGGCTGCTATGGAATCCTTAAAACAGCAGTCCGCCATGATCAAGGATACCAACCATTCCGTCACCGACGCCATGGCAAAATTACAGGAAAAGACAAAAGAGGTGGAAACTATCGCCGGAAGCATCATGGCAATCTCCGGTCAGACAAATCTTTTAGCCCTGAACGCTTCCATCGAAAGTGCCCGTGCCGGTGAAGCCGGACGCGGTTTCGCCGTTGTAGCACAGCAGATCCGTCAGCTCGCAGAGCAGACCAAGAGCTTTACCGAAGAGATCACCAAGATTACCAACGAGCTGAATGTCAATGCCAACATGGTAGTCAACACTATCAACGGTTCCATTGAAGCTACCGAACAGCAAGGCGAAAAGATCCTGGCCGCTTCCGAGACTTTCGAACAGCTGAACAAAAATATGGAAGCACTGGCTTCCCAGGTGGAAGAAGTAAATCACCACATTCTGGGATTGTCAGAATCCAATAATAAGATTATGGAAAACATCTCCCAGTTGTCCGCTGTAACTGAAGAAGTCACAGCTAATGCCGAACAGGTGCACACCATGAGCCAGAACAACCTGGATTGCGCAGAACAAGTAAAAACGGCAGTAGAACATATCCGCTCTACCACCGATGAGATGGGAACGCAGGAGGGTTAAACCTCCTGCGTTCTTTGATCTTACTATTTCAATTTCAAACCGTCTTTAAAAGCATTTCCTACTTTATCTCCCATTGCAAGATAAGTATTATTCACAGGATCATAGCTGATTGGCTTCAATTTCTTCGGATCGATCTTGCCATCCGTCAGGATGCTTTCGTCCGCATTGACGTTGACGATATCGCCCACCAGAATGCCGTCTTCAAAACTTTTCACCTTACATTCCAGCGCCATGGGAAGTTCATCGATCAACGGTGCATTGACAAAATCACTCTTGGCTGCATGGAAACCGGACTTTGAGAATTTATCAGGTACTTTCTTCGCAGATTCCACGCCCACATAGTCGCACGCTACCACGGTATCTTCGGTTCCGATACTTACGGTAAATGCTCCGGTCTTTGCCAGATTCTCCGTGGTCTTATGCTCTGACATACTGATGGAGATCTCATTCATGTCCGTAATGATTCCCCATGCTGCGTTCATGGCATCGGGTACTCCATTTTCGTCATAAGTTGCAATGATCAGCACCGGCATGGGATACATTACCGGCTTTGCTCCAAAATTTACTCTGCTCATATTCGTCCTCCTTGTACTAAATTAATTTTTCCTTCCATTCTGCTTCCCGGAATCCGGTCAAAACCAGATCCCCGTCCACGACAAACGGCCGCTTTACCAGCATTCCGTCCGTGGCCAGCAGCCGAAGTTGTTCCTCTTCCGTCATGTTCGGAAGCTTGTCCTTCAACTGCATGTTCTTATATAACAACCCACTGGTATTGAAGAATTTCTTTAACGGTAGCCCACTTCTGCTCTGCCATTCTTTTAATTCTTCGTAGGTGGGGTTGTCCTCTACAATGTGACGATCTGTATAGGTGATATTATGTTCCTCCAGCGGAATCCAGCAGAAATCCAGATTGATTCTCTCATGATCCAATTCATCATATCCATGAAACACCCCATCCATAGGAATACTATCGTCCAGTAAATGAACATTATAATATAAGCAGATCTGGTGGCAGGGGCTCTTTCCCCATGGAAAATAAATTTCGCCTATAGCCAGCAGATTATCTACCTCTATCTCAGCGTGAAGTTCTTCTTCAAACTCCCGTTTCAGCGTTTCCATGCTGGTCTCCATAGCCGCAACATGCCCGCCGATGATAGCATAGTCATCATTTTTCGGACGTTGCAACAGGATCTTTTCATTATGGATCAATATACCGCCAACCCTGTAGGAAAATACAAAATCATCGTTTTTAAATAGAATGTCCATGTGATCTCCCTTCACGTCAGATATACTCATCCTGTTTTACCTAAACTTTAAAATCAAAACTGTTATTCCCACGGAAATCATCATAAGCCCAAGCAAAATGACCAGCGCAATAACCTTTGCATTTTTCTCCATAAATCGGATAGGTGTCCCATACTTTTCATCAATGTTTGCATCTCTTCGCTCATTCCTGATATTCTGCTCCCACTCCAGATCCTTCAGTTTCATATATTCGTCATAATGGCGTTTTTCCAGACGGTCTTCCTCTTCGCGTACCAATAATTCCAGGTTTTCTTTATAAGAAGCCCCACAATTACTACACCCCTTTTCGTCTGTGCTTTTTCCCCTTATCTTATTATCACAGTATTCACAGGTAAATTCATAATCACTTGCAGGTTTATAAACCGGAGGCTCGCCGATTTCAAAATTGTAGTATTTATGACGTATCAGCTTATATTTTTGAATTGCCTGCATTGTAGTACTTATATATTCCGTTTCCTGTGTAATGGCTTCTTCCTGGGATTTCATATACTCTAAATACCTTTGATGCATGGCCCGTTTCTTTAACTGATACTCCTTGTTCTTTCCAAAATTACCGCCACAGGTTGGACATTTTTCATCCGCAGAAGATACCTTGGATCCGCAAAACTCACAGGTAAATTCAAAATTCTCCTGAAAATGATCCTTTTTGTAGGAAATGTACTTAACCGGTTTCAGGTCCTTACGTGCTCTAATGCCCGAAAAGAAAAACAAGTATATAAGTAATAACAGGCCAAAGGTAATTGCTATATTAAAAAATACTGTTGAAAACAAACTGAAAAATTCCATAATAATGTGTCATTCCTCTTTCGTATTAAATATAATTCTTAACTAATCATATCATAGTAAATCCTATTTTTCATCTAAATCCTAAGAATGTACTGATTACAACTCTTGATACTTCATGCATGGGAAATATCTTAGAAAAATCCAGTTGCCATATCTCCATTTTCTGCTACAATTTGATCATAATAGTTGCGAAGCAACGTTAAGCACCGGATGCCGGGCAGAGTGAAACGAACGCAGAAACCGAACGCACTGAAACCACAGAAGTGATAACGGAAGATTCCACAGAAACTCCGGCACCGGTGGAAGTATCAGGAAGCACGGAGAATAGCACCATTTTGCCTCTCTTATGAGGATTTTAATGTTAATGGATTTGGATATAGCAATTACGTAGACTTATATGGAGCCGGAAACGGCTATGAAGATGTAGAACGTATTTCTATTATGACTACAAATTGTACGGCATATACTGAATACCCCGATCAAATGTCATCAGACACAGAAACTTCGCGTGGTATAAAATTAGGCGATTCCAGAGAACAGGTAATTGCTGCTTATGGAGAGCCCCGAAACGAGGTTGTATATAGATCTAAGGCCTATAATCATGATGGTCTGGAAAGCCAGTATAATTTGTGCTATTGCTATATTGATGAGCGCTACCCGGAAGTCTTTTTCAATTTATCCTTCAGTATGGATCAAAATGATAATGTGCTGGATATTTGCTATGAAGCAATATTGATGAAATGGTATACATTTCCAGTAATCGTATACATAAAACCATTCTTACATATTGTATCACGAAATCAGTCGAAATTCAGTAATTTTCTGTCAAAACTTCGTGAAATTTCACAGTTACAAATCCAAATTTTTCTCATGAAAAAAAGTATACCATTTCAGTTAGAACACATGAACTATTTAACTGGATTTTTCATATTTTACTGCCTTGCTGTAAAACGTCTTAGGGCACATATTACAAGCCTTTGCTGCTTCTTCTATTGTGATTTTCCCTGCCCGCCAGTCTTTGTGCATCTGATAAAAGTTTTCTGGAATTGGTAATGGTGGTCTGCCGAACTTTACGCCCCTTGCTTTTGCCGCTGCAATTCCCTCCGCCTGTCTTTGCTTGATATTGGTACGTTCGTTTTCTGCGACATAGCTGAGCAATGCCAGAACAACATCGCTGATAAATGTTCCGAGCAGATTCTTTTCTCTGCGGGTATCTAGCAGTGGCATATCTATAACAACAATATCTGCTTTCTTCTCTTTCGTGATAATGCGCCATTGTTCATTCAATTCCCCGTAATTCCTGCCTAAGCGGTCAATCGACTTGATATACAGCACACTGTTTTCATTTAATTTTCGCAATAACCGCTTATATTGTGTTCTCTCAAAATCCTTACCCGACTGCTTATCCATATAAATGTTATTCTCAGGTACTCCCATCTCCGTTAATGCGATTTTCTGTCTATCCTCATTTTGCTCCTTGGATGACACTCGCATATATCCATAAATGTTTATTTCTTCCATGTATTTTTGCCTCCCATCTGCCAATTTTTCCTACTTAGGTCTAGTATTTGCATGCATATTGGTATATAACCAACAGAAAGCTGATTCGATAAAATCAACCTTCTGTTGTAGTGTGTAATTATCATTGTATTATTCTTGATAACCGCCATCTATCCCACCTCCTTATCCGTAGATAGCCCGTAGATTCGTTTCATAAAATACTGTGTACTGACACGTCCTTTTATTGTCACGAATCCATCACCCTCAAGTTCCGCATTCAGCCGTCGTATCAGTTTATAGGAATACGATAGTGATACTCCCAGCATTTCCATGACATCCTGTGCTGTCAAAAATCTCTTGTTCTCCATAAGTTAATACCTCCTCTCTTTTGTTTTTATTATTCAGTTCATTTTCGAACGGTTTTGATGCGTTTTATATTATCAGTTCATTTTTGTACTGTCAATACTTTTCGGCAAAAAACATTTCATTTTTGCACTGTTAGTGATATAATGTACGCGAAGGCAAAGTGAGCATGGAGTTTTGACGATTGATATGCGAAGCATAAACAAGCGGCAAAGCACCATGAGAACGCGCCCGCGAACGAGGAAAACCGAAGGTTTTTCGAATTTTTGCCTTCGCAGAAAACATATTAAGTATTAATTTTATATGCATGTTTTGTACCTCGTGCCTTCGTGCATTCTACAACACTCATTCCACAAATAAGGAGCAGTTAAAATGGGCGAGAAATTCACCAGCCGAGTAGGCTATTTGATTCGAAATTTCAGAATTGCATCTGACATGACGCAAAAAGAATTAGCCGATAAATGTGGATTAAACGAATCCACTATCAGAAACTATGAACTTGGAAACAGATATCCGGATGAAGCCACTTTATTAAATATTGCAAACAATCTAGGTGTCAGCTTTTATGCGTTGTCCGACCCTGATGTAGCAAATATATTCAGTGCTCTTCATGTGCTGTTTGACATTGAATGGGCATACGGACTACGACCTACTATGAAAGATGGAGAAGTATGCTTCAAATTCGAAGAGCGGCTTCCAAGTGCCGGTCCCCGTCCACAAGAAGACCTTGATAACTTCCGAAAGATGGTTGAGTATTGGGCACACTTACGAGACAAACTGGAAGATAACGAAATATCAGAAACGGAATATTACCTCAAAGAGGTGAAGTACCCAATGAATCCAATAGGTCCAAATAAAGAATACACTGTTTCGTTGAATCTCAATGATGACGATCAGCTACTTGTTCAAAATATGGATGAATATGACGATGCAGAAGAAACTGCTGAATTGTTAAAAGACTTGTTTCCGGATTTCTCTTATGTGAAGAGGAAAAGGAAACCGAAGAAAGGAGAGTAACTTATGGAATACAATGTAAAAATTGATAAAGTGGACACACAAAATATGTCATATGATTCTTCTGCCGAGTGTTTAGAAATAACACTTGAGGAATACAAACATGTTACAGAACGTGCAAACAAATACGATAATAAAATCTATATAATGATTACATTTTGTAGTGTGTTTTTTGCTTTCCTATTAACTCTACTAGATAAACTAGTAACACTTTCTTTCCCGCAGACAACAAGAGCTGGCATTATATTTGTATTATGTATTGTGCTCTTTATAATAATAAGCTTGTGTTATATATCTTCTATGCTTATACTTGTTATTGGATTAAGACCAATCAAATTACATCGTTTTAATCCAAAATTATTGATAGACTACAGCTTATGGAATAAACCTTCTAGTCAAGCTAACATGCTCGCTGTTAAGCAGTACACAGAATTTGTCTTGAGCAATAATGAAGCACTTGAGAACGCCTACAAAAAAATATCCATAGTAACTTTACTTATGAGCATCGTAGTTTCATTCAGTTTTGTAGAATATATTCTATTAATTTTTGCATAGAAAGGAGGTCTACTAATGGACAATATTCAAGATTTTTTAAATACTATTGCTGCTGGTCAAGATACAAAACCTAGTGATGTGGTAGTTCCATCTTCAACGCAAAATGACACATCTCAATATCTTTCACATGGTCAAAACACATGGAACTATGAACATCGTGGAAATAATTCTTCCAGCGAATCCAATCAATGATTTCCAAAATTATTGTCATTTGATTGTCACTCAACCAAAAACGAGCCAAGAAACGCCGTAATTTCAGCATTTCTTGGCTCATGTACATTATTCAAACTCAATCGTTCCGGGCGGCTTACTGGTAATATCATACATTACCCGATTCACATGGCTCACCTCATTGATGATCCTGCTGGTCACCTTCTGTAATACTTCATAAGGGATCTGTGCGCTCTCTGCGGTCATGAAGTCAATGGTCTTCACGGCTCTCAGTGCGATGGCGTAATCATAGGTTCTCTCATCACCCATAACGCCTACGGATCTCATATTGGTCAGGGCTGCGAAGTACTGGTTGATCTCGCGGTCCAGACCTGCGTTAGCGATTTCCTCGCGGTAGATGGCATCTGCATCCTGTACGATCTTGACCTTCTCAGCGGTCACTTCGCCGATGATACGGATACCCAGTCCGGGACCGGGGAACGGCTGACGGAATACCAGATGCTCCGGAATGCCAAGCTCCAGTCCTACCTTGCGGACCTCATCCTTGAACAGGTTGCGCAGAGGCTCGATGATCTCCTTGAAATCTACATAGTCGGGCAGGCCGCCTACGTTGTGATGGGACTTGATCACTGCGGATTCACCGCCCAGTCCGCTCTCTACCACATCGGGATAGATGGTTCCCTGTACCAGGAAATCCACGGCACCGATCTTCTTCGCCTCTTCCTCGAATACACGGATGAACTCTTCGCCGATGATCTTTCTCTTATGCTCCGGCTCGGATACACCTGCCAGCTTGCTGTAGAAACGCTCCTGCGCATTCACACGGATGAAGTGCAGATCGTAATTGCCGTTGGGACCGAAGACTGCTTCTACCTCATCGCCCTCATTCTTACGGAGCAGGCCGTGATCTACGAAGACACAGGTCAGCTGCTCGCCGACTGCCTTGGATAACAATACTGCTGCCACGGAGGAATCCACGCCGCCGGACAATGCACAGAGGACTTTACCATTACCAACCTTCTCACGAATTGCCTTAATGGACTCTTCCACGAAGGAATCCATCTTCCAGTCACCGCAGCATCCGCAGATATTACGTACGAAATTATACAGCATCTTGGAGCCTTCCACCGTGTGGAGTACTTCCGGGTGGAACTGGATCGCATACAGTCCGCGCTCTACGCACTCTGCTGCTGCCACAGGGCAGTTTGCAGTGGTAGCTACGGTACGGAAACCGGGTGCCAGCTTCGAAATATAGTCGAAATGGCTCATCCAGCAGATCGTATTCTCGGATACATCGGAAAACAGCTTGGAACTGCGGTCTACCTTCACCTCAGTCTTGCCATATTCCCGAACGGCTGCACGTTCAACCTTGCCACCCAGCACATGGGTCATCAGCTGTGCGCCGTAACAGAGTCCCAGCACGGGAACTCCTAAGTTAAACAGATCCTCGGAGCAGGTAGCTGCACCGGGTTCATAGCAGCTTGCGGGGCCGCCGGTCAGGATGATTCCCTTAGGATTCATCGCTTTTATCTTATTCAAGTCTGTCTTGTAAGAGTAGATCTCGCAATATACATTGCATTCTCTGACTCTTCTGGCGACCAGCTGATTGTACTGTCCGCCAAAATCAATGACAACTACCAGTTCTTTTTCCATGGTTGTCCTCCAGTATATTTTTCTGTCCTCTATTATAGGGTATGGTGCAGGGGAAGTCAAACCCTACTGCACCAGTTCTTCCAATTTTCCGAAGGTATAACCCATTTCTTCCCATTTTGTGAGCAGTTCATCCAGAATCTCCCCATTGGTCTTCGAGGTATTATGTAACAGCACCACCGCTCCGGGGTGGATCCTGCCTGTCAGCTTGGAAAAAGCTTCCTCGTGGCTGGGCTGGGCATCCACGTTCCAGTCCACATACGCGAGGCTCCAGAAAAAAGTGGAATACCCCAGATCCTTTGCCATCTGCAGATTCGTCTCACTGTATTTTCCCTGGGGCGGCCGATAGTACATCGCCATCTCCGTGCCGGTGGTCTCCTGAAAAAGAGTTCTCACGTCATCCATCTCTTTCCGAAAAACCGCTGGATCAGAAATTTTCGACATGTCATAATGATGATAGGTATGGTTTCCCACCGTATGTCCGTCCTCCACCATGCGTTTCACCATCTCCGGCGCCGACTCTAGAAAATGTCCTACCACAAAAAAGGTCGCCGGTGCATTATGCTTTTTCAATGCATCCAATATAGCGGAACTATTACCGTTCTCATAGCCACAATCAAAAGTGAGATAGATCTTTTTCTCCTCCGCATCTCCCACATAATAGGCATTGTACTCTTTTAGTTCTTCCGCAGATGCCGTGCCGGTGGGCTGTGTTCCTTCCACCCCGAATCCCAATCCCCAGTTCTCAGCAAAAAGTAAAGCCTCCGTGTTCTCTAACGCTGTCCCCGCCGTCGCCTGTGTCTTTATTTCCCGCTGCATACGCAGACCGTAGACAATGGCTCCGATGCTTCTTCCGAGGAAAAACATTGCCAGCAAGAGCACTCCCAACATCAGACCATTCTTATAATGTTTCTTCATCAATACCGCTGATTTTTTCCCGACTTCCCATACTTTTTTGAAAATAGGATTTTCCCACATCTCACGATCCCTTACCGGTATTTCTACCCGTCTCTTCTATAATATTCATAATATTTTATGTACTATAGCTTTTCCCTTATGTCATGGATCTCCCCACGCATACACACCAAAATTCATCCCGTTGTATATATTATAAAAATGGATTCTTCGGAGCAACGCCATGGACTGCAAGGAAATGATCCTGTCAGAGGACACCTATGACATTATCACAGACTTTTCCGCATCGGAATTTCTGGGAGATGACAATAATTGTTATGAACGCATCGGAGAAGATTTTTTGATTTTGTATCTGGCCAATCTGGGAATCCGCAATCCAAAGATTGATTTTTTCCCCTATCACAATATGCCGAAGCTTTATGGGCTCATGCAGCTATCTCCCTCCGGTGAGACGCCACCCGGTGCCGCTCCCTTTGATCCGGCAAGCCTGATCGCCAGTGGGATCACCCAGGTACAGCGTCCGCCCCTAAGTCTCACGGGGCAGGGCGTGATCCTGTGTTTTATCGATACCGGTATTGATTACCAAAATCCTGTGTTTCTGGACGAGAACGGCAACAGCCGTATCCTGGCGATCTGGGATCAGACAGTTCAGACCGGAGCGCCCCCTGATGGGTTAAAATATGGTTCTGAATACCGCAGAGAGGATATTAACCTGGCGTTGCGTTCCGAGGATCCTTATTCCATCGTTCCCTCCCGGGACGAAAACGGACACGGCAGTATCCTCGCCGGAGTCGCAGCCGGCAGTGTCGTCAGACAAGGCAATTCTTATATCGGTGCTGCACCGGGTGCCGACATCGTCGTAGTGAAGCTCAAGGAATGTAAGCAATATCTGCGCAGCTTTTATCTGGTGCCCGAGGGTGTTCCCGCCTATCAGGAAAATGATATTATGCTGGGCATCAAATATGCGGAATCCTTCGTGCGGCTCTTCGAACGTCCGGTAGTCATCTGTCTGGGTCTGGGAACCAACCAGGGAGATCACGCGGGCAATTCCTCCCTGTCACGGTATCTCTCTTCTCTTGCTGTCCGCAGAAGCCGTGCCGCCATCGTCTGCGGGGGAAATGAAGGGAACGCCTCACACCATTACCATGGAAGACTAAGCGCTCAGACACCTGGGGAGGATTCCCGGGATGTGGAGATCCGGGTCAGCGAAGGCTGTATCGGATTCTGGCTGGAGCTTTGGGGTGCTCTGCCGGATGCTTTTAATCTGAGCATCCGCACTCCCGGTGGGGAGACTATTCCCGAACTGCGCCTTGGGTTGCAGCAAAGCGTGACCTATTCTTTTATCTACGAAAAAAGCAGAGTCACTATCGACTCTGCTCTTGTGGAAGAAAATTCCGGCGAGGAACTGATCCTTGTACGCATCCAGGATCCTACCCCCGGTATCTGGACCTTTCATGTCTCTGCTTCCGGTAGTTTATATAACGGTAATTTTCACATGTGGCTGCCTATCACAGAATTTCTGTCTACTCCGGTATATTTTCTCAATCCGGATCCCGACATGACTCTGACGGAGCCCTCGATGGCGCCGGAGGTTCTGAGCGTTTCTACTTACAACGCAGAAAACAACAGTTTTTACGCAGAATCCGGCAGAGGCTTTGGGCGCACCGGGCAGATCCGTCCGGACTTATCCGCTCCCGGAGTCAATATCTCCACCATTGACGGACGCCGTACGGGAAGCAGCATGGCTGCCGCTATCACTGCCGGAGCCGTAGCACAGTTTTTCCAATGGTCAGTCATTGAGGGCAATAACCGGCTGGCGGAAAGCCGGGAGATCCGCAGTTATTTCATACGCGGTGCCGTGCGTACGCAGGGTCTGAACTACCCCAACCGGGAATGGGGCTACGGCAGACTGAATTTAGAGGAGACCTTCAATGCCCTGCTCCGGGTATGACTATAGGATTTTTCGAATATTTCGGACAATAGAGGCTTCTGTTTTGTACGTTATCTTCCATTTTCATCTGTGCTTTTGGAAAAAATCCTAGCATACCCATAAGACAATGGGCGATCCGTCATATCCGCAAATCGCAAAGGAAAATTCTCTTTTTCCTCCATGCGGTTCGGGCAGTCTCTCCTGCCGCACCCGAGACAGATTCCGGCACATTTGGTAAAAGGATCCTTCGTCAGCTCCGCATAAAATACCACGCTTTTTTTCGGGATCATGCAATATGCTGCATTACAGGTAACCGGCAATGCAAGCTCCTGCAGAAGCATGGGCAGATTCGCCAGCCGCAGCAGACTGCCTATTTGGGATTCCGAAGTCTCAGAAATCTCCCCACCTAAAAAATGCAGTCTGGCAACATGCAGATTCCGATGCACAGCTACCCACTCTGTATAAGCCCGGTAGCTTTTTAATAATAATTCACTGGACAGCACCTCGATCATATAACTCTCTGTCAGAAATCCGTTCTGCAAATACTTTTCCTGCAGTGCATCGATCCCTTTTCCCAGGGTAATGCCTACAGCCAAAAAAGACTGATCCCTCCCGGGAAAAGTCTCTTTGATTTCTCTGTCCTGCCATCCCGCTTCTGTCTCCAGGCAGGGGATCATCTCACCTGCCAGCCTCTTCAGATTGGGATATTCTTCCGGATCATAATGATATTTTTCCATCACACTGTGCAGAAATTGTTCGTTCCTGCACAGTGCTGTAATTTCTGAAAAAAAAGTCTGCATGTTCACCTGTTCTCCCGGAATACCGGCTATCTCATGACGCCGACATATTTTTACTGCATCCGGTTAATTGTTTTTAATGCGCAGGCATCTGATGGCATTGAGAACAGCCAGTACCATCACTCCTACATCTGCGAAGATAGCAACCCACATATTGGCGATACCCAGCGCACCCAGGATCAGGCAGATGGCTTTGACTGCCAGCGCAAATACGATGTTCTCGTAGACGATACGCAGACATTTGCGGGAAATCCGCATAGCCAGGGCAATCTTGGCAGGATTGTCATCCATCAGGACCACGTCTGCAGCTTCAATGGCTGCATCAGAACCAAGTGCTCCCATGGCGATACCGATGTCAGCACGGGACAATACCGGTGCATCGTTGATACCATCGCCCACGAATGCCAGTTTTTCCTTCGCACCCTTCTCCTGCAACAGCTTCTCCACGCAGCTTACCTTGTCTGCGGGAAGCAGCTCACTGTGTACCTCATCTAATTTTAACTCACCGGCCACATGTTCTGCAACTGTTTTGCTGTCACCGGTCAGCATGATGCATTTCTTCACGCCGGAATTTTTCAGGGAGGCAATTGCTTCCTTCGCACCATCCTTGATCACATCGGAGATCAGGATGTATCCTGCATAGTTACCGTCTACCGCCACATGAACCACTGTACCTACACCGGTATTTTCCGTATAAGCCAGGTTCAGGCTCTTCATCAGCTTTGCATTGCCGGCTGCCACCTGTCTGCCATTCACTTTGGCAGTTACACCGTGTCCGCTGATCTCCTCCACATCACTGACGTTAGAGGCATCCAGTTCTTTTCCATAAGCGTTCTTCAGACTCTTGCTGATGGGATGACTGGAATAACTCTCCGCATAAGCAGCATACTCCAGCAGTTCTTCCTCTGTAAATCCCTGCCCGGGATAGATCCCCGTTACATCGAATACACCTTTGGTCAGGGTACCGGTCTTGTCAAATACCACATACTTAGTCTCAGACATCGCTTCCAGATAGTTGGATCCCTTCACCAAAATGCCGCAGGCACTTGCCGCACCGATTCCTCCGAAGAAGCTCAAAGGAATGGAAATGACCAGCGCGCAGGGACAACTGATTACCAGGAAGGTCAGAGCACGGATGATCCAGGTGCTCCAGGCTGCCGGGTTGCCCATGATCAGGTTGATCACAGGAGGCAGGATGGCCAGGGCCAGGGCACTGTAGCAGACAGCCGGGGTATAATATCTTGCGAACTTCGTAATAAAGTTCTCAGATTTCGACTTCTTCATGCTGGAGTTCTCTACCAGATCCAGGATCTTGGATACCGTAGATTCTCCAAATTCCTTGGTAGTACGGATCTTTAATAGTCCTGTCAGGTTCACACAGCCGCTGATCACATTCTGGTCCACAGTGATCTCTCTGGGAACACTTTCACCGGTCAGGGCACTGGTATTCAGAGTGGAAGTGCCTTCCACAACCACACCGTCAATAGGAACTTTCTCACCGGGACGTACCACGATAATGGTTCCGATCTCTACATCATCAGGATCTACCTGCTCCAGACTGCCGTCTTCGGCCTCGATATTAGCATAGTCGGGACGGATATCCATCAGTGCACTGATATTCTGGCGGCTTTTGCCTACAGCGACTGACTGGAACAATTCGCCGATCTGGTAGAACAGCATAACTGCCACGCCCTCGGAATACTCTCCCAGTCCCATAGCACCTACTGTCGCTACTGCCATCAGGAAATTCTCATCAAACACTTCACCATGCATGATGCCCAGAACGGCTTTTCTTAAAATATCATATCCGATCACCGCGTAAGGGATCAGGTACAGCAATCCCAGCCACAGTCCTTCCAGCGGAACAAAATGTAAAATAACTAATAAGATTGCCGCTACAATAATGCGGATCAATACTTTTTTCTGTTTCTTTGTCATAGGAATCCTCCTTGCTTTCCTACGAAATTATCAAGTCTCCCGGTAAAGAGAGTATCTGCTCTCCTTCCGGAATTCATCCTATAAATAAATTTCGCAATCATCCTCTACTCTCTTGCAGGCTTTTACCACATTCTCCATAACGGCCTTCTCATCGCTGCCGTCAGCGAATTCCACTTTCATCTTCTGGGTCATGAAGCTGACGGTCGCATTTGCCACACCGGCCACGGTGT
>ENA-ORRQ01001587-ORRQ01001587.1-human-gut-metagenome-genome-assembly--contig:-NODE-1587-length-16762-cov-2.904292_pt1 | contig 16762 bp, 16 predicted proteins | sample MGYA00242177_ERZ509138 | MGnify/ENA primary metagenome ERZ509138 (study PRJEB26280, sample SAMEA2338628) | human gut metagenome | biome: human gut; feature: human-associated habitat; material: faeces... | reverse complement strand
GAAATCACTGACTATCCTATCCTGGCCTGCCGAGAAGCAATCATCAACGCACTTCAACATCGAGACTATTCCCCGAGCGGCAGAGGATCACAGGTGCAGATCAACCTTTTTGCTGACCGACTCGAGATCTTGAATCCAGGTGGCTTGTACGGCGCGGCATCGTTCAGCAGCCTTCCACGAGGGATTTCTGCGACCAGAAACGCAAGATTGTCCCAACTGTTGGAGTACACTCCTTATGAGAGCCCCGTGGAAGAGCCTGGATACGTCATCGAAAATCGCGGCTCCGGACTTCAGCAGATCAAGCTGGAACTGCAAGAAGCACTGATGCCTGAGGCTGAGCTCAAAGACTTCGTCTCGGCATTTCAGATCACGTTCTTCAAGCGGCGTCTTTCACAGGATGAACGCGATAATAAATTGTGGTCCAACTTTGAAGTTGCCTTGATCTCCGAGTTGGAGAAGAAAGGAAGCATGACCGTTGCAGAAATCATGGAAAACTCCGGCCTATCCCGCAACACGGTATCCGCCAAATTACGCGACCTCAAGAAGCGTGGTGTGATCGAAAGTACCGAGAGACCGAAGAGCCCCAAACAGCGCTATCGTTTAGTCGAAAGAAATGCCCTATTTTTTGAAAGATAAGAACACATACATCATATGAGCAAATCGATCCTAGATCTAAGTGCCCAAGAAGCTTTCGACTATTTCATGCGGGAGGATGTCTATACAACCCTAACCTTGCCAAACTACTTCAGATTTTCATCCATCTTAAGAAAGATAGAAGCCGAATATAACTCCTGGTCGAGTAAAAATCCCCTCAATAATAGTAGAGATCATTATAAAGAATCAGTTTTAGGTTCGAAACCTGGTCCAAAAAGACTTGAGTCCGTTAACCACATTATTGCCCTCAATAAAGAGGGGGCATACAGCTTCCGTCGCATGACCATTACAAATCCAATTCTTTATTTTTACCTCGTTAAACTAATTACCGAGGAATCGAATTGGAATATTATTATCGACAGATTCAAGACATTTCATTCGAAGGCACCCTTCATCAGGGTTTCTAGTATATTGCGTGTTCCGGATGACACACAAGAGAATCCGCAGAAGAATGCACCGGAAGACGTGCCGAATGAGAACAAAAACTCAACAAGCAATTCAATATCCAACCCATCAGGGTGTGCCATTAACAAATGGTGGACAGATTATGAACTCGCCGCAATCCAGTGCTCAATGAAGTACGAATACATGCTTAAAACCGACATAACAAACTTCTATCCAAGCATTTACGTACATTCATTGTCCTGGGCCATTTCCAATCGCAAAATATGCAAGGACAATCTTAGTAAGAAAGATAAAGATTGTCCGGCAGACATCAATCTTGGTAGATCCATTGAAGATTACATTCTGAGCATGCAATCTGGCGAAACAATGGGTATCCCTATTGGAAGTGGCATTTTTGACCTTCTTGCCGAACTAGTACTTGGTTATGCAGACATGATGCTTGCCGAGGCTCTTCAAGAGAGCACAGATTCTGATTTGCAAATTCTTCGATATCGTGATGACTACACCATATTTAGCAACGACTCTGAGAAACTGAAGAAGGTTATTTCTACCTTGCACTCTGTACTGTCTGATTTGAAGCTATCACTAAACGAACGAAAAACAGAGTTCTCGGATTCATCATCATTAAATATACTAAAGAAAGATAAGATCGCTTCTTTGAGACTTCCAACTTCAGGATCATTAGGAATACTCAAAGAGGCGTATAGCATCTTAATGTTCACATCCGAACACCCCAACTCAGGGCAGTTATGTCGAATACTCATCGAATTTTCGAAAAGGCTCCAACTTGAGAAGAATAAAGAGCATGTGGAGCAACACTTTCCACAACTAGTCTCTATTCTCTGCGAAATAGCAATACGAAATCGCAAGCACGCACAATTTCCTATTGCCATTATTTCGCAACTACTTAGTAGACCTGCAATCCCAGATCAGCAATACAAGTCTGACCTAGCACAGCAACTTGTAGACAGATTTAAGAAGCAAGTAAATATTGGATACATAGAGATTTGGCTTCAAAGAGCCTTGTTAGCCACAGGCACACAAGAAGACTTCAATGAGGCGCTTTGTAAATATGTCGAAAACACGAACACTAAACCACTCTGGAATGTATCGTGGGTCAAACAAGAATACCTAGATAAAATTGCCTGGAATTCTACTGAGTTTATTGATCGTGAAGCACTATGTAAAATAACTCCTTTCATTGAAATGGACGAAATCTCTGTCTTCGGGTACTGCTGATAATTCTGTCGAATCACTGCGACATAACGATAACGTTTTCACAGATAGGAATACGAGAGCATCACCAGTCTCTACTAGGCTTACTTTTATATCTACTCAGATATAATGGATTCATTCTTAGGGATATAAACCCTTAAATTTGATGCACCAAATGCAATTTTGGTCCACTCAAGCTTCTGGATGGAATATATAGAACAATAACCAAAATAGCGCCCACAGCTATCAATTTTAGTTTGTATATTTACCTCTGTTATGTTATCAACGTTAGTCTGATCACTTGTATTTGCAGAATAATGCTTCCATTCTTGGCTATCAATAAGCCTTTGTTTTCGTTCCTGAAATGAGAGAGTTGTCGGAATACTCTTATTCAGCCTATAGACATACAACTCGACCCCAGTTTTTAAACTCTTATCTCGAGATAAAGCATCTTCCATCCATTTTATAAACTCTGGATCACTTAGTTCTGGCTGCTGAGATAAATAGCTTTCAAGAGCCCTAGCCTCCTCATCTTGGATCTTCTTGATTTTCGAATAACTTTCGTTGGTATATGAGGCAACAAAAGGACTTTCTGAGAAAATCGGCTTGTTCCCATACCACAGTTCTTGAGTGATGGGCGGCAATACTGAAAAAACAGTTGACCCCATGCTCCAGTTTTGACTATTTATATCTGAATTTTTGGTCAACCAGGAGTCATTCCTATAATATATATTCAGTAAATACAAAGCCGCCATAGCCCCTAATAGCGCCTTAATATTCCCATTTGGCATCGATTCATAACGATCGTGCTTTACAGCTTGATAGGCCCTCCCCCAATAAGTTCCTTGTCTTTTTCCAGAGTTCTTCAAGGGACGCAAAACTTTACTATCTTCTTTCGTTAAATAAAAGATCGGCGAAACGACATTGACAACCTTCTTGCCTGCATTCCATGTTTTGTCTATCAAGCGCAAGCAGTCCTCATCGAAATACAGATCGGTACTTCCTCTTTTTTTTGTTCCGCCCAAATTAAAATATAGCTCTTTAGATATTGCCTCTATTTGAACACAACAAGAAACTAGCAAGTCAGCTATATATGGAGAAAAAACATCAAGCTGGGATCTCCATCCATCGGAATTCGATACATCAGAAATTAAAACATACTTTCCCAGATCTACCAGGCTGTTTTCAAGGTTTAAGTATGTTTGCCAAAAAATATCAGATTTATTCATTACCCTTTCCTATATAGCTCAGCAACGTTCAGTTTCCAAAAGCGTTTCTAACGCTAACGCTTTCTTGAGTACAACATCATCCGTGGTTGAATTTTTGTCCGTTTTGGCTCAAACATAAGTTATCTTAATTTGTAACCGTTGGTCAATGATGTAGTTGCTACAGTCCTTCCCTTTTCATCCCCCTAAACGATGAATGTCAAGCAATCCCGGCACATTGTTTCGCGTCACAAACATTCAAAAAATGCTGTCTTTTCGGGCTTTCAAAGTAATTTTTTTTGAGCAAAATAGTACTAACGATCCCTGAAACGGTTCCGAACCACACACACCGAAAAGGAACTGAAAATGAGTAATGAAGTTTTTTGCCAAGATCTGAACGAAAAAGACGCGGTCAGACCCGGTGGACCGTTCATAATTCAATTGCTCTTCCAAGAGCCACCGATCGTGCCGACAAAAGAAACCATGCTCAAGATCATGGAAAAACATGTTGGTCCGGTTGAGATGTTCGGCAATGATGAGACAGTGCGTGGTTTTGCTGCTTTATCTCACGATGCCGAATTTAAAGATGGCAAATTCCATCCGCAGTTGATGGTGATGAACTGTCAAGAGTTCCAAGGGACTGGTTTCGTCGATGCTTTCAAGCTTAGCCAAATGTGGGACTGTCAAGAAGATCGTGACCGCATCTCTCAGACGCAAGCGTAAATTTTCACTTTGACGCAACGAGATCTTTCCACCTAAAAATAGGAAAGATCAAATGACGAAAAACTGGAGGATCATTCGTGAAGGAGTCCAACATAGGAGCCCTTCAAGCATGATCAACGAAAATCAGGTCGGTGAAATTCTCAGTCGACGACAAAGAAACGAATCCATCAGTCAAATTGCGCGAACAATGAACCTCAGTCGACCAACGGTGAGGCGATACGCAAACATGCCTGAGGAACAAGCCCAGCAGGCAAGAACGCACCAGAAGCTCAACCGATGCAGCATTCTGGACGAATATCGAGATCAAATAGAAAAAATCTTCTATGACACAGAAGGTAATTGCGTCAATGTCCAGGAAGTATTCGCCAAACTTCATCCAGAAATTCAGCCTTCGCTACGTCTGATTCAATGGTACTGCCAGAAAGAAGGTTTCCGCAGTTGCTTGCGCCATACACGAGCTACCAAGCACACCAGAAGTATCGAAACACCTCCCGGGTTTGAGGTTCAGATTGATTTCGGCGAGAAAACCGTTTCAGTCAACAGCGAACCAACGACGATCCATTTTTTTACTGCGACTTTGGGGTACAGCAGAAAAATCTATGCCGTGTTCTACAAAGCCGAAAACTTTGAAGCGTGGGCGCACGGTCTGGAGCAAACATTCTTGCACTTTGGCGGTATTCCGCGACACGTGGTTTGTGATAACGCGAAAGCCCTCGTTTATCAACCGGCAGCCAATGGTCAACCAATCGAGTACAACAAGCGATTCAAAGCAATTTGTCGCTACTGGGGTACGAATCCTCAAGCCTGTAAGCCCCACAATCCAGAGGAAAAAGGCAAAGTAGAACGCACTGTTAGCTACGTGAAGTCGAGCTTTTTGAAGGATTTTCGAGCCTTCACTTCGCTGGAGGACATCCAAGAGAAATTCGAACTTTGGACTGAACAGTGGGCTGATAAGCGACGTATGCACACAGCTGACGGCTTGCCATTTACTCCGCGAGAAAGGTTCACTTTGGATAAGGCGGCTTTACTGCCAATCTCCAAACCACCTTTAAACAACTACCGTTTGGAAAAAAGAAAAGTGGGCATCGGTGGCCTTATCACCGTGGACTATTGCCGTTACCAGTTACCAGCCGAGTTGACGGAACAGTCTGTCGATCTGATGATCGGAGTTAACACGATCGTCGTACTTCACCAAGGGAGCACCATTGCGCGTTTAGATAAGAACACCGACGCCGTCAAAAGTATGGCACGTATTCTCAAACGTGACGCAAACGATATGGTTGGCAAGGCTCTTGCCGCCAACACCTCGGTGGCTAACAGTCAGAAATACAACCCTTTGGGACGTTCGTTGTCCGATTATGAGGAGGCCGCACGATGGTGAAAACAGCCACTCAGATCGAGCAAATCAAGCAAATGGCTAAGTCACTTCGGCTCACGCTCATTTCTGAAGACTTGGAAATGATGCTCCACGAAGCCGATGAGGCCAAAATGTCTCATCGCGAGTTCTTGATGCACATATTCAGTTTGGAGTTGAAACGTCGAAGCATTCATCGCATCAAAATGGGTGTTATGGCCGCTCATTTTCCAATGCAAAGGACATTGGAGGGTTTTGATTTTTCTGTGCAGCCCAGTATCGAGCCGGCCAAGGTACGCGATCTGGCTCAATGCGATTGGATAGCTCAAGGCCACAATCTGCTGCTACAAGGTCCACCGGGAGTAGGCAAAACGCATTTGGCAATAGCCTTGGGAAGAGCCGCGATCGAGAAAGGGTACTCAACCCTGTTCGTAACAGCAGCGCAACTCGTCAATACGTTGATAAAGGCACAGGCAACGGGATGTCTGGAAGATCGACTTACAGCCTTATTTAAGCCGAAGCTACTGATCATTGATGAGCTGGGTTACGAACCCATGGGACCAGAGACAGCACATCTGTTATTCAGCTTGTTTAACCAACGTTATGAACGCAGGAGCATTGTCATTACGACAAACCGGCATATCACGGACTGGGGCGTATTACTAGGGGATCCAACAGCCACATCGGCCATCCTAGACCGTTTTTTGCATCATAGTTGTACCCTGACAATCAATGGAGACAGCTATCGCCTATTGGAGAAAAAAAGAGAGGGACTAATAATAAATCAACCACCGCAACTCACGACACAATCGTAAATCTCTCTGGAAAGGTCTCATTGCGTTTACCCTGGAAAAAAGTCATTGCGCTTGACACGCATCTTTAGTGAATGCAAATATCACATCCTCGGTGTCGACATGGTTTCGGCAACGTTACCTGCCCAAGAACGAGCCAACTTGCTCATGGACTTTACCGACGCGTTGGCCGAACTTTTCCCCACCTGTGAGGCTTTCTATTTCCAAAATGCTGGAAAGCTCTTTTTGGCCAAAGATGTTCGCGAACACACCGTAGAAGGAATAGACCGCTTCATTCGATTTGGAGTCAATGTTCGTTTTTTCAATGTGCAAGGCTCAGACGACATGCTGATTGACACTCTAGGCATGGGAACTCTTTGTTTGCCAGATCTGCAGTACCACTTCCACGACATGGATCCCAACTGGGTCGTCAATCATGCTTACAACGTAGCATCCTACATCTTGGAGCAAGATAATCCCATTGAGGACGACGAGACGATTGATGGTATTGCTGATGGAAGCATGTCTCACAATGTTCAATGGAAGTGTCGTTATGAAGACTCTCTGATTCAACCGAGTCGAGTGGTTTTGGATATCAACATGGGGAACTTGGCAGCAGGCAATCGCTGACCAGCCGTACGAGCGTCAGCTAGGACGCTCATCAACCACTGTGAACCTTTTCCCAGGAGAACTTACGGGTATCACGAGTCATTAACTCCGGCCTTCGGCTGATTTTATGGAGGAGTCACTCTATGGGCATGGATATCTACGCGGGCACCTTCACCCGTTATTACTCCAGAAACTGGAAAACAAAGGCGCAGCAATATGCTGAAGCCAACGGCATGGTTTTTCATCGCATCACTCCCGATGGTGAAAATCTTGACGCCCAGGACTCACCGGAGGTTTCCGAGATTCAGAAGGCGGTCAGCGCATGGACGAATGGCCTGTTGAAAGCTCTGCAGTCGAACAATATGGATGCAGGGCTGGCCTGGGTTGACGACAATGAGAAGCCTTACTACACCGACAAACCCGATTGGCTTGCCTATGCGGCACTGATGGCATTTGCCGCTAGCCGGCTTCTAGGCGAAGAACCTCCTAAAACCATCGAAAAAAACATGGGTCTGGAGGATTTTGAAATCGCCAAGAAACTGGAAGATTCCGAATTCTCGAATTGGTCTTTGTTTACTGTGACTTGCTGGCTTCCTCTTCCTGTGCAAGTCAGTTTTCAAGGGCACATGCCAAACGGCACTGAGGCATTTATCTCCACAACCGCAAGACTTCGGGCAGAACTGGATCAAGTCAACGAGATTGCCTGGAAAGCAACCACTGAAGAACAATTGGCTTGGGCTGATGAGGAGGTGTTTCCACCAAGTTTTGAAATCAAGGACGGCGAGGTCATCCAGCTGCCGGGAGAACCTCCAACATCATTTGAGCTCGAAAAACTCGCACGCTTTGCTTTTTCAATGTTCCGCAGAGCCTTGACTTTTGCTGAAAAAGAACAAGTTCCAGTACTACTCGACTACTAATCAGTCTCCCGGGAGGTTGTTATGAGCACCCAAACAACTGACACTGAACTCAAGGAACTCCTCGAGAAATTTAGCCGCAACAGCATCGTTCTGGATATATCCGAAGAAGTTCCCATCACGAAAGGTTGGACGCGGTTTGGTGGGCAACCGGACGTTCCGCCTGACTTTGAATGGCCAACATTCAAAGGAGAAAACTGCGAGAGTATCACCAAGGAACGCCCTCTTTCCTTTTTGGCTCAGTTCGACTGTTCGGAACTATCCCGGTTCGACTCGGAAGGGTTGCTCCCAGATCATGGTTTGCTGTCGTTCTTCTACGAAGTCGACTCTCAACGGTGGGGCTTTGATCCGACTGACAAAGGATGCGCGCGTGTCTATTGGTTTGAGGACATGAACACGTTGTCCCCTGCTCCATTTCCTGAAGAAATGGAAGACGACTTCAAGTTCCCCGTGATTGGCATTCAAGCCCAGAGTTCGCCATCGATTCCAAGCTACGAAGACTTCTTGGAAATCTGTCCTGAATACCAAGGTAAAGATGACGAGGAAGAGTTGTTCGACGAACTGATGGACGAACTTCCGGAAGAACAGTCAAAGTTGCTGGGTTGGCCGGATACCATCCAAAATTCCATGTTTGCGGAATGTGATCTCGTTTCTCAAGGCTACTGCACAGGTAATGCCCAATCATGGCAACGGATACCCAAGGACTTTCGGGAGAATGCCGAAAAAACTGCGCGAGATCGCTGGACCCTGCTCTTTCAGCTCGACACCGTCGAGGGAGAAGACTTTGAATTGATGTTCGGCGACTGCGGCCGCATCTACTTCTTCATCCAACGAGATGACCTCAAGGCCAAACGCTTTGATCAAACTTGGCTGATCTCCCAGTGTTATTGACAGATCCTGGCACTCCTGCTCATCTAAAGAACTGGAGTGCCCAAAATCAGTAATGATTACTGGCTGGCTGTGATGAAAGGAGAGATGATGATTTTGAATACTGCAGATGCTCACGATTTCATAGACCAACTGACCCTGGAAGGGGTGCCCTGGCATCGCTTAACAACACCCTATGGTCGAGGGGATGAGCTTCCGAAGTTGCTCAACGCTTTGTCCTCTTTAAGAAGTCAAGAATCTGTTGATTCGACTGTTCGGAAGATATCCCATCTCATTGAACATCAGGGCACTCTTTGGCACGTCACCCCATTTGCAACCGTCTTTCTTGCCCGTATATTCAAGAATTCCCTAGCGGCTGCGACTACAAATCCTGTTGCTCACCAAGCGGTCGATCACATTGGTGAACTATTCGCTGTCTTGTTGGAGAGCATTCGCGACGCTCAAACGCTAGAGCACGCGGATCCCCTACCCAAATTCTCCGATCTTCTGACTGAAGACTCCTTGTGGCCCGATGATGAGGAAGACGATGAGTTGAGGTGGGAAGAAGAGGAAGTTTTCTCTGATTCGATGTTCTACAGCTTCTGGTTCTACACCAAAGAAGTTTTGGCAGACGCTCTTAATGGCTTGGATGAGGTTCCCCAAGAATTTGCCGAGTCGATCAGCTCTCTGAAGGAACTCCTATGACAACTCGCGCAGCTTTCCTTGTTATGGCTCTCTTGCTTTCTGGATGCTCAGCATCTGGACCAGTAACCCCTTATTTGTACGACAACGGACCGGACTATCTTTCAGAAGGTCTGATGCGAATTCAAGACTCAAGCGGCAAGATTGGTTATGCAGATGAAAAAGGGGAAATCGTAATCTCACCACAGTTTGCTTTCGGCTATCCCTTCAAAAACGGCCATGCCAAGGTCACATTGCAGGGACATGAAGAAGTTGTTCCCGGATCCAATGGAGAAATGCATATCTGGCAAAGTGAGCAATGGTTCTGTATCGATCGATCAGGCCGGCGTGTAGATTGCATCGAAACACCACTGAAACCCTAACCTACTCACACATCGCCAGTAAGAGAATCCTATTCTCAGCCCATTAAGGAAAAATCAAGAGATTAACCGCCAAAACAACAACTTTTTTAGATGTCGTTTTCCCGTATCCTCTGCAGAATCAGACAACTAAAGCCAAAATATTCTCGGCCGAGATGTCAAATGCTCATCCAACGGCTCTCTGTAAGAAACTCTGTCTTTGTAATAATTCTTCGGCAAATACCTCAGTTCCAAACCGAACGACACGGGCAGTGTAAGCTCAGCATCTCCTGCATGGTCGGATCGGCTAACAGCTTTCGGGATTCTCTCTTTCAAAAGCGAACCGGCTTATTGACTTCTGCCGTTATACGCAGTCTTACTCAAGACGATGGTTGCAAGCACGACAAATGCATCACTTCTTCAATCATCCGATGCATGGCTCGGACAAGTTCCGTATCGGCGGCTCGATAGAAGACTTCTTTCCCCACTCGACGAGAAGTTACAAGTCCGGCAACCTTCAAAAGCCTCAAATGGTGTGCTACGGCGGGGCTACTCATCTCCATGATAGCAGCAATGTTGAGCACGCACTCTTCGGAATGGCACAACAACAAAAAAATCCGACAGCGAGCCGCATCGCTTAGATGTTTGAAAACCTGGGCCACAGGTTCAAAGCTTGAAGATTCGGGCAATTGCCCAAGTGCAAAAAAATTTCCCTCTTTATGCCGATGCGGAAGATTTGTTGTGACAGACATATCAGACAATTAAATTCTTGCTTAATCTTGACATCCAACACCAACCGGATTATAGTGCAATCGGTCGATTAAGCAGTTGCTTAATTTTTTAACCGATAGGAGTAACCAAAATGACAAAGACCTACAAGATCGAAGTTGATTGCGCTAACTGCGCCCGCGAAATGGAAGAAGCGGCAGCAAAAATCAGCGGTGTGCAATCGGTAACGGTGAACTTCATGGCCCAAAAAATGGTCGTGGAATTCCGTGATGGGTTTTATCCCGACAATGTCATGATTGAAGTGCTTAAAGCTTGCAAAAAAGTAGAACCCGACTGCGAAATTTTTCTCTGATGTCGAAAACGCCGCCAGAGCACTGCTCGACGGCGTTTTTTCTCTCTTTAATTCAAACTTTGCTTAATTTTTATATCAACTTAAGCTCAAGACATCACCGACGGACTCTGCAACAAATGAAGACAAAGCAAAAAAAGATGCTTATACGCATCATCCTTGCAGCAACGCTTCTCGTAGGTCTCGCGTTTGCACCGGTCACGGGACCTTTGAGATTGGCGCTTTACCTTATCCCCTATCTTCTTGTCGGCTATGACATCTTGCTCAAGGCAGCAAAAGGCATACGAAACGGCCGTGTTTTCGATGAAAATTTTCTGATGACCGTTGCTACCTTGGGCGCCATTGCCATAGCACTTTACGACGATACCGGCGAGTACACGGAAGCCGTTGCCGTGATGCTCTTTTATCAGATCGGTGAATGGTTTCAGGCTTATGCCGTGGGCAAAAGCCGCAAAAACATCAGCGATTTGATGGACATTCGCCCCGATTACGCCAACATTGAAAGAAGCGGAAAAATTGAACAGGTCGCTCCCGAATCTGTTGAGGTCGGAACCGTTATTGTCGTGCAACCCGGTGAAAAGGTTCCCATTGACGGCATCGTTATACGCGGCGAAACGAGTCTCAACACCAGCGCTCTCACGGGGGAAAGTCTGCCGAAGAACGTTGCCCCGGGGGAAAGCGTCACCAGCGGTTGCATCAATCTGACCGGCGTTATTTATGTGCGTACAACCAGGCTCTTCGGAGATTCGACAGTATCTCAAATCCTGGAATTGGTCGAAAATGCCTCTTCACGCAAATCGCAATCGGAGGCCTTCATTACTCGCTTTGCCCGAATCTATACGCCGATTGTGTTTTTCAGCGCTTTGGCGCTTGCTCTCGTCCCTCCGCTAGTGCGGCTTTTTGCAATGGGAGCAGACGCTCAATGGGATGACTGGATATATCGCGCTTTGGTGTTCCTGGTTATCAGCTGCCCCTGCGCTCTTGTGATCAGCATTCCTCTTTCTTTTTTCGCCGGCATCGGCGGAGCAAGCAAAGAAGGAATACTTGTGAAAGGTTCCAATTATCTGGAAGCTCTTTCACAGACTTCAACTCTTGTCATGGATAAAACAGGAACGCTGACGCAAGGTGTTTTCGAGGTAACGGCAGTTCACCACAACACGATCGATGAAAACCGCCTCCTCGAATTGGCGGCTCTTGCCGAAAGTGCCTCCTCGCATCCGATCAGCAAGAGCCTGCAGAAAGCATACGGCAAAGCAATTGATCGGAGTCGCGTCACGAACATCCGTGAACTTGCTGGTAAAGGTGTCGTCGCCAGTGTCGACGAACAGGAAGTTGCAGTCGGCAATGAAAAACTCATGACCGAACTCGGAATAGAGTTCATCGCCTGCCGCAGTATCGGCACAATCGTCCACATTGCCGTCAACGGAAACTATTGCGGCCACATCGTGATTGCAGATCAACTGAAACCCAATGCAATCAAAGCGATTGATGCTGTGAGAAAAGCCGGCGTCAACAAAGTGGTCATGCTCACCGGCGACCGCAAAAGTGTCGCCCTAGCAGTGGCTTCACAGTTGGGCATAGACGAAGTGCGCTGCGAACTGATGCCCTCGGATAAAGTTTCCGCTGTTGAAAAACTGCTGGCGCAACGAACCGGGTCCGGGAAACTGGCTTTCGTCGGCGATGGTATCAACGATGCTCCCGTTTTGTCCCGCGCCGATATCGGCATTGCGATGGGAGCCATGGGATCAGACGCTGCCATTGAAGCTGCAGATATCGTTCTCATGGATGACGATCCTCTAAAAATTGCCAAAGGCATCAAGATTTCTCGTAAATGTCTTCGCATTGTCAAGGAAAACATCTGGCTGGCTATCGGCATCAAGGTCCTGTGTCTTTTGCTGGGAGCTGTTGGCTTGGCCAACATGTGGATGGCAATTTTTGCTGACGTGGGAGTCATGATTCTTGCTATCTTGAATGCAATTCGTGCCCTCTTTGTCAAAAACCTTTGATCACTTCGTCTTGCGGCTTGGTCTCACGCGTGTCCTCTTTCGTGTTAGCGGCACGCGTGTGTTTGTGCGTCTTTTCTGCCAGTACAGACTTGGGAAACTGTTCACGTAAGTGTCGAAGATACTTTTCCGCTCGGTCAAGCTGCTCGCGATACACCTTTGCCTGTTCCAAATATTCGTCAACGCGTTCAAGAAGCCACTCTGTTCCCTTGGACGGATCCTGTTCAAACTCAATAAAGCGCTCGATGCATTCGAGCTTCATGCCGTTGGCGCGGCAAGTCGTAATAAATTCCAACCGTTTTACCGCTTCCTGAGAGTAGTTGCGCTGTCCTCCCATACTGCGTCTTGGTTCAGGCAATAGACCTTTTTGTTCATAAAAGCGAATTCTGGTCACAGGGCATCCCGTCCTTTGCGCCAATTCACCGATTTTCATCTCGTTCTCCACAATACTTGAAGCTACAGTAACTATAGATTTTATGATGTCTCTTGCCAATACCGGCAACTCTTTTGTAGGAGTAACACCATGAAATTTCAACAAATACGCAGCGCCACCAGCATCGTGACATTTGCCAACCGGCGTTTTTTGATTGATCCGATGCTTTCAGCTCAAGGTACCTATCCGGCTGTCCCAGACACCACCAGCACTGGTCGCGGCAATCCGGATTGCGATCTGCCTTGCCCGATTCAAGATTTGTTTAACGTTGATGCCGTCATTGTGACCCATCTTCACTTTGATCATTTCGACAAAGCTGCAGCTGAATTACTGCCAAAAAAACTTCCGTTGTTTTCTCAGAGCGTTCAGGAGGCAAAGATTCTCAGTGGTTTGGGCTTTACGGACGTACGCGTTCTTGCAGATTCCGGTACGGATTTCAACGGCATTCGTCTTTTTCGTACCGATTGTGATCATGGCTCAAGCAATCTTGTAACTATGGACGGCTACCGGGACTGCGGTTTCAGCGAAAAAGCTTCCGGCGTCGTTTTTGAAAGCAACCTTGAAAAAACGCGTTTTTATCTCGCCGGAGACACCATCTATTGCCAATACGTTGTCGACGCAATAGAAAAATACACGCCCGGAGTCGTCGCGGTTAATGCCGCGGGCGCCCAATTTCCACTTGGACATCTGTTGATCATGAATCAATACGACGTGCGTTCCCTTATGCGGCGTTTTCCCGAAATTGACGTTATCGCCACGCATGTCGAAGGCGTCTCGCATGCGACAGTCACTCGCCCCTTGCTACGAAAATTTGCCCGTGAAAATAATCTGAATCGCCTGTTCATCCCCAATGACGGACAAACCATTGAGTTTTGAGACAACTCTGAGCAGCTTGTAAAAACACTGATCTGAACCTGGCTGAAACCGGTTTGGACATGATTTTGAAAGACTCACACCGAAACCAGGATTGATTCCTTGCTCTATCGTCTCAATCCAAGCGCACCTTTAGCTGCAAACCAAAGAGTTCGTTAAAGTAGCAGATAGAAAACTTACCTCTTCCGGAGGTCAGACCATTCTGCGCTTTTCTATGCGTCCGACGAACTCTATTCTTGGCCAACATTTCACAATTGCGCGGCAGCTGCGGTTTACGCTGCCGCGCATGCTCATGTCCCTTTTTATCATGAGTTATATGGTGGCCGACGGCGTTCTGATCAGCCGCTACATGGGAACGGTGGCGCTTGCGTCACTCAACATGATCTTTCCGCTCGCCATTTTCCTGGGAGCTGTGGGCATCATGCTCTCGGCTGGTGGCGGATCGGTCGTCTCGAGGCGTATGGGTAGGGGCGCCTCGGAAGGCGCCGACCGTGCATTGAGTACCGTCATCTATGCCGAATTTGCCTTCGGTCTTGTGGTGGGTTTGCTCGGAATACTTGTGCTCCCTCTTTTGCTTGATTTCCTGCACGTCAATGAGGAACAGTACTCATATGCCTACGACTACCAGGTTGTCTGGCTGGCGTTCATGCCGGTCTTTCTTTTGAGCGTGCTCTTTCAGACCTTCTTCACCGTCTCGGGGTATCCCAAGCTGGGACTGACCGTTTCGGTGGCTTCAGGACTTACCAACGTTTTTCTGGACATTCTCTTCATGGGCCCTCTGGGCTGGGGGATGCACGGAGCGGCATTGGCTACCGTGATTTCATGGGTTGTAGCCGTTGCGGCCGGACTTGCCTTCTTTTGCCGCCGCAAAGCTCCGATTCGCATCATTTGCACGCGCCCGGACTGGAAGGCTCTTAAAGGAGCCTGCACAAGCGGCGTCTCGGAAATGGTCGGCAGCCTATCCTCGTCCGTTACGCTTTATTTTTTCAACGCCGCTTTCATGTATTGGCTCGGTGTTGACGGCGTAGCTGCGCTCACGATCGCCTCCTATTCCACCTATGTCTTCAATTCGATTTTCTACGGTTTCTGCGAAGCAACCGCCCCGATTCTCGGCTACAAGTACGGCGAACAGAATTGGACTGAACTCGCTTGCGTATTCCGCAACAGTATGATCATCATGACCGTTTTTTCTCTTGTAGCCTACGGGTTATCGGTTCTCTTTGCCGCACCGGTGCTGGGATTTTTTGCGCCGCAGGATTCGCATGTGTTTGAACTCGTGCTTGCCAACTTCGGGTACTTTGCGCTATCTCTTCTGCTTCTGTGTCCCAACATGTTTGCCGCTTATCTCTTCACGGCCATGGGCGACGGGAAACGCGCGGCGATCGTGTCGTTTTGCAGAACGTTTTTGTTCACCGTCTTGGCAATCGAATGCTTGCCACTCGCGGTCGGAGAAATCGGTCTGTGGTTTGCCGTACCGCTTGCTGAGCTTCTCACGCTGATATTGAGCGCAACACTCATGATTCGCAACTGTCGCCGTTACGGCTACGATGGACAACCCGCGACGGTTGTCAATATCACCTAATGAGGCAACAAAGAAGTTTAACAATTCGTCTGTGGAAACCGTTCCGGAAAAAATATTCGGCTATAAGATTCTGTGAGAGTCTGCATCGCAGGCAAAAGTGCCTTTTGAAGTCGGTTCTTTTCCTGTTTCTTTGCCTGGAAAATTAAGAGATGACTGCCAACCGCGAAAAACCCGAACAGCTGACATTCTTCTTTTTTGAAGAAATGCCCAAGCCGACCAAGGGCACGATTTACCTTGACACCAGCAAGAAAGGCGTCACGAAATTCAAAACGCGGCGTCACAACTCCTTTCGCGCCGAAGTCACCTACAACGGCGTGAAATACCGCAAGCGCTCCGCCGAGCGAGCCGATTGCGAACAGTTCCTGGCTCAATTGTCCGAGAAGTACGAAAAAGGCTTGCTTTGAGTTCCTCCTCTGAAATCAGGGGCTTTACGGCCTCTATTGCAACGAAGCGTGCGCGGTCTCCTCAACCGAATTTTTAGCGTTTGGTTAGATCGAAACGATCAGCCTTGGTTGCGCTCGAAACCTGAAGCAGGCCGAGCACGGTGTGATAGAGACTTTCGTGCGTAACCTTGCTCTTTGCCGTCGCGGCAAGTTTCTCACGATCCACCTTGTAGTCCTGAGCGAAGTTATCCGACAACCACATCACCATCGGCACCTGCACCTGCTCGTCGGGCGACATCCAATAGGGCGCTCCGTGAAGATAAAGCCCCTTCTCTCCCAGGCTCTCGCCGTAGTCCGATACGTACAGCATCGCGGTGTTCATGTCGGAAGCACCTTTGAGCGTATCAATAATGCCGGCAAGAACCTTATCGGTGTAGCGCACGGAATTGTCATAAGCGTTGCCAAGCTCTTTTTCCGAGCAACTGCCCAAATCGTTGGCCGTGCATTCCGGCAGCCACTTCTTCTGATCCTTGGGGATGCGCAGATAATAAGCCGGTCCGTGCGACCGTTTATCAAAAAGCGCCAAATCTACCGCACACGCCTTTTGACATTTATTTGCTCTGAGCACCCACA
>ENA-ORRQ01001575-ORRQ01001575.1-human-gut-metagenome-genome-assembly--contig:-NODE-1575-length-16829-cov-3.381483_pt1 | contig 16829 bp, 6 predicted proteins | sample MGYA00242177_ERZ509138 | MGnify/ENA primary metagenome ERZ509138 (study PRJEB26280, sample SAMEA2338628) | human gut metagenome | biome: human gut; feature: human-associated habitat; material: faeces... | reverse complement strand
TCTGCTGCCTACCGGCTGTTGGGCTGTTGAAAACGTCGATGCCAACGATAAGGTGGTAGGTCTTGTCCTTGGCGTGGGAAGCATCCTGGTGCTAATAGGCTGTTGGCGATTAGAACGCCAAAACGATGTAAAGGACGCTACGATATACAAGCTTCAAAAGGAGATTGAGGGGCTGAAAAATCATGCTTGACAAGCGTTAGATTATAACCTCACAAGAGGTCATAGAAGATGCTTTACGGAGCATCGTGTCCAGGACATCGTTGTAAAAATAAGTCATTTTTTTGATGTTTTTAGCCTCAAAAAGCCCTGTTTTTGCATAAATATACAGAATGACAAAAAGAAAGGAATAAGAGGAGTTTGGGTTTCAAAACGATAAGAAAAAAGTCGAAATTTTGACGCTAATTGTTAACAAGTCTTAAAAATGGGGTTTGGTTGTCAAAGGGCCTCTTTGAGGACGTCAAAGAGCCTCTTTGAGGCTGTCAAAGAGGCTTAATGAGAACGTCATAAAGGCACTTTCATTTTGTCAAATGGGCTTAACGGGAAACTGCATAAATATGCACCTCAAAGCGCATATTTATGCATGTTTTCGTGTTGTCGTTTACGGCTTCATCAGCATCTGTTTTTTCCGTTCCTCAAGCTCCACATGTTACGTTTTGTCAGCATTACCTTATTATACTGGCAAAGTTAAGCTGTTTTGAAAAAATACAATACAAAAGTAAATTTAATGCATTATTTTTGCACGTTTTTAAACATTAACTGAACTTTTATTGACGTTTGCTTGAGATTAATGTTTAAAAAACCGCGCGAAGCGCGATGTCGATAACGATGTGAAAGCCTTATAATATAATAAGGTGGGAGCCTCACCCTTGCGCCTTCTCCCTCATGGCGCCGGGGCTTATTCCAAACTCGTCCTTGAAACACTTGTTGAAATAGGACGGTGAGGTGAAGCCCACCTCGTAGGCAATCTCAGAGACCGACTTTTCCGTCTTCTCTATCAGCCGACGGCTGCGTTCCAGACGAGCCTTGCGCAGCAGTTCCACAGGCGTCTGGTCCGTGAGAGCCTTCACCTTGCGGTAGAGCTGCACGCGCGACAGGCCGATCTCCTCGCCAATGCGCTCCACGGAGAAGTCGCTGTCTCCCATGTTGTCGCGGATCACCTCGCGCAGCCTCGTCACGAAGGTCTGGTCCTGAGCCCCCAGCATCTCCTCTTCCTTTTCCTCCTCCTTGCTGTTGCCCGAGAAGAGCGAGCGCAGGAGCGTGCGCGAGTGGATGAGGTTGTCTATACGGGCGAGGAGCAGCGAGCCCGTGAACGGCTTCGTGAGATACGAGTCGGCGCCCGTGCCGTAGCCCTCCTCGCGCTGTTCAGAGAGCGAGCGTGCGGTGAGCAAGATCACAGGAATGTGGCTCGTTGCCGTGTCAGCCTTCAGACGGCGCGTAAACTCAAGGCCGTCCATCACAGGCATCATCACGTCACACACCACCAGCTTAGGCACCTCGCGGCGGGCGCGCTCCAAGCCCTGCTGTCCGTTGACCGCCTCCGACACGTTATAGTGGTCTTGCAGGATAGAACGCAGATAAGCCCTCATGCCGTTGTTGTCGTCGATGATGAGCACCAGCGGGCGGTCCGCGTCAAAGTCTTCGGCGTTGGTTATGCGCTCCGCCTTCTCCGCCGCCTCCACGTTCACGGGAGCGTAAGAGTCGTCCACATATCCCTGCTCCGCTTTCGTGCTGTTGTCTTTGTTGCCGTCGTTGTCGGCGTCAGGGTCATAGCCCTCTTGCGTGTCGGGCAGAGTTATGCTGAACGTTGTTCCCTCCTCTTGTGAGCTTGTGGCGCTTATGCTGCCGTGGTGCAGGTCCACGTTGGCCTTCACCAGCGCCAGTCCTATGCCCGTGCCGCCAATGCTGCCCTTCGACTGGTAGAACCTCTCGAAGATGTGAGGCAGGTCGTCCTTGCTTATCGTCTTCACCGAGTCGTTGTTCATTGTGAAGAAGAAGGATCCTCCGTTGTGTCTCAGCGTTATGGTTATCGTTCCGTCCTTCGGTGTATATTTCACCGCGTTCGACATGAGATTGAAGAACACACGCGCCAGCTTGTCGCGGTCGGCAATGACCGTAGCTTGTGCTGCATCGGCGGGAGCGTCCACCTTCACCGTTATTCCCTTGCGCGAGGTCACGGCGTCGAAGTCGTCAGCCCACAGCCGCAGCGTCTCGGCAAGGTTGAAGCGGTTCAGCTTCAGCACCGCCTTGTTGTTCTGCACCTTTCGGAATTCGAGGATCTCGCTCACCAGCTGTATCAGGATCTTCGTGTTGCGCTCCACCATCTGCAACATGCGTCGGTGCGTGCCCTGCACCGTCTTGTCTTCAAGCAGCTGCTCCGTAGGACCGGCGATGAGGGTGAGCGGCGTGCGCAGCTCGTGACTGATGTTTGTGAAAAACTGTAGCTGCGTGTGCGTCAGCTCCTCTATGTGCTTCGTCATCTGCCGTTGCTGCTCCACGCTGTCAGCCAGCTGCCTGTTCAAGCGTGCTTTTGCGCGGTTGGCTCTTACCACATAGACATAAGCCATGCCAAGCAGGAGCAGCGCCCCTAACATGATGAGCAGGTAGATGCGTTGCGTCTTGAAGTCGCTCACCGTCTTGTCCACGCGGTCGCGCAGCTCCGAGAGGTGTCCCTGCTGACGAGTCGTCTCGTCATACTGCATGAGCAGCACGCGGGCGTTGGCCTCCGTCACGAGAGCCGATGACAGGCGGTTCTCGCGGTCGTAAGGTTTGTGCGTAAGAATTTTCATTGCCAGCCTCATGACCTCGTCGCCGCGCGTGGGGTAGATGGACGACGCGAAGAGCTTGCCCTCAGCGACGAGCTGCATGCCGCCGCCCTGTTGAGGCATGGCGTCGATGCCGCACAGCTTTATGGTCTTAGGGTCTATGCCGTGCTTCACCACCGCCCGTCGCGCCCCCATCGCCATGCGGTCGTTGTGGGCGAAGATGCCGTTGAAGGCAGGGTAGGGTGTGCTCAGGAGCGAGTCCATCACGCGGTAGGCCCCCTCTTCTGTCCAGTCGGCATACACCTTCTTCACGATGTCTATGTTTGGCCGTAGTGTCGCCACGCTGTCGAAGCCCTCGCCGCGCTCAATGGCTGGCGACGACGATGACAGTCCGCACAGCTCCACCACCTTTGTGCCGGCCGTGTTGGCGTTAGCCATAAATTCGGCCATGGAAGCTCCGATCTCGTGGTTGTTGGCACCTATGTAGGCCGTATATTTGTCCGAATGTGTCCGTCGGTCGAAGACAATGACCGGAATGCCCTTCTCATACGCCTTGTCTATGGCTGGCGAGATGGTGACCTGTCCCGGTGCCACCACCAGCAGGTCCACGCCTTGTTCCACGAACCGGTTTATCTGCTCCGTTTGCAGGCGCACATCGTCGTTGGCCGACTTTATCTGCAGGTCCACGTCATAGTAGGTAGCCGCTATGCGCAGCTCCTCGTTCAGCTTATCGCGCCATGTGTCTTCAGAACATTGCGACACGCCCACTACAAACCGCTTATGCGTCTCTTCGCCTCCACACGATGCGAAGCTCAGGCTCACGGCAGCTGTGAGCACCAGCACCGTGACGGCGTTTGCAAACCATGACAGAGAATGGCGTTTGTTTGTTTTATGGATAGTTTTCATTCTAAAGATGTCTTCACTAAAAATGTGGAAATTCTAAAATAATAGTTGTCAAGGAAATATCACATTGCAAAATTAAGAAAAAAGCGCGAATTTTGTTGCTTTTTTTTATAAAAATGTTTCGTGAAAGAAAAGTGCAACAATAATGAACGTTTTTTATGTCGCATAGCCTTGTTAATTGCTAACTTTGCAAACAGAAAAAAAGATACACGAAATAGGTTTTTTGGTTGATAAATTAGAATTTGGTTTTATTAATTGATGGTAATTTGCGAGCAGCGTTTATGGTTTTTATCGCTGCTCTACCCACGAGAGGCCGTGAGGTTGGTCGTGGCGATTGAAAAGGAAATTGTTAGGAGGACGGAAGAACGAACATAACACGTTGTTCCGTCCTTCTTTTTTTTTGCCCGTAGGCCTAAACCGGAAAGGCTAATCTCCTTCTTTTTACTTGTCTACTCGTTCTCTGGCAGCATGTCGAAGGCATGCGAAACTTGAGTTGATGATTGTAAATTTCGTTCATATCATGTCATTTTTGCAACATTGCAACAAATGAATAGTTTGATGAACGAATTTTTATCTTATATCATTATAAACGAGATTAATTTTGCAGCACAACAATCGCTTACAAGACCAATCGACAACAATTCGTCTTGCATGTTACATATATAAAAAAAAGGTGCATGTGAAAAATCCTATTGAAAGTCATCTCGTTTGTATGCGATAACTAAAAACAAAGAAAGAAAAAAAGAAAACAATAAACACAATAAACCTAAAAGTAAAAATTGAATGAGAAATCTTAAGAAAGTCATTCTCGGAACCATGCTCACAATGGTATGCTCCGCAGCCTTCGCACAAGACGTGAAGGTGAAGGGTGTCGTGAAGCAGCCCGATGGTGAGACCATCATCGGAGCAACGGTAACGGAAAAGGGCACCACCAACGCCACCGTGACAGACCTCGATGGCAACTTTACCTTGCAGGTGAAGGAAGGTGCCGAGTTGGTAATCTCCTACATCGGTTTCAACACTGTCACCACCGCTGCCAAACCACAGATGGACGTGACCCTCAGCGAGGACACCAAGCTCATTGAAGAGGTGGTGGTAACAGGCTACACCACACAGCGCAAGGCCGACCTCACAGGTTCTGTGTCGGTGGTGAGCGTCACAGACCTGCAGAAGCAGAACGAGAACAACCCGATGAAGGCCCTTCAAGGCCGCGTGCCCGGCATGAACATCTCTGCCGACGGCTCACCCTCTGGCGCTGCTACCGTGCGCATTCGCGGTATCGGCACTCTTAACAACAACGACCCTCTCTACATCATCGACGGTGTGCCCACCAAGGCGGGCATGCACGAGCTCAACGGCAACGACATCGAGAGCGTACAGGTCCTTAAAGATGCCGCCTCGGCTTCAATCTACGGTTCGCGTGCTGCCAACGGTGTGATCATCATCACCACAAAGAAAGGCAAGGACGGCAAACTGAAGGTAGACCTCGACGCATCGGTGGCTGCTTCTATGTACAGCCACAAGATGGACGTGCTCAACGCCAAAGAGTTTGGTCAGGTCATGTGGCAAGGCTATGTGAACGACGGCATGGATCCCAACACCAACGGCTTGGGCTACCATTACGACTGGGGCTACAACGCCCAAGGTCAGGCTGTGCTCAACGGCATCACGATGAAGAAATATCTCGACGACGCCGGCACCACACCCGCTGCCGACACCGACTGGTATGACCAGACCACCCGCACGGGCGTGGTACAGAACTACAATGTGAGCGTTAGCAACGGCTCGCAGAAAGGTTCGTCTTACTTCTCGCTGGGCTACTACAAGAACATGGGTATCATCAAGACCAGCGACTTTGAGCGCTTCTCGGCACGTTTCAACACCGAGTATAAGCTCATCAACGACAAGCTCACCATTGGCGAGCACTTCACCCTGAACCGCACATCAGAGGTGGCAGCACCCGGCGGATTCCTCCAGAACGTGTTGCAGTTTAACCCCTCGCTCCCCGTCTACACCACCACCGGTGGCTATGCAGGTCCTGTGGGTGGCTACCCCGACCGTTACAACCCCGTGGCTGTGCTTGAGCGCAACAAGGACAACCGCTACACCTTCTGGCGTACGTTCGGCGATGCCTATGTGAACCTTAACCTGTTCAAGGGCTTCAACCTGCGCTCAACTTTCGGTATCGACTACTCGCAGAAGCAGCAGCGCATCTTCACCTATCCCGTGACCGAGGGCAACGTGGCTAACAAGACCAACGCTGTTGAGGCCAAGCAGGAGCACTGGATGAAGTGGATGTGGAACGCCGTGGCAACATATAACCTCGAGCTGGGACAGCACCGCATGGATGCCATGGTGGGTATGGAGCTGAACCGCGAGGACGACAACTCCTTCTCTGGACGTAAGGAAGACTACATCATCCTTAGCCCCGACTACATGTGGCCCGATGCCGGTACAGGCATCGCACAGGCTTATGGCTCGGGCGAGGGCTACTCGCTCGTCAGCTTCTTCGGTAAGCTCAACTACAACTTTGCTGACCGTTACATGGCATCGCTCACCATGCGCCGTGACGGCTCGTCACGCTTCGGCAAGGACAACCGCTATGCCACCTTCCCCTCTGTTTCGGCAGGCTGGCGCATAAACAACGAGAAGTTTATGAAGGCCACAAGCTCATGGCTCGACGACCTGAAGCTCCGCGCTTCATGGGGCCAGACAGGTAACCAGGAGATCTCTAACCTCGCCCGTTACACCGTCTATGTAAGCAACTATGGCGTGAACGAGAACGGCGGCCAGAGCTACGGCACCTCTTACGACATTGCTGGAACCAACGGCGGCCAGACTCTCGCTTCAGGCTTCAAACGCAACCAGTTGGGCAACAACAACATCAAGTGGGAGACCACCACACAGACCAACCTCGGTTACGACTATGCGCTGTTCAACAACTCGCTCTACGGTACCTTCGACTGGTATTTCAAGAAGACCAAGGACATCCTCGTTCAGATGGCCGGCATCGCTACCATGGGCGAAGGCTCGTCACAGTGGATCAACGCCGGCGAGATGGAGAACAAGGGTCTCGAGTTTAACATCGGCTACCGCAAGACAACCAAGTGGGGACTGCGTTACGACATCAACGCCAACATCGGCACCTACCGCAACAAGATCACCAAGCTGCCTACAACAGTGGCTGCCAACGGCACCTTCGGCGGCAACGGCGTGAAGAGCGTTATCGGTCACGCCATGGGATCGCAGGTGGGCTATGTGGCCGACGGCATCTTCAAGTCGCAGGATGAGATCGACAACCACGCAACCCAGGAGGGTGCAGCCCTAGGACGCATACGCTGGAAGGATCTCAACAACGACGGCAAGATCACAGAGGCCGACCAGGAGTGGATCTACGACCCCACGCCCGACTTCACCTACGGCTTCAACATCTATCTCGAATATAAGAACTTCGACTTCACCGCCTTCTTCCAGGGCGTGCAGGGTGTCGACATCATCTCTGACCTCAAGAAAGAGACCGACATCTGGGCAGGTCTGAACATCGGCTTCCTGAACAAGGGCCGTCGTCTGCTCGACGCCTGGAGCGCCACCAACCCCAACAGCAACATCCCCGCTGTGTCGCTCTCTGACAACAACAACGAGAAGCGCGTGTCAAGCTATTGGGTGGAGAACGGTTCTTATCTCAAGCTGCGCACCGTGCAGATTGGCTACAATGTACCGAAGAGCTTCGCACAGAAGCTCGCCATGGAGCGCCTGCGCTTCTACCTCAGCGCTCAGAACCTGTTCACCGTCAAGAGCAGCAGCTTCACAGGTGTGGACCCCGAGAATCCTAACTATGGTTACCCCATTCCTTTGAACATCACCTTCGGACTGAATGTAACCTTTTAAGAAGGGAAGAGGGAAGATTGAAGAGTGAAGAGTGAAGAGTGAAAAGTGAAAAACGAAAAGTGAAAAATCCTATAGCCAAGGCTATTGTCCGTTAACTTCACGAGCGAAGCGAGTTAACTTCCCTTAACTTCCGCTCACTTCCTTCACTTCCATAACTTCCTTCTCTTCCGAAACAAAGAAAAAACTTAAAAAAGAAAACAACAATGAAAACCAAAATATTTAGCCGCTTGGCCCTTGCCATCGTCCTCACGGCAGGTGCGCTGTCACTGGGCAGCTGCGACGATTTTCTTGACCATCAGAAGCCGCAGGGCACCCTGGACGAGACTCAGGTGAAAGACCCCAGCCGCATCGACAATCTGGTCATCTCGGCTTATGCCGTCTATATGTCTGCCGAAGATGTCAACTCTTCGTTCTCAATGTGGAACTTCGACGTGCGTTCCGACGATGCCTACAAAGGCGGTAACGGAACGAGCGACGGCGACGTGTTCCATCAGCTGGAAATCTCGCAGGGCATACTGACGACCAACTGGAACATCAGCGACATGTGGACACGCCTCTACAACTGCATCTCGCGCGTTAACACCGCCTTGGCACAGCTCGAACAGCTCGACTCGAAGGATTATGCGCTGAAAGACGAGCGCGTGGGCGAGATGAAGTTCTTGCGTGCCTACGGCCATTTCCTCCTGAAGCGTCTGTATAAGAACATTCCGTTCGTGATGAACTCCAACCTCACCGTAGAGGACTATAACAACCTCTCAAACACCGAGTACACCAACGACGAGGGTTGGCAGCTTATCATCAACGACCTGGAAGATGCCTACAAGGTGCTGCCCGCAAAGCAGAAAGAGGTGGGACGCCCCTCAAAGGCTGCCGCTGCCGCTTTCCTGACAAAGGCATATCTCTACAAGGCCTATCATCAGGACAACGCACAGAGCAACGAGGTGACCTCTATCTCTGCCGACGATCTGAAGAAGGTGGTAGAGTATAGCGACCCCGCCATCTACCAGGCCGGCGGCTTCGACCTTGAGGCCGACTTCCATAACAATTTCCGCCCCGAGACACAGTATGAGAACGGCGTGGAGAGCATCTGGGCCATACAGTATTCGATGAACGACGGCACCAAGCTGGGTAACCTCAACTGGAGCTACGGTCTTATCGTGCCCAACATTGCCGGCGTGACCGACGGCGGTTGCGATTTCTACAAGCCGTCGCAGAACATGGTCAACGCCTTCCGCACCAACGCCGAGGGTCTGCCACTGCTCGACACCTTCAACGACAAAGACTATGACAAGTCGGCCGATTATGCAGACCCACGTCTCTTCCTCACCGTCGGCATACCGGGTCTGCCTTACGAGTTCAACTCTAAGTACATGATGGACGAGACCGACACATGGAGCCGCTCACACGGCCTCTATGGCTACTATGTGACGCTGAAGCAGAACGTAGACCCCGACTGTGGCTACCTTATCAAGGGCTCATGGTGGGGCACTCCCGAGAACCGCATCGTCTTCCGCTATGCTGACGTGCTGCTGGAGCGTGCCGAGGCTCTCGTGCAGCTCAACGACGGACGCATCAACGAGGCTATCAGCCTGGTCAACAAGCTCCGCACACGCGCCAAGCAGAGCATGGGCGTGATCTCCAACTATGAGACCGACTATGGCGTGCGCATGAACATCTCTACCTACAAGGGCAGCTACGACCAGGCTCAGGCTCTCAAGATCGTGAAGATGGAACGCCGCGTGGAGATGGGCATGGAGAGCGAACGCTTCTTCGACCTCGTGCGCTGGGGCGAGGCTGCCGACGTGCTCAACAAGTATTATGCTGAGGAGGCAGGCGACTGCTCAATCTACAAAGACGCCAAGTTTACGAAGAACAAGAACGAGTATCTGCCCATTCCGTTCAGTCAGATCTCCGCTTCTAACGGCCACTACACACAGAACATCGGCAACTGGTAAGAGCCAGAGCGTCTAAAAAAGTTCAGGTTTACAGGAGCGGGCCATCGCCCTGCTCCTACAACAACAAAAAAGACAAACAACAATGAAAACATTAAGCAAGATTGCACATTTTATATATGCAGCCCTGGCAGTGGTCGTGATGGCAGGAGCCACAACGGCGTGCTCCGATGACAACACGTCGGATCTGCTGCTCAACGGCGATTGCAACGTCAACTCACTGGCCCTCGACCAGTATGAAGGCATCGTCGATGCCGCCTCGCGCACCGTCACCGTGCGTGTGCCCGAGACTTACGACACCAAGGAGATGACTGTGACAAAGCTCGAACTGAGCGACGGCGCAAAGGCCGACATCGCCACCGGCGACAAGCTCAACATGACCGTGGCCCATTCTCTGCATGTGACAAACGAAGACGTGTTCCTCGACTGGACCGTGAGGGCTGTGCGCGACGAGGCCAAGATTCTGTCGTTCAAGCTCAACGGCACCTATGTAGGAAGCGTGGATGAGGCTGCCAAGACCATCAGCGTGTTTGTGCCTGCCGATGCCGACGTGACCAAGCTCGTGCCCACCGTCACCGTGAGCGAGAACGCCACCGTGACACCGAAGAGCAACACACCTGTCGACTTCACCAACCCTGTAGAGTTTACCGTTGAAAACAACACAGCCAAGGCCACATACACCGTCACCGTGACCGTTATAGGCAAGCCGACAATGGTGTTCGTGGGCACTGCTCCGGACATGAGCGGCCTGAACGCTGAGGAGGCTGACGCCTGCAACTGGATGTTGCAGAACGTGCCCAACTCGCTCTATGTGTCGTTCGATGCCATAAAGACCGGCTCGGTAGACCTCTCTGAGTGTAAGCTCATGTGGTGGCACTTCCACAAGGACGGTGGCGTGGACCAGGCCGCTGCCTTCGAGAAGGCTGCTCCCGAAGCAATAAACGCCGCTGCCAAGCTGCGCGATTACTATAACAACGGCGGCGCATTCCTCCTCACACGCTACGCTACCAACCTGCCCGCCTACATCGGCGCACAGAAAGACGGTCGCGTGCCTAACAACTGTTGGGGTGGAGCAGAGGGCAGTCCTGAGATCACAGGCGGACCCTGGAGCTTCTTAAAGAACGGCAACGACAGCCACGCCATCTACCAGAACCTTGTCAGTGGCGACGACAGCAACGCCGTGTACACCTGCGACACAGGCTACGGCATAACCAACTCTACCGCTCAGTGGCACATCGGCGCCGACTGGGGTGGCTATGCCGACTACGCCACATGGCGCAAGGAGACGGGTGCCAAGGATCTGGGCTACGGCGGCGACGGTGCCATCGTGGTTTGGGAGTTCCCTGCCAACGCGGGCAAGGGCGGCATCGTCTGCATTGGTTCAGGCTGTTACGACTGGCACACCACCGTTGACGCAAGCAGCGACCGCTACCACAAGAACGTGGAGACGATGACAATGAACGCAATTAATTATCTTATGAACAAGTAGAAAAATGAAAGCAATGAAAACTATGATATATTCATTCCTTATGGCTGCTGCAACCGTGACAACGCTGGTGGGTTGCAGCGACAACAACGATGTTGTGGAGCAGCGCGACTGGTCTACCACCACCCTCTTTGCCTCGTCTGATCTTGCAGCACAAGACATCTACTATAAGCCGCAGAGCGGATATGTGGGTGACCCCATGCCGTTCTACGACCCGGTGGCCAAAGACTTCAAGATCCTCTATCTGCAAGACTACCGTCCCAACCCCGTGGGCACCTATCACCCCATCTGGGCGGTGAGCACCACCGACGCTGCCTCTTACACCTCGCTGGGAGAATTGATTCCTTGCGGTGGCATAAACGAGCAGGATGCAGCCATCGGCACAGGATCGACCGTCTACAACGAGAACGACAAGCTCTATTACACCTTCTTCACAGGACATAAGTATGAGCTGAACGAGGGCGACAGCCGCGAGATGGTCATGATGGCAACAAGCCCCGACTTCAAGACATGGACAAAGAGCCGCACGTTCTATCTCCGTGGCGCCGACTATGGCTATGAGAAGAACGACTTCCGCGACCCCTTCGTCTTCCGAGGCGACGACAACCTCTATCACATGCTCGTGTCTGCCAAGAAGGGCGGCAAGGGTGTGCTGGCAGAGTGGACATCTACCGACATGAAGGAATGGAATCACAAGGGCGTGTTCATGACCTACATGTGGGACCGCTTCTACGAGTGTCCCGACGTGTTCAAGATGGGCGACTGGTGGTATCTGGTATATAGCGAGCAGCATAACGCCATTCGCCGCGTACAGTATTTCAAGGGCCGCACGCTCGATGAGCTGAAGGCTTGCACACGGAACGACGCCGGTCTGTGGCCCGACGCGCACGAGGGTTTCCTCGACAGCCGCGGACTGTATGCTGGAAAGACAGCATCTGACGGCACCAACCGTTACATCTGGGGATGGTGCGCCACACGCTCCGGCAAGGACAACACCAAGGCCTTAGAGTGGGCTGGCAACCTCGTTGCCCATAAGCTCATACAGCATGAGGACGGCACGCTGACCCTCGGTGAGGTGCCCGCCATAGCTGCCAAGTTTACCGATGCCGCCACACCTGCCGTTGCCGCCAAGAGCGAGAATAGCGATGCCGGCACCGTCGAGGGCGACGCTTCAAACCTCAAGCTCACGGGCAACGCATGGGCGCTCTTCCCACGTCTGGCTTACAAGAACCGCATCGAGTTTACGGTTAAGACCAGTGGCAACCGCGACAAGTTCGGCATCTCGCTGGTGCGCGGCACCGATGCCGACGTGTTCTACTCGCTCGTCGTCAGCGACGAGAGCGACGACACCCGCAAGATCAACCTTGAGCAGCAGGGTGAGAAGGGTTGCGGATTCCTTGCCGACAACGACGGTTATGTGTTCCAGCGCCCCGCCGACAACACTTACCACATCGTCATCACCACCGACAACAGCATCTGCACGATGTATGTCAACGATGTGTGCTGCTACACCAACCGCATCTACGGCATACAGCGCAACTGCTGGAGCATCAACTCTTACAGCGGCACCGTAGATGTGAGCGGGCTGAAGGTTGCCGGTCTCTAAACCTGCAGAACAGCCATCGAAACCTGCAGAACAGCCCTCTATGTTTTCATGACGGCTGTAACTGCTTGATAATGATTGATTGCAAATGTAAAGCACACAGAAAAAAAAGCTACTTATTTTCTATATTTTAAAAAGGGCGCAGACCGATCTCATGATGAGACGAGTCTGCGCCCTTTTTGTTTGCATCTACTGACACAATAATGCCATTTTGAAAAAATTAACCGCCTCGTTAGTCAAACATCGCGAAAATATTATTATTTTTGCATCATAAGCAATCAAAACCAAACCAAAATGAACACTATCACCAACCTGAAGCTCACAGCCGTGGCTCTCACAGCCCTCACGCTGACAAGCTTCACCGACGGCAAGACGCGCGGCATAGGTGTGTATCCCGGCAACCCAGCCGAGAGCTACGCCCCGTCGCTGAGAACCGACAACGCCTACCGCAACGTGGCCCTGCACCGCATTGTGAGAACATCGTCGCAGCACGACCTGAACCTCACGCCACAGCTCCTCACAGATGGCATAATAGCCACCAACTCACCACAGTATCTCGTGGCAACAACCAACAGCGGCGTGTTGCAGAACCGCGAGCGCGAGAGCGGCATCGACGGCAACGAGTACACCAACATGAACCTCATGGGCACCAAGGCATGGCTCCAGTATCGCTGGAACAACATGCTCATCAAGGCCGACAAGGTAAAGATTATCTGCACCGTGGCTTACAAACCTGCCGAGGCCAAGAAAGGCTACAGCGTGAAGGTGAGCGTTGACAACCATGTGCTGGCAGAGGAAACAGGCAAAGAGCTGCCTGGCAAGGAGTCGAAGCAGCGCGTGAGCAGCGACCCCAACAAGCAGACCGCCTCGGGTGAGCTGCCTCTGCGCATCGTGGAGATGGAGCTGCCCATCGGCAAGAGCGGCAAGGTAGAGTTTGACAACCTGCGCTTCAACTTCGACATGGCGGGCGCTGCCTACTGGACCGTGACGGAGATAAAATTTTTCAACAACGGACAGGCGGTCACCGACCTGCAGCCCGCACGCGAGTTTACAAGCGCGTGGATGAGCGACAAGGGCGGACAGCAGTGGGCCTATGTGGACCTTGGCACCGCTGCCGAGATCGACAACGTGAAGCTGTCATGGATAGAGAAGGCCGTGAAGGGCCGCGTTGACGTGGCAACGGAGATGGGCCATTGGACCACCGTGGCGCAGCTCCCCGGCGGCAAGGCCCTGGACGACAACCTCAAGTTTGAGCCTGTGAAGGCACGCTTCGTGCGCGTGCTCATGACACAGCCCACCGCCACCGGCCGCTACATCATGAGCGAGATGGAGGTGATGGGCCGCGGCGGACTGGTGGCACAGCCTCATGCGCTCGGCGGCATGAAGGGCGGCCGCTACCTGCTCAACGGCGGATCATGGCAGGTGCAGAGAGCATCGGAGGTGAAAGGCTCTGGTGAGCAGATCTCACAGGCGGCCTTCAACACCAACGGATGGGTGGCGGCAACCGTGCCGGGCACCGTGCTCACGAGCTATGTCAACGTAGGCGCCCTGCCTGACCCCGCTCTGGCAGACAACTGGGACAACGCTTCCGAGTCGTTCTTCAACAGCAACTTCTGGTACCGCACAGCCTTCAACCTGCCCACAGAAATGAAGGGCAAGCATGTGTTCCTCAATTTCGACGGCATCAACTGGAAGGCCAATGTCTACCTCAACGGCAAGAAGATTGACCGCATAGAGGGTGCGTTCACACGCTCAAAGGTCGACATCACGAACCTGCTCAACGCCAACGGTGCCAACATCCTGGCGGTGGAGATTGTGAAGAACGCTCACCCCGGTTCCATAAAGGTGAAGAACCGCAAGAACACCGACTTCAACGGCGGCATCTTGGGCTATGACAACCCGACGTTCCACGCCACCATTGGCTGGGACTGGATCACCACCGTTCGCGGACGCGACATAGGCATCTGGAACGATGTGGCGCTGACCACCGCCGGCGACGTGAGCCTGAGCGACCCTGTCGTCACGACAACGCTGACAGGCACCGACAACAAGGCGTCGATGACACCCACCGTCGTGCTTGCCAACAACGAGGCCCGTGAGGTGAAGGGTGAGCTCCGCGGATGGATCGGCGACATAAGCTTCAGCAAGACCGTCACCCTCGCACCCAACGCCACACAGGAGGTGAGCTTCTCGCCCGACGAGTTTGCACAGCTCAAGGAGCAGAACATGAAGCTTTGGTGGCCCAACGGTTACGGCACACCTTATTTATATAAGGCGGGCTTCGAGTTTGCTACCGACGAGGGCGTGCAGAGCCGCACATGCTACAAGGCGGGCATCAGACAGATGACATACAAGGACATCGACACCCGCCTGACGATGTACATCAACGGCAAACGCTTCATTCCGCTCGGCGGCAACTGGGGCTTCAGCGAGCAGAACCTGCTCTACAGAGGCCGCGAGTATGACATCGCCGTGCGTTACCACCGCGACATGAACTTCAACATGATCCGCAACTGGGTGGGCATGACCGGCGACGAGGAGTTCTACGAGGCATGCGACAAATATGGCATCATGGTGTGGCAGGACTTCTGGCTCGCCAACCCCTGCGACGGACCAGACCCGCAGAACGAGGACATGTTCCTTGCCAACGCACGCGACTACACCCTGCGCATGCGCCAGCACCCCTCGATAGGTCTCTACTGCGGACGCAACGAGGGCTACCCGCCAGCAACCATCGACAAGGCGCTGCGCCAGTATGTGGCAGCCATGAACCCCGGCATGGGCTACATCTCAAGTTCGGCTGACGACGGCGTGAGCGGACACGGTCCCTACTGGGCCTGCACACCAAAGTTCTACTTTGAACACCAGACAGGCAAGCTCCACTCGGAGCGAGGCATGCCTAACGTCATGACCTTCGAGGGCCTGTCACGCACACTCGCTCCCAACGCCCTGTGGCCGCAAGGCGACGCATGGGGTGAGCACGACTACGGCATGGAGGGCGCACAGCGCGGCGCCAGCTTCAACGGCATCATAGAGAAAGCCTTCGGAAAGGTGACCGACGCACGACAGTTTACGGCGCTCGCACAGTGGGAGAACTATGATGGCTACCGCGCCATGTACGAGTCGGGTTCAAAGGACCGCATGGGCCTGATCATCTGGATGAGCCATTCTTGCTGGCCAAGCATGACGTGGTGCTGCTACGACTATTATTTTGAGCCCACCGCCGCCTTCTTCGGAAGCAAGAAGGCATGTGAGCCGCTCCACATACAGCTCAACGCCTCTACACGCAACCCCGAGGTGGTGAACCTCGCTGCGGGAGAGCACAAGCAGCTCACCGCCAAGCGCGAGGTCATTGGCCTCGACGGCAAGACCGTGAAGGAGGATGTGGCCACGCTCGACACCAACGACGACACCACGACCCCGCTGCAGGCGCTCCATGTGGACGACAGCTATGACCTCGGCGGCAAGAACGTGTATATCGTGCGTCTGACCCTCAGCGATTCTAACGGCAAGGTGCTCTCAACCAACACTTATGTCGACTCTAACGACCACGGCAACCTGCAAGACCTCAACGCTCTGCCCGTGCTCGGCGAGAACGACATAAAGGTCAGCGTGGAGACGGTGGCTTGCAAGGACGCAAAGAAGGCTTGCTGCTCGGCTCAGGCCAAGGGATGCTCGGCTCAGGCTCAAAGCTGCTCGGCACAGGCTGCGGGCTGCTCTGCTCAGGCTACGGGCTGCAACAAGAGCCGTCGCATCATCACCTTGGAGAACACCTCAAAGACTCCTGCCATGATGGTGCGCCTGAACCTCCTCGACAGCGACGGCGACCAGATCCTGCCTGTCGACTATTCTGACAACTACTTCCATCTCCTCCCCGGCGAGAAGCGCACCATCAAGGTGGCTTGGAACAATGAGGACATGCGCAAGGGCAACCCTGTGGTCGACGTTACAGGATTTAACGTGAAGTAAAGGCAGCTTGCTGATCTTTCGCGAAGATTAATATCTACATTGCGCTTCGCGCTCGTTGTCTTTTTAAACATTAATTTCCATTAATGACCCATTAATGGAAATTAATGTTTAAAACCGCGCGAAGCGCAATAATATTTTTTTGTTCTTAGAAAGAACGAAAGCTACTCTCACCCCCAACCCCTCCCCAAAAAGGGGAGAGGGAGCAATCAATTCTTGTTGGGGATGTATCGGCTTGACGATTCACACATACATAAGTTAGGGCTGCA
>ENA-ORRQ01001570-ORRQ01001570.1-human-gut-metagenome-genome-assembly--contig:-NODE-1570-length-16860-cov-4.551860_pt1 | contig 16860 bp, 13 predicted proteins | sample MGYA00242177_ERZ509138 | MGnify/ENA primary metagenome ERZ509138 (study PRJEB26280, sample SAMEA2338628) | human gut metagenome | biome: human gut; feature: human-associated habitat; material: faeces... | reverse complement strand
CGGCAGCAGCACGGGCACGAGCCTTAGCTACTTCCTGCTGGATCAGACGGTCGATCTGAGCATTGATGGCTGCATCCTTCTGGCGCTGGTCGGCGATGACTGCCAGAATGGTCTTCTGCTGCTTCTGCAGTCCGTGTACCATCTCCTGCTGCTGGGTCTGCTTGCCTTCGAGCACGGTCTTCTCCTGCTTGCCCTTATATAATAAGGTATTCTTATGCCCCTTTACATTCTGCAACTGCTTGTGCTTATCGTTCACCTGCAGCTGCTTAGCCTTTACAGCCTCGCCCTGCACCTTCTGGTAAGAAGAGTACTGGCGGATGAACGAGAGACGGCGGTACATCTGGGTCAGGTTCTTGGCACTGAAGATAAACATCAGCTTGTCCTGCACCGTATGATGCCGGCTCATATATCGCATAGAACGGATATACTTGTTCTTTCTATCCTGCAACTGCTGCTGAAGAGTCTTCAGCTGCGCCTGCAGGATACCGATGTTTCCATTAATATGATGAATATCCTTCTCGATACCTTCAATCTTCTTCTGACTCTGGTCTATTTCGCCATTCAGCGCCATCAGGTCTTCCAGGCGCTTCTTCACGTCAGCCTTGTTCTTGCGCAAAGCCTGCTCCTGCTCCCTGATTCTTCGCTGGATATCGGCACGCTGCCCCTGCAATCCTCTGATAGAAGCATTGCTATAGGTAGCAGCACGGCGTTCTGCCTTGGTAGGTGCCTTGGCACGGCGAGCCGCCGGTTTTCTTTGAGCCTGATGTTTACGATTGGCAACAGCGGTTTTCTTCACCGGCTTCTTATGCACCGTTTTCTGCGCATAGGGAGCAAGCGAGAACATGATTGCCAATAGGAAAAATATAATTCGCTTCATTATTCAATACATGATTTCATTGTTTTCTTTCGCGACAAGCACTACATACTCATCAGTTTGCCGAGTACATCCTCTGGAGCCACCTTCTTGTACTTGTCAGACACTTCGGTCTGTGCCTCCCATTTACTGTCGGTCTTCACGCTCTTCATATCGATGTTGATCTTCACTACCTGAGGCTTGTTGTTCACCATGGCAGAGAGCGTAAGATTCTGGGTAGCCGGGAACATCTTCACGCCCACGCTCTTGAAATTGCTGTATTTCAGATTGAGCTTGGCTGCGCTGGTGCTTCTGTCCTGATACACCACATTGGCCTCGGTGATTCTGCCCGAATTACGGTTGGCAGTCCAGGTATAGTTCAGTTTGCCATATTGCAGAGCTACAGGCACATTCTCTCCTACAGCATCCAGGTTGGCAGAGAACTTCTTCAGGTCTGCATCTGTCACCTTCTTGGTTCCAGGCACGAGCAACTGGTTCCAGAAGAGTGCCTGGAGAGAATAGAAGCTCACACCCTGCTTCTTCAGGAAATCCACCTGGGTATAATCTGCCTTGATGTATTCCTTGTGAAGGCGGTCGATGATCAGCACATAGTTAGGGGTGAATTCCAGTCTTCCCACTTCTGTACCCAGGATAGGGATGAAGAGCTGGATGCGGATTACCTCATCCTTGCGCATACTCAACTTGCCCGGCACGGTGATGTCCTTATCTGCAGCCTGCAGATTGAAATTCATATTGCCCACAATATTATTGGTATAAACCTGATTATCCGATACTTTCTGGACAAAAGCCAGATTCTTGAGCGCAGCCGACTGATCAGCCTTTGTCTCGGTCTTCTTATCATTGGCATTCACCTTTCCAGCTCCTTCCATCTTCTTGGTAGTGCCGCAGGAAGCCATCAGCAGGAGTGTCGCAGCAGCTACTGCCATATTCATCTTCTTCATATTCATTACTTCTTTTTACCTTTCTTATTCTTTTTACCCGCAGACTTGCCTGCCACTTTCGATTTCTTTAGCTCAGCAGCTGCAGGGTTCTTCTTGCGTTGGAATTCTTCCTCGGAAATATATTGCTTATTTTCTATCTTCCATTTCAGGATCTCGGTCTGATGGTCGTCATCCAAGGCCTGCTTCCAGTAGCCGACAGCCTCATTCACCATACCGTTCATGGCGTAAATATCGCCGGCGTGCTCCAATACCGTACTGTTATTCTCGGTAGAATCCCGGTTCTTGAGAGCCGCATCGATGTAGGTCTTGGCATCTACATAACGCTCTTCCATAAACAGAATCCAGGCGTAGGTATCAAGATAGGTACCATTGTTCGGTTCCAGCTTGATGGTCTTGTAGCTCATCGCCTCAGCCTTGTGCAGGTCCTTGCCTTCCTCGCTCAGATAGTAGGCGTAGTTGTTGAGCGCCATTACGTTGTCGGCTTTCCACTGCAGACAGGAATCATAGGCAGCAAAGGCTGCATCCTTCTGATTCTTCTGATGCAGGATGTCGCCCATCACGGCATAGAGATCAGAAACCAGGTCGTTGGCAGAGAGTTTATTCACCTGAGCTACACCCAGCCGGAACTCATTGAGTGCCGCATCTTCGTCCTTATTCTGATAGTAAGCCATACCTCCGAAATAATAGAAGATCATCTCTTCCGGATTGTATTCGTGGGCAGCCTTCGCCTGCTCGATCACCTCATGATATTTCTTCTGATTCCAGAGCAGCTGAATGGTCTGGATGCGCGCATTGGCATTGTCTGGAGCGATATCAAGCACCTTTTTGAAGGCTGAAATCACAGAGTCGGTCGGCATCTTCTTCAAACTCATATAGGCGGCACGCACCTCGGCTATCTCTGAAGACGGCTGTGGCACATTGAGCACCTTATCGAAGAGGGCGATGACCTTGGTAGAGTCGCCGTCTTCGGTTTCATTGTTCTGGATGAAGGAACGGAACATCATGATCTTGGTCTGGGTATCCGTCTTCTGACTCATCAGAATCTTATCGAGCATGCCATTCGCCAGATCCGCCTGCCTGGTGGCATTGTAATAATCATATAGCGACATCTGGGCATAGGAATTATCCGGCTCTTCCTTCAGCACATCGGTGAAGTACTTGAACGCTTCCTTCTGACGGTCGTGCTGCATCAGCCAGTTGCCCAGCATGGTTTTATACTGCATATCCAGAGGATGCTGTTCTACAAGCGACTTCAGTTCGTTATAGGCAGCCTTCTTGTCATCCATCATCTCATGGATACGCATCTTGGTGAGTGTAAACTGCTCGCTCTCTCCTTCTTCGGTCTCCAGACGGCTGACGGTATTGAGCATCATCTTGAAGTTCTTCTGCTGCTGATAGAGCTGCGCCAACACGCGGAGCACATCCGTATTGCTATGGTTCTTGGCATAGACAGCCTCGTAGGCATTGATGGCATCCTCATATTTTCCCTTGCTGATATAGTATTGGGCGAGTCGCTCTGCAAAAATCAGGTTCTCAGGATCCTGCTCTATCGCCTTCTGCAATCGCAGAAGACCCAGCGAATCCTGCTTCATCTCGGTCAAATAGAGAGACAGATAATAATTTGCCGTTGCCGAGTTAGGATCGATGTTCCGGGCGTGTTCGTAGAGATCGAAGGCGGCAGAATAGTTACCAGCTGCATGCTGGCGAGCTGCCTCGGTCAAGAAGTAATCATATCGCTTACGGTTGTTTGGAGAAAGCGAATCCACCCTTACAGTCTGCTGTTGCTGACCAACAGGCTGCACCTTCTTTTTTCGGGCGAGCGAAGGCAAGGCTATGGCGCCGATGAGCACCACAGTCACCCAGACTCCCATGTTTCTTAAATCTATCTTCACTATCAAATCTTATCTAAAAATCCTTATCTTATTTTACGCCGGTATGACCATAACCGCCAGCACCACGCTCAGTTTCATCCAGCTCCTCCACCTCGATGAAGTCGCACTGTTCGTGCTTGGCAAGCACCATTTGTGCGATGCGCTCGCCATCATTGACAACGAAGTCTTGCTGTGAGAAGTTGATGAGCAGCACCATGATCTCGCCACGGTAATCGGCATCGATGGTACCCGGAGTATTGAGCACGGTGATGCCATGCTTCAGAGCGAGACCGCTGCGAGGTCTTATCTGCGCTTCATAACCAGCCGGCAATGCCATGAAAAGCCCCGTAGGAACGAGTCTACGCTCCATAGGATGAAGCACGATAGCCTCATCGATATTAGCACGCAAATCCATGCCCGCACTCTGAAGTGTGGCAAACGCAGGGAGAGGCTGATGCCCCTTATTGATAATCTGTACTTTCAGCATAATTCTAGAATTTTCTGCAAAAATACTGCTTTTTAGGCGAATAATAGCATTTTATAAGTGAAAATGATATAATTTATTGTTTTTTATTTTGAATTATGCGCACTTTCATGTATTTTTGTGCATCAGTAATGAAAGGATAGTAAGAATCACTTATACAACAGATGGATTATGGAATGGAAACAACTCATATCTAACAAGCGCTTCGGACAGGAGCATAAGCACGCCGAACGCCACGACGACCGCTCTGAATTCAAGCGCGATTACGACCGACTGATTTTCTCTTCGGCTTTCCGCCGGTTGCAGAACAAGACGCAGGTCTTCCCCTTGCCGGGCAGCATCTTCGTACACAACCGCCTCACTCACAGCCTGGAAGTGGCAAGTGTGGGTATGTCGCTGGGCAACGATATCTCCCGTCACATCATCCAGAAGCGTCCGGAGCTGAAGGATACGCTCTTCGAAGAAATCGGAACCATCGTGAGTGCTGCCTGCCTGGCGCATGATCTGGGCAATCCTCCCTTCGGTCATTCTGGCGAGAAAGCCATCCAGACTTTCTTCAGCGAGGGTGCCGGACAGGGATTGAAAGATGAAGTTTCTGCCGAGTTCTGGGACGACATCACCCATTTCGAGGGTAATGCCAACGGCTTCAGAATCCTGACGCATCAGTTTAAAGGTCGCCGACAGGGTGGTTTCGTGATGACCTATCCCATGCTTGCAGCCATCGTGAAATATCCTTTTGCCAGCAGTTTGGCAGGGAAGCACGGCAAATTCGGATTTTTTACTTCCGAAGCAGAATCTTACCAGAAGGTTGCTGAGGAGTTGGGAATCCTGAGAAAATCGAAACCGGGAGAGCCACTGGAATATGCCCGCCACCCGCTGGTGTATATGGTAGAAGCAGCTGATGACATCTGTTATGAGATTATGGACATCGAAGACTCCCACAAGCTCAAAATCTTATCCTTCGAGGAGACTGCAAACTTACTGCTGGGATTCTTTGATGAGGAAACCCAACAGAAGATTCGCCAGCGAATCCTGGATGAGGGATTGACCGATGAAAACGAACAGGTAGTGTACATGCGTGCCTGCGTAATCGGAAAGCTTGAGAACGAATGCGTCAATGTTTTTCTGAATCACGAAGAGGAAATTCTTGCCGGTACTTTCGAGGGATGTCTCATCGAACATATCGCCGAGCATCAGCGCCAAGCCTATCAGAAATGTACGCAGGTTTCCCGCAAGAAAATCTATGCCAGCAAACCGGTTCTCGACATCGAACTTTCGGGTTACAAGATCATGGCTACCCTGATGGAGGTCTTCATCGATGCCGCCGTAAACCCATCCCGCTTCTACTCCAAGCAACTCCTGAGAAGGGTAAGCTGCCAGTACGACATAGAGAACGAGAATATGGAGGAGCGAATCATGGCGATATTGGATTACATCAGTGGTATGACGGATATCTATGCACTCGACATCTATCAGAAAATCAACGGAATAAGTCTGCCGATAGTATAGAAACAAAGCAGGCATACGAAATCTGATGCTTACCAACAAAAAGCATTTTAGTTTCCCAATTCCAACTGATTCTTCACAAGATTATAGTATGCGCCTCGTTTGGCTGTCAACGATTCATGATTGCCAACCTCAACCACCTTGCCCTGATCTATGACTACGATTTGGTCGGCATTCTTCACTGTACTCAGGCGATGCGCTGCCACAACCACGGTTCTTCCATGGTAAAATTCATACAGATGGTGCATTATCTCCGATTCATTGGTTGTATCAAGGGCATTGGTCGCCTCATCGAAAAAGATATACTCCGGATTCTTATAAATGGCACGGGCTATAAGTAAGCGCTGGCGCTGACCTTGACTCACACCATTACCCTCCATACCTATTTTCGTATGATAACCCAGAGGCAACGTGCGGATAAAACCATCTACATTGGCCATCTTTGCCGCCTGATAAAGTCGAGTCTCATCCAGAGAATCGCTGTCAAGGGCAATATTGTGGGCAAAAGTATCACTGAAGATGAAGCTCTCCTGCATCACAGATCCTGTCACGCTGCGCCAAAAATGAGGATTTATGGAAGTCAGCGGCAAATTACCCACCTTGATGCTTCCATGGTTAGGCTGATAAAAACCCTGCAGGAGCTTGATAAGCGTGGTCTTGCCACAGCCGCTCTCTCCCACAATCGCCGTCACCTTACGTTCTGGTATTTCCAGGCTGACGTCATTGAGGGCATAATTTCGCTCAGCACCATCATAGCTGAAAGTAACGTGCTCTACACGGATGGTCCTGTCCTCAGGCAGTTCGGTAACCTTGTCATCAAGGTCAGTATCCTCATCGGGCTGTGAATGAATCTCATTCAGTCGCTCCAGGCTGATCTTGGCATCCTGGACAGACTGGATGAAGCTGATGAAGTCGTTGATAGGAGCGGAAAGCTGACCGATGATATAGGTAAGCGACATCATCATACCTAGCGTCATGTTGCCCATGATTACATTTCTCGCAGCAATAAATGTGATGAGGATATTGGTGGTTTGACTAAAGAATACGGAACCAGACTGCTGAAACTGTCCTATCTTGAGTCCTCTCATACTGATGCGGAAGAGCCTCATCTGCACACGTTCCCATTCCCATCGTTTCTGTCGCTCACAGTTGTTGAGTTTAATGTCCTGCATTCCCTGTATCAGCTGAATCATCTTGTTGCGTTCAGTAGCCGACTGGCTGAAGCGCTTATAGTCCAATTCACGGCGATACTTCATGAAGAATGCAACCCATAATATATATAAGGTGTTTCCCAGCAAAAACACACCAAGCACGAGAAGACTATAATAACCGAGCACAACTGAAAACACGACAAAGTTGGCAAGAGAAAAGATAAACCCCAGCGAGTTGCCCATCAGGAACGATTTTATGCGGGAATGATCTTCTATGCGCTGCATCAGGTCGCCAATCTTCTTTGTATCGAAGAAATGGAGCGGCATCTTCATCAGCTTGACCAGGAAATCTGAAATCAGAGCAATGTCAATTCGGGTATTCACATGCAGCAATATCCAGCCCCGGATAAAGTTCACGCTGAGCTGGGCGATGAAAAGCACGAGCTGGGCGATGAGGATGAGCGTGACGAAGCCCAGGTTCTTTCCATTGATACCCCTGTCAACCAACGCCTGGGTCAGGAAAGGGAACACCAGCTGCAGCAAGCTGCCCAGCAACATCCCCAAGAGAAGCAAGCCCACCTGACGTTGGTAAGGCTTAAGATACTTGAAAAAGAATTTTATGTTACGCTTATGGCTCTCGCATTCCTCCTTGAGCTTACCGAAGTTCACACCAGGTACCATCAATAAAGCCATACCGCAATCCTGCCCATGCACTTTGGTACTGAGCCAACAGTGCAAAAACTCCTCTTCCGTATAGCATAGTTTCTGAGAGGCGGGGTCAGCAATATAGAAACGATAGCGACCACTCCTGTATTTTTTCACCTTGTAGCAGACCACGAAGTGATTCTGGTTCCAATGGAGAATACATGGAAGCGAAGCATCATGGGCAAGCTGCTCCATGGTAATCCTTACCCCAAGCGTACGAAAGCCCAGATACTCAGCAGCCTCGCTGATGCCCAGCATCGACACACCATTTCGGGTTATATGACAATGCTGGCGCAGCATCTCCGCCGAGTACTCCTTGCCATAGTACTTGGCTATCATTCTCAACGAGGTGGAACCACAGTCCATCTCGTCGAGTTGCTGATAATGAGGAAAGGTCTTTAAAAAACTCATTTCTTACAATATTCTATATGACGACTCAAGACATGTTATCACTGCAAGCCCATACGTTTCTGAATTTCTTCTTTGGAAGAAAACAGAGTCGTATCTTTCACATAATAAGAAAACATTTTCTGCTGGCTGGAATTATGATATCCATTCAAGTCACGAGGATGTGAAAGATGGAACAAGCATCCCTTTGCATAACCGATTCTATAGCCAAGATTTGACCATCGTTCATAACGCTCCCAATCCTCAGGCCCCCATCCGTAAAAATTCAGATTCTCCATCCCCGATGCACGATAAGCTCTGGCATTTACTAAAAAAGCGCCACCTCGCATACCTGGACCATAAGGGGCAAACATCATCTTCTTAAAGTCCTCCAACACGGCAACATCTCCATTTTCCAAATAAAATTCACGGATAAGCTTGCTCGTATCTAAAAAAAGGCCATCATACGGATAGCAAACTTCATATTTGCCAGAACGCAAAGACACAAGGGCCTCATAAACCTGAGAGGGAGAAAAAATGACATCAGCATCCCAAACTGCAAGATAGTCGGAAGTTGCATTCATCGCCATCTGGTTAATATACTTCGTACGATAAAAAACAGGATCAGTATCAGAAACAAAGATGTAAGCTACATCCTGCGGAAGAAAGGAACGCAAAATACCATTGTCATACCTATCGGCTTCAAGAACCATCAAATTCACATCAAAGTATCTATACAGATATCGAATTACTGCCAACACATTTTCTAATCTCACTAAAGAATCCACTCTTACCGGTATCAACACCGTAAGATCTCTCATTTCATATCTCATTTTGTCGTTTTAAATAGTCCAGAAACATTCTTACACCACAATATCCATCTAGAGAATAATAGTTAGAGAAAAACTCTGCATCTTTCTCTATTCTATCCCAAATCGAAGACTCGATTACTCTTTTTTCAAAATCATAGGAAGAATCCTTGACGACAAAGCCCATCCACAAATTAAACTCTTTCAATAACCATATTCCGATTACACCTGTCTGAGGCAGGATGTTCTTGTCGGCCAGTTCTTTTTCCAGGATATAGTTCATATCAACATTCTCAGCCAATCTGTCAGCAAAAGTGACCCATTCTTTGTCGTTGACAAACTTTCCAACGCAACGAGCCACTGTCATAAGCTGAAAGCGGTTGGCATGCAACACGGGAAAACAGGAAAACAGAAAAGGTTTAATTTCCTCAAGTATATGCCCTATCCTTTTCTGAGCTATTCCTATTTTGTAAATCCAGACTAACACACACAGAAACAAGTACGAGTCCTTCTTTAAACTGAAAGGATATGACTCTTGGTAAAAACTATCCTGACGATGTATATATATATAATTAAACAGGTGCTCTATGAGTTTTCCATAAAACCTTTTTCTGACAGGGGCTTTCACGTCAATATACCTAACTATATAAAAAATCAGGATATCCAGAGTTGGAAGCTTGGTATCAGGAGCTGTTTCGTTCTCCAATACGACACACGCACCTTTGTATATATAATCATCAATATCCTGCAGCACATCATTGACATCTCCTTCTACATATTTGTATTTCAACAAGAAAGAGATTCCTATTGCAATACCGACAACGCCATCCTCTATAAAGAGTTTCTTATTCTGCCCCATTTTTGACATGATCCTTTTCAAAGAAGCATTGCCAAGCTGAGTCATATGGGAATCATTTCTCATTCTTCCTGAGACAAAATAATATATACACACACCCATATCTCCCTTCAGCAATCCTGAAACGCAGAATTGCTGAAGGGCTCCACATATTCTATATTCAAGTTTTTTATTCAACATAAGAGTAAATCATAAATTAATGTTTCTTGGGCTTCATGTTAAAATGATATGCCACATGCAATATTGCATAGCGTGGCAAGGCGTTGACAAATGTCTCGGTTCTACCCTGGGCATTTACCATACGAGTGATGTTGTTCAAGTTGCCCAGGATGTCAAAGCCATCAAGCATCCACGTCAGCTTTCCCTTGAGCATGGTATAGGAAAGGCGGGCATTCCAGAGCAAATCGTCGGTATTCATAGAACTTCCTTCGTAACCACGGCGGGAATACATGGTCAGGTCGGTACCCACCTGAATATGCCAAGGCAGATTGAAAGAGGCTGTAGCTCCATAGTTGAAATCCACTGCATTGATGTGGTCGAAGTCCATTGCCTTGCCGTCAACATTTCTCCAGGCTGCGGATATCTTTACGCCCATGGTAGAAGAGCTACCTACCTTATAGTCAAGCTTCAAGGTTTCATCCAGCAGCGTCGTCTGTACAGTGCTGCGGAATGCCTGATAACCCGCGCCTTCAGAGTTACCTATCAGATCTACGCTGTTCACGTATTCCACACGTGTCCAGGTTCCAAATGACAGTCGCTTCATCTTATCAAGCGGCTGCTCGAAACTATAGGAAGCAGATGCATTCCAGTTACCATTTACATTGTCTGCGCGATATTTCCTGACACCCGTATGAGCATCATAGCTATATCCCATAGCCAGGGCATTTGCACGATAGGTGTAGCCCAGGCGAAGGCTCTGGCTTCGCTGCCTGGCAATATTCATAGAGCTGAAGAGAAGATTCACGTCATAAGACATCTCATTTTTCAGGCTGCTGTTTCCCAGCTTCACGTTCATCGGGTCTGTCGCATCCTGAATATTCACCATGTTCAGGAGATCAGGGAGCTTCGGGGTTGCCTTGAAGAGCAGCTGGAATCCCTTCGTGTGATTCTTTACCCAGTAGCTCAGTCGGGTAAAGGGAAAGGTAAGAAGCACCGTGTTTCTTACGATGGTTGTATCTACCTCTCCTCTCTCATAGGCAAGCTTCTGGCGGGTAGGTACGATTCCCAGTTTGGCCTGTGCACTCCAGTTGCCATGCTCAGTATCCTTGTCCCATGTAATAGACGGAATCAGGCTATGTGCATCCTCCGTATATTGGCTTACATAGCTGTTGCTTCTATCCTTCGTGCGTTCATATTCCGCCACCGAAGGCAGCCATCCTATGGAAGAAGAACCTTCCTCTTCCGCCCCATCCAGCTGGTCCAGCAGATAAAGCGAAGAATGGCGTTTCTTGTCACGATGACCCAAACTGTAATACATGGACAATTCTACCGCCTGACTCAAGCGGAAGTTGTAGGCTGCCCCCAGCTGATAGAAAAAGTTCCGGTCTGGATGGTTTCTGAAGTACTGATTGCCGGAACTCTGCACCTGCTGATCATCACCATAGTGTACGGCATACTTGTTGAACAAGTCCTCCTTGCGCTTATCGTAGGAGACCTGTCCTATCAGGTTGATGTAGTCACTAGAGCCCTTGAGCTTGATAGTGCTTACCGCATTGAAACTTCCTGCCATCTGATAGCCTTTGCCCAATCCCTCCTTCTTATATCTGTTAATCAGGGACTGGCGGATAAGATTCTCCGAACCGACGGCATAAATATTATCGAGCATTTCCCGGCTGACATCATATTGCATAGAAGAGAATGTACCAGAAATATAATTGCTGTACCTGTCAAACTTATCATATTGGAATACCGGCTTCAGGAGCAGGTTTACCTTGTTGTTAAATACGAGGTATAGCTGGTTGACTGCTGTCAGGTGGAAATTCTTCACGGTTTCTTTCTGGCGCTCATAATCGAATGTATTTCCCTTCTGCAGGAAGTTCACACGGTCGGTATTGGTAATGACTTCCTGATTGGAATGGCTCACCTGCACATTGCCATTGAGGTCAAACTTCTGGTTTCTGTCACTCACCGCATAGTCTAATCCGCCCAGCTTCTCCCTATTGTCGCCCTTCGGCATGTCAACGGGGTTCCAGTCTGAGTCGCGGCCAGGCTTTCTGTTGTCATTAAGATTGTTCACATTTCCATAGAAGGTAATGCGGGAATGATCCGTATAGCGCATGGCAAAGAGACGCCCCAGGTAACGGTCTTTCGTACCTGCTCCGCCCTCAAGGTTAGCCAGCAAGCCGATGGAATATTCTTTCTTGAGATTGACATCCATCACATACGTCTTGTCGTCCTCACGCTTCTGGCCAAGGAATTCGCTGTTCTTGCCATACTTGTCGTATATCTTTATCTGCTTGACGGTATAGGAGGGAAGATTCTCCAGCATAACCTCCTGGTTGCCTCTGAAGAAATCCTTGCCGTTGAGCAGCAGATTCTCAACAAACTGGCCGTTGTGATAGATGCGTCCATCTTTCTTGATTTCCACACCCGGCATCTGCCGGACCAAGGCATCAAGCATACTGCCCTCTGCCAAAACAAAGGCATCGGCGTTATAGACAACAGTATCTCCCTTATGATAAAACTTCACCTTACTTCCTACGACATTTACCTCCTGCAGCATCTTCGAATCAGGGCGCAACACCACTGGAGGAAGCTCCCTCAGATACTCCCTCTTCCTCAGGTCACCTATGGAAATGTTGACATACGATGTCTTATAGCCCAGATAGCTGGCACGAATGATATAGTTAGCCTTTACTCTTGGCACGTCAAACTGAAAGATGGAGGAATAACCTTCCTGATCATCCCGGGTCCAATGGTTGTTCGCCACCAAGGTCTCAATAACCGTGCTGTCTGAGGATAAAAGTTGTACGGTGACTCCCGGCACGTCATTACGTGTCTTGGAATCTACCACGCGACTTTTGATAGTCATCTTTTCCTGACCGTAACATGCCACAGACAATAACATGGCAAGAAATAATGTAAACAGTTTATTCATTATCACTATTGTTTAATTGCACAATGATTCAACAAATAATTCTTCAGATTTCCTTTTATCAACGGACAAACGTTGATATTATTGTCTTCAGAATCACGTTTAATGCGATTGTATGGACAGCCACCCCCACACACCGGCAGCAAAAGACATTCCTTGCACTGATCATCATCAAATGGGTCAGATGCTGCCAAATATTGGAATAACAAGGGCTCATTGGTGATTCTTCCGTCCAAATAGCCATACATCCTATCAGCTTTACCAACATCGTTCCAGCATTTATACAGTTCACCTTCAGGACCAATGACTACACTATTGGGATTTCTGACAAAGCATTCCTGTCCAGGACTCGGATAGAACCGATTGAAGACAATTCCGTTTTCACGAAGCAATCTGTTTATATAGTTGTTCTGCTCTTCAGTATTCAATACACATTTATTGACTTTTTCTATGTCGTCAACAAAAGCAGGAGTCAAATAAATCCCTTTAAACTCTTCTTCTTGAAACAACTTATATAATTCTAAAAAATCGAGTTCATTAGTTCTGTCTATGTTTACCCTGACATTTAGTTTAATGTCTGGACAAACTATATGCGTATGCTTAATATTCTCTATGATTTTATCAAAAGTAGGGTGTCCGTTTTTCAAGCATCTCCGCCCATCATGCACATCTTTCAACCCATCAACAGTTACCTGTATGGACTTGATCTTCATATCTGTAAAATGGTCAATGACTCTGTCTGTCAGCAAATAACCATTTGTAATCATACCTGCCTCATATACCAAATCCATATTCAGGAACTTTTGAGTCAAAGACTTCATCCTATTAAACGCCAGGAGTGGCTCACCGCCAAACCATACCACATTTAGAGATTTAACCATCTCATGTCTCTTTACAAATGAAACAACATCCTCCTCTACCTGATCCGACATATAAACTTGTGGATGTTTTCCCTCAAAGCAATATGGACAGGCAAAGTTGCAGTCTAAGGTTGGATTTATTGTTAGGGATAAATGCGTATTGGCAAACCTTCTTAAAAGTGTCCTATACTTAAAACGCAAAAATGCATCATGATCATTATCTACAATCACTTTCATTTTCATTAAAATCTCTTTCAGACCTTCATCAGATATATTTATATCATTCTTTTTCTCTGATTGTTTACACAAGAGAGTATAGGAATCTCTATCCAATTCCGCAAAGGAATTGGACAGAGAATTATACAGATAGAACCTATCTCCTTCCTGAAAAAGGTAACTATATTTTGACCAAATCATACTAAATTATAAGCATTATTATGTACTTAGTACAATGCTACCAAGAAAAACTTTCACATTTTGTACCTTCAGTACCAATACAACTAAGCCCTGATTGATATCCTTGACAATGGTTACCAACACGAATGCCACAAAAATCCCCACCCAACAAAGCCTTCATAGACTCTTGATCTAACTGAAAATCTTCAATCGGATTTTCTATCATTTTAATCTTATCTATTTTCATAATCATTATTTTTAATTTAAATTTTTAATTCAAGTTTTTTCTTTTTGCTTTCTCAAGAAGAACGTATCTTCTTAGGATTATTGCTCTATAATAACGAAAGCTGATATTAAGAGCTCTATATACTATCTGGGGACGATTTTTCAGCTACTCATAAGAATTATCGTATATAAGCACGTGCAGGTCGGAAGTCAGCATATTCTTTGAAAAATTGACGATGCAAGCAATCCCTCCCGACAGACACAAATACTGCATTTTCCTTAGAACGATTCTTTCAAGCATAGCATAAAAATATTAATTCATAAAGTAATATTACTAATAAACATCCGTTTCTCTTGAATCAAGATCAGTTTATAATCACCTTTCAATTCTAAAGGAATTTCTTGTTGCAGAACATTTTCGGGAATTCTCTGTTCGAAAACGACATATTCATCTTCGTTTTCCAACCTTATTATATATGATGGATGAGAGTCTGAAAAGAAAAGCTCATATTCATCTATTGCAACACTCGGCATCATCATAATTGTCCTTTGAGGAGTATCATTTGGAACGTCTGAAGGATTAATCTTACAGACCGTAAATATTAGGTTTCTTTTTTCTGCAAAAGAAACCTGTGGGTATTGTGCCATTAATACAAACAGCAGAGTTGTATAAAAAAAGATTCGTCTCATAACTTCATTATTTTTGGGGGCAAAGATATAAAAAATAAAGTTATGAGGCGAATCTCTTGATTACACATTTTACATTTATCGCGAAATCCAACTAATATAAAATGTTAGAAATGAAAGCATTATGTATCATATTACATTTTTTACACTGATGGCAATTATATCCTCCAGATATTGGCATCAAGGGTTTTGGCTCCGCTTTTACCAAATAGCTTGCTGTTGATTTTCGAACGGATATTGGTTATTTGCTGCGACCCGACACCCAATAAAAGTGACAGCTCAGAAGGAATAAAATGTAGTTTTACCAATATGGCTACAAGATATTCCCTGTCTGTTAATCCTTTGTCCGGAGCAGAAATGAAGCGAATAAAATCAGGCTGTTGCTTTTCGACCAATGATTTCAACTTTTCCCATTCACTATCTGATATCTTGCAACTCACTCCATTTGCCTGCGCATGGAAATGATTCACCAGTTCATTATCAAGCAAACTAATCTCCGTCATCCAGTTCTCATTTTCGCCAACCTGATGAAAAGAATTCAGAGCCAGATTCATCTGCTGGATTTCCTGTTCTTTCTTCCGCCGATACTGTTCAAAATTATTTTCTATCATTTTCAAATCGGCAACAGAACGCTTATACTCATCAAGCACCTTATTATAGTCTGCGTTTATTCCAACCAATACTGCCTTTCTCCGCTTCATCTGCTTGCGTATGTATAAAAAGACAACAACTGCAACAAAAATCAAGACAACGACACCCAAAGCCATAGATAACCACAGCAGCTGATTCTCCGTCTGTGCTTTCAAGGCTCGCTGCTGGTAATGCTGATAATCATACATGGATTGTATATTATACATGGACTCCACAGTGCTATGCCTATAGGAAGAATCATTGGCATTGACAAACAGCTGGGCATACTTGGATATGGAATCAGGAATCCCCTTGAGCTGATAAGCAATATGTAATCCTCTATAAGCCGCCTCTTTATGTGTAAAAGTAATATGGTCTGCCGTAAGTATCTTACGGAAATAGCCAATTCCCTCATCCACCTTGCCTATGCCGCAATAATATCTACCTATATTATAATATAAGAGTTCACTACCTCTACGAACCTGATTTGGGGTAATAAACGAATTGGATTTTTGCCTCATCATCTGGATATAATAACCTGCACGCTTATAGTCTTTTCTATTAATATAGACATCTATGATAGCATTCAAACCATGATACATTTCTGTAACCAGCCCATTTTTTCTGCAGAAATCATGGGCTTTGAGGGAAATACTCAAGACTGAATCCGAATTGCCCAAGTCATAATAACCGCCAACCTGGTTGCGATAAGCAACCACTGCTGCCAATGTATCCTTAGCCATCCAAGCGTATTTAGCAGCAAGCTTCGCTTCTTTTATCGACATCAGAGGAGAAGATTCCTTGTTATACAAAACTACCATAGCGCCATGAATCCTAGCCAACAAGGCATAATCACACGAAGCACTCGTGGTATCAGCCAATTCCACTGCCTTATAGTAGTTATCGAGAGAAGCAGGGGCATCCTGCAGATCCCGATACACACAGCCTAAAAGATAATATGCCAGCATTCGCTCATTCACAGAGCCGTGCCTGTCGTAATAGGCAACCACCCGCTTCATCACGCTATCTGTGGTAAAATCCACAAAGCTCTTGTTCATCGCCTTGGCATAGATTAGATCATAATGCATCTGTTGTGCCTTGCTCATATCAGGCTTCTGCGCCTTTAGACTATCAAGCATGGCTAAGGCTGTCTGTGCCGAATCCTGACAAGCATCCATCAAACTATCAGCACTAGCCATCTTGGAATCCACAAAACGATTCCCGCCACATGAAACCAGCAGAAACAAAACGGTTATGATAACTATTTGCAGAAAATTATAAGTTGTCTTTCTTCTCATCATTGCATATTTCTTTTATAGGATGCAAAAATACCTCAGTTCGGGATAAGAAATAGTGCCTAAAAAAGTTGGTAATCTCCGATATT
>ENA-ORRQ01001569-ORRQ01001569.1-human-gut-metagenome-genome-assembly--contig:-NODE-1569-length-16861-cov-4.958586_pt1 | contig 16861 bp, 13 predicted proteins | sample MGYA00242177_ERZ509138 | MGnify/ENA primary metagenome ERZ509138 (study PRJEB26280, sample SAMEA2338628) | human gut metagenome | biome: human gut; feature: human-associated habitat; material: faeces... | reverse complement strand
TGCATCGCCATCCACCACGCCGACTCCTATCTGGTACCCATCGTGGACGACATGGCCGAGATCGGCATTCAGGTCTGGCAGGGGGTTTTGCCGGAAAATGACATTCCCGCTCTCCAGCGCCATTTGCAGGGCAAGCTGGTCCTCATGGGCGGCATCGGCGCAGCCATCGACCGTTCGGATGCCACGGCCGAGGAGGTCTGCGACTACACCCGGCGCACCCTCCGCACCTGCTGCCCCGGGGGCCACTTCATCCCCTCCATTACCTACGGCCTCCCCGGCGCCGTCTATCCTCATATCGACCGGTATATCGATGAGACCATCGACGCCTACAACGCCGGCGTACACCTGCCTGTTTTCCCGCTGCCGCCGGAGCCCCGGCGCAGCCTGGCGCCCCGTGCTTCCGCTCCCGCTGCCGCCGTATCGGAGACCCCGGCGGAGCAGGGGGAGGACCTTCTGGCCGCCGTTGCCGCCGCTACCAAGCGCGGCCAGCAGAAAAAGCTGCTGGCCCTGGTGGATAAGGCCCTTTCCCGGGGCATCTCCGCCCAGGACATCCTCTCCGGCGGCCTGATAAAGGGTATGAACGATTTGGGTGAGGATTTTTCCGCCAGCCGCGCCTTTGTGCCGGAGATGCTTATGGCCGCCCGCTGTATGTCCGCCGCCACGGCGCAGTTAAAGCCCCATCTGGTGGACGGCGGCGGTGTCCGCCGCACCATCGGCTCGGCCTGTATCGGTACCGTCCGGGGCGATATGCACGACATCGGAAAGAATCTGGTGAAGATCATGCTGGAGGGCAGCAATATCGAGGTCTATGACCTGGGGGCGGATGTGGCCCCGGAGACCTTTATCCAGACTGCCCGGGAGCATCACTGCGACATCATCGCCTGCTCCGCCCTGCTCACCACCACCATGCAGCAGATGCGCCGGGTGGTGGAGCTGGCCCGGGAGAGCGGCATCCGTGACCGGGTTTGCATCATGGTGGGCGGCGCGCCCATCAGCCAGAGCTTCTGCGACGAAATTCACGCCGACCTCTACACCCCCGACGCCGCCTCCGCAGCCCGGGCCGCCGTAGACCGCCTGACCCATCCGGCAAAATAAAAAGAAAGGAGGCTTCTTCCATGAAATACGCATTGGTGAACGGTATCCTCCTGGACGGCACCGAAGCTATGCAGCCCCGGTCGGGCCTGACCGTCCTTCTAAAGGGCGACCGCATCGAGGCCATCGTCCCCGCCGGGACGGAGCCCCCGGACTACGAGAAAATTGGCCTGGCCGGCGGCTATGTCATGCCCGGCCTTATTAACCTCCATGTCCACCTGCCCGCCTCGGGAAAGCCCACCGTCAAGCAAAAGGACCCCAAAAAGGCCCTCCGCCATGTGGATGTGGTCATCGCCCGGGGCAAGGTTTACCGGAGCCCCAAGGTCAAAAAAATCGAAAAAGCCCAGCGAGAGCTGGATAAATTCCTGTAAATTTCCGAAAATCGCCCCTCCGGCGGAGGAAAACACTGGAAATGCCCCGGCCACCGTGGTAAAATCGAGGCATAGAAATAGGAGGAAAATCACTATGGGACTTTTCAGCAATAGCAAAAAACCCTGCCCCCTTTGCGGCAGCCCCACCCCTCGGCTCCTGGCCACCAAGGTGGAGGATATGCCCCTGTGCAAGGAGTGCGCCGGGAAGATCGACCTGCCCGACGGGGCCCTGGATCGCATGACCCTGGCGCAGCTGGAGCAGTACATGGCCTTTTACGAGGAAAACGCCGCCCTGCGCGAGACCTTCAGCGAGGACTACCGCTACGGCTTCGGCCTGCTCAGCGGCGCCCTGGTGGTGGACAGCGCCCACCGCCTGCTGCGCATCAAGCCCTACGATAGTGCGCTGGTGTTCGGCCCGGAGAATTTGCAGTCCTTCCGCATCCTGGAGGACTCCGATCCTCTGTTTACGGGAAACGCCGACGGCCTCACCTGCCACCGCAGCGATGTGCCCGATAAGGTGGAGGCCCTGATCCCCAGCATCGACCAGTTCATGCGCCGCAAGCAGGACTTTGAGCACATGGAGGAGATGCACCGCATGATGGAGCGGGACCGGGATCACGACCACGACCATCCCCGTCCTCCCCGGCCCGAGTTTGTGTGTACGCCCCCGGTGCGCAAGTTCCGCCTGGAGCTGACCTTCTCCCATCCCTATTGGAAGAGCTTCACCCAGGAGATCGGCGCCCCGGACTTCAGCAGCCAGTATCCCAGTGCCGAGGACTATCTCCGGGAGTATGAGGAGAAGGTGGAGGCCCTCCGTGAGCTTGCCTCCCGGCTCCAGCACATCGTCAACCCCGACGCCCCCCAGCGCCGGGAGGATGACCCCCAGCCCGCAGCCGCAGCCGCCGCTCCCGCCCCTGCCGCCGACCCGGTGGCGGAGATTCAAAAGTATAAGCTGCTCTTCGACGCCGGTGTCCTCACCGAGGAGGAATTCGCCGCCAAGAAAAAGCAGCTTCTGGGCATCTGAAAATCCGAAGGCTCAATCGGGGTGCAACCGGGGCTTACCCCACCGGACAAATTTCCTGTACAGCCGCAAAAAACGGAACGAAACAGCGGGAATTGGCCCTTGACAAATGCGCTTTTCGGGTGATAAAATCAAAATAGCGGTGCGATATGCCCGCAGATATAATTTCATATAGATCGGACGATGGAATCGGGAGAGACCGCCCAGGCGGCGCCGAAGGGGAACGCAGAAGCTCTCAGGCAAAAGGACCGATTTCGGACGATACTCCGAAAAGGCCGGACGGTAACGCCCGACCACCGAAGGTGCAACCTCCCGCCGGGGAGGGAATCTCTCAGGTAACTCAACGGGGGCACAAGGCCGTATAAAGCGGCTTTGTGTCCCTTTTTGCTGCTTAAAAACCATTCATCTTTTAAGGAGGAACCAGAATGAGCGAACTGAAGCGTACCCAATTATACGATGTCCATGTGGCCGCCGGTGCGGAAATGGTGGACTTCGGCGGATGGGAAATGCCCATCCAGTACCCCGGCGGCATCATTGCTGAGCATCTGTACACCCGTCAGGTGTGCAGCCTTTTCGATGTGTCTCACATGGGTCGACTGCTGGTGGAGGGCCCGGAGCGCAAGGCCTTTTTGCAGCATGTGCTCACCAGCAATGTGGCTGCCCTGGATGTGGGCCTGGCCCAGTACTGCATCATCCCCAATGAAAACGGCGGCGCCGTGGACGATGCCTACCTGTATATGTTCCAGGAGGATAACTACCTGCTGGTGGTAAACGCTGCCAACACCGAGAAGGACCTGGCCCACCTGCGCGCGGCCCTGCAGGGCTTTGACTGCACCATCACCGACATCTCCGCCGACTGGGCGGCCATCGCCGTCCAGGGCCCCCGGAGCAAGGAGATGCTCACTGCCCTCAACGGCGGCGCCCAGATGACCGAGCCCATGAAGAATGCCCTGGGCACCGTGTCCCTGGAGGGTCACTCCGCCCGGGTGGCCAAGACCGGCTACACCGGCGAGCCCCTGGGCTACGAGGTCTATGTGCGCAGCGAGGACGCAGCGTGGCTGTGGAACCGCCTGGTGGAAATGGGCGCACACCCCGCCGGCCTGGGCGCCCGGGACACCCTGCGCATGGAGGCATCCATGCCCCTGTACGGCCATGAGATGGGCACCGCCCCCGACGGCAGCGAGATCCCCATTTTCGCCGTGCCGCTGGCTAAGTTCGCCGTGAGCTTCTCGGAGCAGAAGGGGGACTACATCGGCCGCGCCGCTCTGGAAAAGCAGCATAAGTACTTTATGAAGTACATGGACCGCGACTTCTCCGACCTGTCCGGCCTGCCCCGTAAGATCGCTCCCATCGCTCTGGAGGACCGGGGCGTTATGCGCGCGGGCATGGAGATCTATCAGGGGGATAAGCTGGTGGGCTGGGTCACCAGCGGCACCATGGTCCCCTACTTCAAGACCGAGGGCCAGGGCCTCTCCACCGTGATCCTGGAGGCCAGCGGCAAGCGCGCCATCGGCCTGTGCTACATTGACAGCGATATTCTCACCGACGACACCGTGGAGGTGGATGTGCGGGGTAAGCGGCTCAAGGCCGTGATTCCCGCCCGGCACATAAGCGTGGGTGCGCCCCCTTTCGCCAGACCTCTGCTCTATGGTGTGGAGGAGGACGAGCATGGTGTAGGCAGCGGTGACCGCGCGCCTAAGGCCCTGGAGCTGGTACACAAGGCCCTGGAGAACCATATCTGGCGCCAGGAGCAGTGCATCAACCTCATCCCCTCTGAGAACACCCCCAGCCGCGCCGTGCGTCTGCTCAGCGGCAGCGATCCCGCTTGCCGTTACGCCGAGCATAAGAAGGTTTTGGCCTTCTATGAGAAGGAAGTGTTCTATTATCAGGGCACCAAGTTCATCGACGAGGTGGAGCGCCGCCTGGTGGAGGAGATGCGCGCCTACTTCGGCTGCACCGAGGTGGAGACCCGCACCCTCAGCGGCCAGATGTCCAACATGGCCGTATTCTCCGCTCTGATGGACTGGAAAAACCGCGTGGACCGCAAGCACGAGGCCAAGCGCCTGGGCTATGTGATGAATAACCACATCATCAAGGGCGGCCACCTGTCTGCTCAGCCCATGGGCGCTCTCCATGACTATATTGCCATCGACCCCGTAACGGAGAAGCCGGCTGTGGTCAACTTCCCCGTCTGCGCCGATAATCCCTATAAGATGGATGTGGAGGAGACCAAGAAGCTCATTGACCGCTATCGCCCGGAGCTGATCATATTCGGCAAGAGCATGGTGCTGCACAAGGAGCCTGTGGCCGCCATCCGCCGGTTCGTGGATGAGCAGAACATCCCCACTACCATCATGTACGACATGGCCCATGTGCTGGGCCTCATCGGCGACCATTTCCAGAATCCCTTTGCCGAGGGCGCAGAGATCGTCACCGGCTCTACCCACAAGACCTTCTTCGGCCCCCAGCGCGGCGTCATCGGTGTGAATTACAAGGAGGACGATCTGAAGTACGGCCTGTGGAAGACCATTGAGAGCCGCACCTTCCCCGGCAGCGTCTCCAACCATCACCTGGGCACCCAGCTGGGTATGCTGATGGCCGCCTATGAAATGAATCAGTTCCGGGATGTGTACCAGAAGGCCGTCATCGAAAACGCCAAGTCCTTTGCCCGCAGCCTGAAGGCCCATGGGCTGGATGTGGCCGGCGACCCCGCCATTGACTACACCGAGACCCACCAGGTCATCGTGTCCGTGGGCTACGGCGAGGGCCCCGAGATCGCCGAGCGCCTGGAGCAGAACAATATCGTGGTGAACTACCAGGCCACCCCCGACGAGGAGGGCTTCACCGCCTCCGGCGCCCTGCGCATGGGCGTCAGCGAGATGACCCGCTTCGGCTTCGAGGCCGCCGACTTTGACCGCCTGGCCGCCCTCATGGCCGACTGCATCCTCCGGGGCACGGAGGTGAAGGAGGAAGTGAAGAAGCTGCGCAGCGAGCATTTGGAGATGCGCTACTGCTTCAGCGATGCCGAGATCGACGAGGCTCTGGAGAATCTGGCTGCCAAGCTGGTGTAAAAAAGCGTTATGCCCCGCCTCCGTCGGGGGGCGGGACAGAGAAAGCAAACAATATATTTAATGGAGGTAAAGTATCATGTTGTATCCTGTCGAGCTGCAATATTCCAAGTCCCATGAGTGGGTGAAGGTAGAGGACGGTGTCACTGTCGTGGGCATTTCCGATTTTGCCCAGAACGCCCTGGGCGATGTGGTGTTCGTAAACCTGCCCGGCGAGGGTGACAGCGTCACCGCCGGCGACGCCTTCGGCGATGTGGAGTCCGTGAAGGCCGTGTCCGACCTGGTTTCCCCTGTCAGCGGTACCGTGTGCGCCGTGAATGAGGACCTGCTGGACGCCCCGGAGAAGCTGAACAGCGACCCCTATGGCGCCTGGATCATCAAGGTGGAGAATGTGGACGGCAGCGAGGAGCTGCTGGACGCCGCCGCCTATGAGGCCTTCTGCACCGAGGAGGGCTAAGCTATGGGCAGCTATGTTCCCTCTACCGGGACGCAGCGGGAGGAAATGCGCAAGGCTGTAGGCGTAAGCAGTATGCGCGAGCTGTTCCGGGATGTGCCGGAGCAGATGCTCCTCACCGAGCCACTGCATATCCCCGCCGGGATGAGTGAGCTGGAGGTCAGCCGCACCATGACCGCTATGGCCGCGGAGAACCGCGTGTACGGTACGGTGCTTCGGGGCGCCGGGGCCTACGACCACTATATCCCCTCTATCGTAAAGTATATCCCTGCCAAGGAGGAGTTCCTCACCGCTTACACCCCCTATCAGGCGGAAATGAGCCAGGGACTTCTGCAGTCCATTTTCGAGTACCAGACCATGATCTGCCAGCTGACGGGCATGGATGTGTCCAACGCCTCCGTGTATGACGGCGCCACCGCCGCCGCCGAGGCCGCCGCCATGTGCCGGGACCGCAAGCGCCGGGTGACGCTTATCTCCGGCGCGGCGCACCCCGACACCATCAACACCGTCCGCACCTATTGCTACGGCACCGGCGACGAGCTGCGTATCGTACCCGTGAAGGACGGCAAGACCGACATGGACGCCCTGGGTGAGATGCTCACGGCGGAGGTGTCCGGCTTCTATGTGCAGCAGCCCAACTTCTTCGGCCAGTTAGAGGACGCGGAGGCCCTGGGCGCTTTGACCCACCAGGCGGGAGCCCTGTATATCATGGGCTGCAACCCCATCGCCCTGGCCATTATGAAAACACCCCGGGCCTGCGGCGCGGACATTGCCGTGGGGGAGGGGCAGCCTCTGGGCCTGCCCCTGGGCTGCGGCGGCCCCTACCTGGGCTACATGGCCTCCACGGAGAAGCTCATGCGCAAGCTGCCCGGCCGCATCGTGGGCGAGACCACGGATTCCGAAGGCCGCCGGGCCTATGTGCTGAGCCTGCAAGCCCGGGAGCAGCACATCCGCCGGGAAAAGGCCAGCAGCAACATCTGCTCTAACGAGGCTCTGTGCGCCCTGACCGCAGGGCTGTACATGGCCACCATGGGCCCGGACGGTATGGCCCAGGCGGCGGAGCAGTCCATGGCCAAGGCACACTATCTGGCCCGGGCCCTGTGCGCCATCGAGGGCGTGTCCCTGGCCTATACCGGAGAATATTTCCACGAGTTCGTCACCCATATGCCCCGGCGGGAGGCCGTTCTCTCCGCTCTGGCGGAGGGCGACATCCTGGGCGGCCTGCCTGTGGGTGAGGACGGCATTCTGTGGTGCGCCACGGAGAAGGTCTCCCGAGCCCAGCTTGACAAGGCTGTTTCCATTGTGAAGGAGGTGCTGGCAAAATGAAGCTGATTTTTGAAAAGAGCGTTCCCGGACGCCGCTGCACCATTCTGCCCGCCTGCGATGTGGAGAGCGTATCCCTGCCCGATTCCCTGCGGCGCGATGAAAAGCCCGCCCTGCCGGAAATGAGCGAGACGGACATCTCCCGCCACTATACGGAGCTGTGCAAGCAGGTCCACGGCGTAAACTGCGGGTTCTACCCCCTGGGCTCCTGCACCATGAAGTATAATCCCCGCATCGACGAGGAAATGGCAGCCCTGCCCGGCTTTGCGGGGGTACATCCCCTTTCTCCCGCCCAAGACCGCAAGGGTATGCAGCAGGTGCTGGACACCGCCGCCGAATATCTCTGCGAGATTACCGGCATGGACGATATGACCTTCCAGCCCGCCGCCGGTGCCCACGGCGAGTTCACCGGCGTGCTGCTTATCAAGCAGTATCACGATGCCCGGGGCGATAAAAAGCGCACCAAGATCATCGTGCCCGACAGCGCCCACGGCACCAACCCCGCCACCGCGGCCATGTGCGGCTTCGATGTGGTGAACATCGCCTCCGGCCCGGACGGCTGTGTGGATCTGGACGCGCTTCGGGCCGCTCTGGGGGAGGACACCGCCGGCTTGATGCTCACCAACCCCAACACCGTGGGCATCTTCGACAAGAATATTCTGGAGATCACCCGTCTGGTCCACGAGGCCGGCGGCCTGTGCTACTATGACGGCGCCAACCTTAACGCCGTTATGGGCGTGGTCCGGCCCGGTGACATGGGCTTTGACTGCATCCACATGAACCTGCACAAGACCTTTGCCACGCCCCACGGCGGCGGCGGCCCCGGCGCAGGTGCGGTGGGATGCAAGGCATTTTTGAAGGAGTTCCTGCCCCATAGCGCTCTGGCGGAGGAGCCGGGTCATATCCAGGTGCGCAGCTTCCAGGGCAACTTCCTGGTGGTGGTCCGGGCCCTGGCCTACCTGCTGGCTCTGGGCAAGGAGGGCATCCCCGAGGCGGCGGAGAACGCCGTGCTCAATGCCAACTATCTCATGGCCAAGCTCCGGGGCACCTACACCCCCGCCTACGACCGGCTGTGTATGCATGAGTTCGTGCTGGATCTCAGCGACCTGAAGAAGGAGACCGGCGTATCCGCCCTGGATGTGGCCAAGTCTCTTATCGACGAGGGGATCCATCCGCCCACCATGTACTTCCCGCTGATCGTCCATGAGGCGCTGATGCTGGAGCCCACGGAGACCGAGGGCATCGAGACCCTGGACCATGCGGCGGAGGTGCTGCGCAAACTGTATCATAAGGCCTTTGAGGATGCAGCGTCCATGCACACCGCTCCCCACAATATGCCCATCGGCCGGCCCGACGAGGTCCAGGCGGCCCGCAAGCCCGTCCTGCGCTGGAAAAACACATGATTCACAGGAGGAACTCCTATGTCTGATTATCAACTGCTGGTCATCGGCGCAGGTCCCGGGGGCTATACCGCCGCCCTGCGCGCCGCCAAGCTGGGGCTGCACACCGCCATTGTGGAGCGCCGGGAGGTGGGCGGCACCTGCCTGAATCGGGGCTGCATCCCCACCAAGACTCTGCTCCACGCCTCTCAGGTCTACCACGACGCCGCAAACGGCGCGTCCGTGGGCGTCCACGGCGCTCTTTCCTACGACATGGGGGAGATGTTCGCCTTTAAGCGCAGCGTCAGCGAAAAGCTCCGGGGTGGCATCCTCTCCCTGCTGAAGAGTGCGAAGGTGGATGTGCTTGAAGGTACGGCGCAGATCACCGCCCCCGGTCAGGTCAGCGTCACCGGCGCTGACGGCGCCCGGACGGCGTACACGGCGGAGCGCATTTTGGCCGCCACCGGCTCTGTGAATGTCCGCCCGCCCATCCCCGGCCTGGATCTGCCCGGGGTCATGACCTCCGACGAGCTGCTGGAGGGGACGGACACGCCCTATGCCTCCATCATTATCATCGGCGGCGGCGTCATCGGCGTGGAATTTGCCACCTTTTACAGTCACCTGGGCTGCCGGGTGACGCTGGTGGAGGGCATGGCCAATCTGCTGCCCCAGCTGGACCGGGAGCTGGGCCAAAATCTGGCGCAGATTCTGAAAAAGCAGGGCGTGGAGGTGCTGACCTCCGCCATGGTCCGGTCCCTGGAGCAGACAGGGGAGGGCCTGTGCGTCCATCTGGAGCAAAAGGGCAAGGAGCTGGCCGTCACCGGCGAAAAGGTCCTGTGTGCCATTGGCCGCCGTGCGTATTTCGACGGTCTGTTCGCCCCGGACCTGAACCCGGCGCTGAACGGCAAGCGCCTGCTGGTGGATGAGGACTACCGCACCAGCATTCCCGGCGTGTACGCCATCGGCGATGCATCCGCCGCCGTGCAGCTGGCCCATGTGGCTGCGGCCCAGGGGACGGACTGCGTGGAGCGGATGTGCGGCGGCAAGGGCAGCACGGACCTGAATGTGATTCCCAGCTGCATTTACAGCGCCCCGGAGATCGCCGTGGTGGGTCTCACCGAGGCCGAGGCCAAGGAGCAGGGCATCCCCGCCGTGTCCGGCAAATGCACCCTGTTCAGCAATGCCCGCACCATTATCGAGGATCCGGGCCGGTGCTTTATGAAGCTGGTGGCCCGCAGCGATACCCGGGAGATCATCGGTGCGCAGCTCATGTGTCAGCACGCCAGCGACATGATTTCCCAGCTCAGCACCGCCATGGTGAACCACCTGACGGCCCGGCAGCTTCTCTCCGTTATGCGGCCCCACCCCTCCTTTGAGGAGGCCCTGAGCGAGGCCGTGGAAAATCTGACCGCCAAGCTGGCATAAATCGCAGCAGGCAGGGAAGCGGATGGCTTCTCTGCCTGCTTTTTGAGGTGCTTTTATGGAGACGATACAGCAGCAAAAGGCCGCCCTGCGCCGCCGGCTGGCGGCCCGGGAGCAGGCCATGACCCAGCGGGAAAGGGAGCTATCCGACCGGGCCATTATCTACCATGTGACCCGGACGGAGGAGTACCGCCGGGCCCGCACGGTGTTCGCCTTTGTGGGCTGTGGCCGGGAGATCGGCACCCGGGCCCTGCTGGAGCGGATTTTGTCCGAGGGCAAGGAGCTGTGCGTGCCCCTGTGTACCGGCCCGGGGCGCATGGAGTGCCGCCGGGTGCAGGATCTGTCCGTGCTGCGCCCCGGCTCTTACGGCATCCCGGAGCCACCCCCGGAGGCCCCGGCGGCGGTGCCGGAGGACATTGACCTGGCTATTGTCCCCTGTGTGGGCGCGGCGGCGGATGGCTGGCGTTTGGGCCGGGGCGGCGGCTACTATGACCGCTTTCTGGCCCGGTATACCGGCTCCGCCCTGCTGCTGTGCCGGGAAAGGCTCCTGTGCCCGGATATTCCCCGGGAGGCCCACGACATCTGTATTCCCGCAGTGATTACGGAAAAGGGGCGGCTCTGGGCCGCCGAATAAGACACCAAAGCCGCACCGGATTGCACCGGTGCGGCTTTGTGCTCTATTCAGCTTTCCTCCGGCTCCCGGTCTGCAGGCGGCGGATATTCATGGCGCCAGCCTCTTTTGGGGGGCTTGCATAGGCAGTCAAAGGGCATATCGCCCTTACCGGGGATGTGCCCTTTGATTGCCCCTCCGCCCTTAGGCGGAGGGGACTTGAAAGCAAAATATTGCTAACCTTAGTTACATATTATTTGCTAACAGTAAAGCTGCCATTGGCATTTGTGGTGACAGTGTATCCTGCCGGAACAAATGCTTTGAACTGCTCAAGCGTCAGGCCGCTGTTTACAAAAGTGCCGCCCATAATGGTCAGTACCGCACCACCGTCAACAACAGGCTTGACAATGCTGCCGCTACGGTAGCAGTAAACATCGATTTTGCCATCCACAGTACCGGTCATAGTCTCGTCAAATGTAACCGAAGTTCCCTCGTCATAGTCGCCCTCCCAGTGCATCACATCCAGCGCATACTCGGTTGCATTTCTTGCAAAGATATTGGTATTGCCCTTAATGACCACCTTGCCGCAGTTTGTAGACAGAGCATAGCTCGTATTCGCGGTGTTTCCGTTGGTGTCGTTCGCTTCACGCATATCCAGCGTGCAATTTTCGATTGTCAAATTGCTGTAATTCTGAATGAGGATAGCGATATTGTGGTCAGCATCATTGCCGTGGTTGGCCTTGTAGGTGCCGTTCTTCAGGGTAACGGTGGAGCCTTGCAGAAGCTGCATACCATTGGTGGTAGTGTTAGTAGAACCCTGGCCGTAAGAAACGCCAACGGATTTACCGTTCAAATCCATGGTGAGAGTGTTGCCTTTGGCGGTTTTGATGCCGCTGGTGTTATCCATATTATTGGCAACAGTTACAACGACATTCTTTTTACCTGCGGTAGCAAGATCAGCAACAGCGTTCGCAATGGATGTGGCATCCGTTACAGGATAAGTAGCATCCTTATCATAGGTGCTGCCGAAGCTGTCGCTCTCCGTTGTGTACTGCGTAGCCACCACATGCAGACCGAAGTTGATGAAAGCTGCATCTGCCGGCGTTTTAGCGTTGGCCTCGTTGCCCACCGTTTCGGGCATATAGACCTTTATGCCGAGGAATTGCATCTCACCGGGCTGCAGGGAGCGGACATTTCCGTTGGCGGCTTTTTCCAGCTCAAAGTTGGCAAAATCGCGTGCCGTCCATATGGAAGAGACGTTTCTTTGGAAAATAAGTGATTCCATTGCTGCAGCAACTTGATCGGTAAGGGAATCTCCAGTAGGACCAGACTGAATGGGGGTCGTGGCAACCTTCAGGTACTCGGAGAGCTTATAGGGCTTACTGTCCTTGTTTGTACCGGCGGTCTCCGAAACAACATTCATGCCGATCTTGTACTTGAGTGCCAGGTTGCCGGCGTTCGTAATCCTCAGCTCCACCACTCTTGTGTGGCCCGGCTCAAACAGAGTGCCCTCTGCGCCGAACAGGTCGGTGGCATTGTCGAGGGTTTTCCACTCGCCGTTTGCGGTGGTTCTGTACTGCACCTCAATGTCCAGATTTCCCGCCTGGATCTTATTGACATCGGTGGATGCGGTGTCGGTGAACCACGCGAAGGTGGCGCCGATGAGCATAGCCACACACATGAGCAGAGCCAGTGCGCTGGTGAGCAATGCCCGCTTGGTAGATTTGCTGCTTGTCATCGTGTTTTTCCTCCCTATTATAATATTTCAATGACATTATGTAAACACTGTCTTTCCAGTGATCACACCGGGGCGGTATCTGAGGGTGTCTCGTCCGTATGTATCGTTTTTCACAAAGATGCTCTTAATAACGCTATTATAATCCGTTCACCCCTGAACGAAGCAAGCGTTTTTTCAAATTTTTCAGAAAAAAAGAAAAAATTCTCTTCGTGGAGAATTTTCTCGTATTTTGGCGCAGGCTGTGATAGAATTGCATAAACGAAAGGCTCCGGGGGCGCTCTCTGCCGCCGGGGCGGAAAGGAGAACAGAATGGAGTACAAAAGATTTGGCAGCACCGTGGTGGCCCGGATCGACCGGGGCGAGGAGGTTTTAAGCGCCCTGAAGGACATCGCACTCCGGGAGAATATCAAGCTGGCCGCCGTCAGCGCCCTGGGCGCTACGGACGACTTTACCGTGGGCGTTTTCAATGTGCAGCAGATGCAGTACCACGCCAACCGCTTTCAGGGCGCCTATGAGATCGTGTCCCTGACGGGCACCGTCACCACCAAGGACGGCGAGTTCTATGCCCATCTGCATATGTGCGCCGGAAACGAGCAGGGGCAGGCCTTCGGCGGGCATCTGAACCAGGCCGTTATCAGCGCCACCTGCGAAATGGTCATTCAGATCATCGACGGCACCGTGGAGCGCCGCTTCAGCAAGGATGTGGGGCTGAATCTCTTTCGGTTTTGACCGCCTGCCGGGGAGGTTTTTTCAGGTATACTGTTGACTTTTTGCCCGCAAAATGATATGGTAAAATGGCTTTCCAAGCGGATGCGATACCTTATTTAATACGGGCCCCGCTGCGGGCCCCTGAAAGTGAGAATTCACTGCTTTATGACGCAATCGACTTCCGGCTCCTTTTGGGGCCGCGTAACGGAGAAAACCGAATATTTTTGGAATACGAATCTCTATTTTGCCCTGATGCTGGCGGTGACCGCTGTGTCCATGCTGACGCAGAATGTGGTCCCCTCCACGGTGGCGCTGGCGGTGCTGTGCGCCTGGATGCTGGTGTTCTGCCGGGATATTTTGGCGGCGGCGCTGCCGTTTTTGCTGATATTCCTGCTGTCCACCCTGCAATATAATGATCTGTCCGTTTTCCTGCCCTGCGCGCCTCTGGCGGCGCTGGTCATCGGCGGGCTGATCGTGCATCTTGTGCGGTGGAAAAAGCCCGCGGTGGCCGGGCGCAGCGTTCGGGGCCTGCTGGCGGTGTCCGTGGCCACGCTGCTGGGGGGCGTGGGCTTTATCCCTGCCTCGCAGTATTTTTCCCCCCTGTCCATTTACTACACCCTGGGCCTGGGCCTGGGTCTTTTGGCCGTGTATCTGCTGCTGCGTGCCGAGCTGGAGCTGCCCCGCAGCTACGATCTGCTCTGCCGCCTGATGCAGCTGCTCTACACCATCGGCCTTGCCATGGTGCTGGCGGTGGGGAGCTACTACCTGCACCACTGGGCGGAGTTTTCCCAGTGCTGGGAGCTGCCCGGCATCTCCTACCGCAATTTTGCCGCCACCATTTTGGTCTCCACCCTGCCGGCGGTATTTTACATGGCCGGGCGGAGCCGGCGCCATTTGTTCACGGTGCTGCTGTGGTGCGCGGCCATGTTCTTCTCCGGCAGCCGCAGCGCCCTGCTTTTCGGCGCGGTCATGGTGCTGCTGGGCTTTGTGTACCTGGTGAAGCGGAACTATCTGCCCCTGTGGTCTTTTTTCGTCATTGTGGCGTCCGTAACGGTGATCATGGCCCTGTTCGGCTCCCAGATCTATGATATGTTTTTCGGTGCCCGGGGCGACCCGGATCACTTCATCAGCCCCACGGAGGAGCGCTGGCTGCTGCTGGATCGGGGCTTTGCGGACTTCTTCAACCATCCGCTTTTGGGCATCGGCCTGGGCAACCAGAAGAATATCGACCTTTTCGCCGGGGTGCCCGGGAGCATGGTGTTTTACCACAACGCCGTTTTGCAGGTCATGGGCAGCATGGGCATCGTGGGCGTAGCGGCCTACACCCTGCTGCTGGGAGATCGGCTGCGGCTGCTGCTCCACGACCGGGAGGCCTGCTACATGGCGGGCATGTACTACCTGGGAATGCTGATGGTGTCCATGACGAATCCGGGGCTGTTCTGCCCCCTGCCCAATGCCGCGCTGACGGTGCTTGTGTTCACCGTGCTGGAAAAGTGCGTGGACGGCCCTGCCGCCGCGCTGCATCGGCGAAAATGACAGAACGCCGCGCGAGACTTTTTCGATGCGCAGAAGCATCCCGCCGGGGGTGCTGAGACTGTCGAAAAACCCTCCGGGTTTTTCCGACAAAAGGCTTGCAGTCTGCTGCGCGCATAATTTGTCCGTCCGTGACGGACAAATTCCACACTGGCAGCCTGAGAGGTATTTTCTCTCACGCACATGTCGCGAGAGAAAATGATTTTAATTTTTTTCCGCCTGCGGGCGGCAAACTCTGCGAGGCTTTTTTGACACGCTGCAAGGGCTTCGCCGTTTCGGCGGCGAAGCCCGGCTATGCATTGAGGAGGGTTCCCCATGAAATTCATTGCGTTTATCGAGACCATCGGACAGCTCATCGCCCGGTACCACAGCTTCTTTGAGGAGGGCATCGTCAACACCCTGGTCATCGCAGCTTTCACCGTGTTATTCGGCACGATTTTCGGCACGCTCATGTCCTGTATGCGCATGAGCAAAATACTGCCCCTTCGCTGGTTCGCAGTGGCCTACATTGAGTTCATCCGCGGAACGCCGCTGATGGTGCAGCTCATGTTCATTTTTTACGGTCTTCCCATGATCGGCTTTACGCTGCCCGATATTTCCTGGATCCCGAATTTTTCGCGGTTTTCCGCAGGTATTATCGCCATGAGCATCAATAGCTGTGCCTATGTGGCGGAGATCATCCGCTCCGGCGTGCAGGCTGTGGACTATGGCCAGATGGAGGCTGCGCGCAGCATCGGCTTCAGCCACGGTCAGGCTATGCGTCTGGTGGTTTTGCCCCAGGCGATCCGCAACATCCTCCCGGCCCTGGGCAATGAGTTTGTCACCGTTATCAAGGAATCCTCCATCGTATCCGTTATCGGCCTTGCCGACCTGATGTTCCGGACCAATGATGTCATCGCCGTCACCTACAAGAGCCTGGCCTGCCTTGCTATCGCGGCGCTGTGCTATTTCGCGATGACCTTTACAGGCGGCCGCCTGATCTCGCTGGCAGAAAGGAAGATGAATCATGGCAAGTGAAAATGTCCTGCAGGTGATAGACCTGTGTAAAAGCTTTCATAAGCTCGAGGTTCTCAAGAACATCAGCGTCACATTTAAGAAAAACGAGGTGGTGTCCATCATCGGCCCCTCCGGCGGTGGCAAAAGCACCTTCCTGCGCTGCCTAAACCTGCTGGAAAAGCCTACCTCCGGGCAGATCCTGATTGACGGCGTGGACATCTGCGCCAAGGGGCAGAGCAAGCATATCGACCAGCACCGGCAGAAAATGGGCATGGTGTTCCAGCAGTTCAATCTGTTCAACAACATGAATGTGATGAAAAACCTGACCGCCGGACCTGTCCGCATTAAGGGCATGGATCGGGCGGAGGCGGAGGAAAAGGCCCTGGAGCTTCTTGGCCGCGTAGGGCTGGCCGACCGCGCCGACGCATATCCCAGCCAGCTCTCCGGCGGGCAGAAGCAGCGCATAGCCATTGTGCGTTCGCTGATGATGGACCCCGAGGTGATGCTCTTTGACGAGCCGACCAGCGCCCTTGACCCGGAAATGATCGGGGAAGTCCTTGAAGTCATGATTGATCTGGCGAAACAGGGCATGACGATGGTGGTGGTGAGCCATGAAATGTCCTTTATCCGCGAAGTGGCGGATAAGGTGCTCGTGCTGGCCGACGGCGTGATCATCGAGGAAGGATCGCCGCAAGAGGTCTTCACCAACCCCCGGCACGAACGCTGCAGAAGTTTTCTCAGCAAGATCCTGTGAGGCCTGCCATGTCCAGAGATCCGCATCCGGCAGAGGCCGGAGGGGTTCCGCGTCCGCGCCGCCGCGCACGTATCGCCGGCCCCTGGTACCATTCTCCGAAAGCCGCCCTGTCCGGGCTTGCCGTCCTGATCGCGTGGGGGCTCCTCCTGCCCGGCGCGACGCCCGTGGGCGGCGGCATGAGCACGCTGGGGAGCCTTTCGCTGTTCGGCTATGCCCTCTTTTCCATCGTCGGCGGCATCGTCTTCCTGTCCAACAGGAATCTGGGGCGTGTGCTTTCCTCCTGCGCCGCCGTGGGGCTCCTCCTGCTCTGGGGCTGGCTCTTCGTCCGTTATTCCGGCGCGGACTGGTCGCGGCTGGCCTATGTGTTCTTCAATTTCGAGATCCTCGGAGAA